>Ga0307515_10002224_pt1 | contig 42572 bp, 43 predicted proteins | sample 17_EM_MG_FD_194513 | JGI IMG/M metagenome (GOLD analysis project Ga0307515, IMG submission 194513) | Populus trichocarpa ectomycorrhiza microbial communities from riparian zone in the Pacific Northwest, United States - 17_EM | ecosystem: Host-associated > Plants > Roots > Unclassified | place... | reverse complement strand
CTCACTTCTCAAGCAGGGTTTTAAGGAGGCTACTATGGGAATCACAAGTTGCGCATCATCTTTGTTTGTTTGTTTGTTTGTTTGTTTCTTGCTCCACAGAGCGTAGCAAGAGGGGGGAGTGTTGCATGAATAGATCTCATACGGGCTGACTGGGCTGGCTCTCATACGGGCTGACGGGGCTGGCTCTCATACGGGCTGACAGGGCTGGCTCTGATACGGGCTGACGAAGTAGCTCTGATACGGGCTGATGGAGTTCAGCCGTCTCTACATTTAGATGAGTACGTACGTGCTCGTACCATATATATATGGCCTTGTGGCCCTCTTAGATAGAATAGAGCTTCTCAAGCAATCAGCATTTCAACACAGGGAACGTTCTTTAGACATCCAATTCTTGAAATATTCTCCCTCGATGAACCATTTCCCAGTCCCGGGGTGAGCTTTATCTCGGGCGGCATAAAAGTTTGACTTGACATCAACACCTTGGAGCTTACCTAGGGTATTGTGCCATGATTCAACTAAAAGTTCAGTATAATTGCGGTGCAAATAGCGAGGAGCTTAGGTGATCAATGTACCTCGGAGCTGACCCCTACATAATATAACACCTGTTAGCTACTGCATGTCTGATGGCTTTGGAGAACTAGTTTGGTTGAGTGCATACATAACATCCACACCCAAGGCAAGAATCAACGTAGTTTTTGCATGAGCAATATCCCCCAAGCGTTTTGTGACGTCCTTTTCTCTCAGGGGCCACAGAAGTGGGTACCTACGTGACTTTTCCAGATTCTCAAGAATCCATTTCATTGATTTTTCGCAGGCTGGAAGGGAGTGCGCGCACTTATAGAGCATGGGTGGAGGCTGTTTTTCATTCAAAATCTCCCTCAACTTCTTAAGAACAGCTAGTAGGTCCCCTAATATGGTTCGAATCCTGATAATGTCGCTTTTCGCATCTTTAATACCGTCGATATAGGATATGATCTTTTCGCTTAGTTGCAGAAGGGCGACTATACTCGCACTCACAGACACAGAAGTTCTGCCATGACAAGAATTTGTAAGATCTTGCTGAGAAGGATAAGTGAATGTATTCAGAATGGAGCCGCGGTGGCCGGACTTGTTAACTTATCCTTTCAGATTTTTAGTATTCATCATATGAAGAGGCTCCTCTCCACATATTATCCGATTTGTGGGGCTGAGTTGAATAATTATTGTACAGGTGTGTTGCATACACCTCTAGGCAGCCAATGGGCACTCCGGCCAATGTTCAGACAGCTGGAAAGTCGTTTCGAGGTACGGTATGTTCTTCGTATCGTCAGTTCACATTCCATCAGATTCCGGCAGTAAGGATTCCTTGGCCCCGCGATACGTGAGTAAAAGAGTTCGTTAAAAACAATCCGCCGGAATGGTGGTAGGCAAAGGATGGGTAGAAAGTGCGATGCGGGATTATTGTTAGAAGGATGGAGCCCACAGCTTCTATTCGATATGTTCTGCGCGTGTTCGTGAACCACACTCTGACATAATGTGTGGTCCTATGTTTATCGCAGGCTGCTGATCCGTACTGAGCGTAATGGAGATTGCTTTTTACTGCTGGTGGATGTCGTACCTTGCAACTACAAACCACTTATTATAAATTCTTTATAAAACCTGCGGCTATGTTTGGAGTATCAATCCAGACGTCATCGATCAAGCGCATCTTCTATGTATCTCTCAATGTAAATACGGCAGAGAGTATTACAATACTCGAGGCTCTGTTGCGAGCTGTTGTAGGATTCATATGTACTCTACTTTGCACTCTTGGCTGTTCTATCTGCGTACGGCTACCTCCGCGCCTTGTCTGCAGTAGTGGCATTTCCAGGGTCATCAGTCACATATTACACTCTCGTCACTCTTACGTAGCCAATTCTCGTACTACTTTCTACCTTTATCCTGGGCCGCCTTTTCATCGCGATATCGGCGGTAGCATGCACTTGTACTTTCAATCTCACAAACCATTCAGTTTGGTAGTTGCATGCAGCGCTCATATACCATCCACTTTCGCTTCCATCAAGCCTTCCTCGCGACGAGAAAGTCTGGGAACGAGTGCAGCTGCATGCATGTAATGCATGTCATAATTCATCCTTTGGATCGTCATCCTGCATCGATCGTCTGGTACGATAATGTACGATCACTCCTGGATCACTGATCTCAATTGATCACACTCATGGCTTGAACGCCCAACCGTGGCGCCGCCTATCTATCAGCTTTGCTTGCATCAATCGCTAACCATAATTACTAACAACAGCCTTCAAGTAAATTGGCAACTTTTCCCGTTCACGGCGTACACCCCGAAGCATCAGCAACCTCTATTAGCTGAAGATTACGACTTGAGAAGATCAGCGATGACTCTCCACAAAGGTGGATTATCAGCAATAAATCCCTGGAGTTTTGTCCCCAGATAAGGCCTTACACGACTGCAGCATCGCCATTCGTATGTTATCGACATCTTCCAATGCCAGTGTTCCGAGGCTAGTTCGGCCAGATCTGTGAAGGTTTGTTTACCGTCGGAACGCGAGCAGCCAGCTAGCGCCGGGTGCTTGCACGAAGTATTCCGAAGCGGCCAGGCCGGCCAGATACAGGCCACCCTAACTAAGGCCGCCGTCGACCTGGGCCGGCTTAGTCCATCCCCCATAAAACCTGGGTCGGTCTGCAGATATCTGTAGACCTGCCAAGGCCATATTTTGGCCTGTAGTCATCTGTAAGATGTGTGTATATGTATGTCATACGTCAGTTTTTCTCGTATATCTGAATATATATGGCAACACTTTCATGTTAGCACCTAATACTATGCGGGGGTACACTGTAAACCAACTTTAGTCATTGATTTTACGAATGACACACATGGTATACCGGGGTTCCAACCCCTGCATCACTGGCCCCTAGATATCTGCAGACCGGTCAGGTCAAGTCTGGCAGATCTGTGGCCGGCCTGGGTCAAGAATTTTGTGGCCAGCCTTGGCATAGTCGGGCCCAGATCGTGCTTTCATCTGGACGGACTGGCCGCTTCGGAACACTGCTTGCACGGAGTTGCGCTCTAACTTAACCTCCTACAGGATCTTGAGTCGGCTCAATTTTGCCAAAACTTGGCCTGGAAAGGACACACTACTAGTGCAGGTTGGTCAGCTATCTGCAATCTAGCATCTTGGGACTGCTAACGCCAAGGGCGATTCCACATGTGGTGGCCTCCATCCGACCACTCTGTAGATCTGTAGATCTGTAGATCGACTGGCTACTTTAGAAACTCCTGTTCTTTATCAGCGCGACTTCAGGGATATTAGATTTGGAATGAATGATATGGAGAACTATGATCTGAATTCGATTGATGTTGAGATCGGACGCAATTCCCATTTCTCGACTTTGAACTCTCCGATGTTGATTTGGGTCCTCTCTCTATTGCTGGCGCTTCTCAGACAATTGAATGTGTTCCGACTTATACGTCAAGAAATCTGCTTTGTAAAGAAGTCGACTGAAATTCAAATAAGTCAACTGTTTGACAAACAAGTTGCCTTATTTATCAATAAGGCAAGTTTGTAGATAAGGCGACTTATTGACAAAATCAGCCGACTGGACTGCAAGGTGCGTGACTTTACAAATAAGTCAACTTACGGGAATATCATTTTGCCATGAGAATTCACATCTCTCTACAGTACAGCCAGCCCCCACACCCTGTTTGGAGAGCTACAATCAACTTATATTGTACTTGCAGAAGTTGTTGGTAGTATCACACTGAATTTGCAACTTCACTGTCTCAAAACACCATCATTGTAAGATGGATTGTGAATTGCTGTGCTTCTCATCTATAGTCTCTTTGCATCTCCTCCTTTGTGCATGTACCGACCATGCGGAGGTTTCAAGTATCTAAGCAACATAATGTCGCTGAGGGAGCTATGGCAATGCTGTGGTGCAGAGCGTGCTGGAGGAGACTTAAAGGTGTAGTAGTTAAGGCACCTCCGGATGATATACTTAGTACCTAAGTCGGCTTATTTGTCATGGGATCCACTTTGTAGGTAAGTTGACTGGCTTGACAACTGCAGCGGCTGGTGTGCAAAGCTGACTTATTGAGAAACAAGCTGACTTATTTACAAAGCTGCCTAGTTGACGTATAAGTCGGAACAAATGCAAGAATCGGTATTTGATTGACTTCTTACAGTCCTCTAGTTTAACCGAGTTAGGCGAGGAATATTCAAAGACTGAGGTCTTGGTGTTGTACGGGCCAATGGCCAAAGTTGAGAAGTAGGACCTTCATCAGATGTAGTCCTGTGGCGGAACCAACACCACAGGTGTGTGTGGTGTTGGGTTTTGCGGACAGTGATCTCCAGTGCCTGCCGCTACGGAAGTTACCGCTGAAGGGTAGCGTCCATCTGGAAAGACATCGATCTGGAACCACAACGATGCCTTGACAGGGAAAGTTGGGGTGAAACAAAAGCATATTGAGTTCATAGTAGGAGAAGATAACAGGCATCTCTTAATTGAAGCTTACCATGACATGAGAGTTTTGTTGTTAGCCCATGTACGATGCCGTTATCACTATCGTTATCTATGTATTCCTCGACGCTTTCCTTTACCAATGCGGCTTCCGAGATATTACCAAGGATATTAAAGATTAGAAACAAAGAAAAGCACAAAACCCCCAAAATGCTGCTATTTGGAATCATGAAGATGGCTTAAAAAGCAGGCCGGAATGGAATACTAGCGCATTGTGACCTTGGCAAGCGCGGACCAACGTGTTCTAGATCAGGCTCGCCGTTTCATTGCTAGTCGTGTGTTGCCAGAGTTCTGCGTGGAGAGTATGAAATATATCCACCTGTCGCTTTGTCGGGTAAGACTCTGGCGAAACCATTCTACTGACTTACTGACATTGCATTCGTGCGGGTCGTTGCGAAGGAGGGGGTCTTATCTGTGGATCTGAAAAGCGAGCCAACAACCCCGAAAACTACTAATGTGCTTCCAAGTAAACTCGTCCACTGACCGTGCCAACGATCCAGAATATGTTGGTCTCGTACTCAGTAGTGAAGCTATAAGCAGATCACAGAGAGAAGAGGGCTCAGGATAGTGCGTTTGGGTACCTGGAGATTGTGTGGAATGCAACAAAGACGAGAGGTGTTATATTTCAGCATTATAGTACCGGAGTTTATCTGTTAAGACTTCATAAGCATTATGATTTTCTTGTCAGCTGTGTAGTGAGTTTGGTTTCTTAAATGATGGCCGTATACCCCTTTCCCTGCGTTTTCTCAGAGTAAATTATGCAAGAGATTATGTTTTTTTCTCTTGAGGACTAATTATGGGGGTAGTAGTGGAACCGCAAAAAGACACTGGTTTTCTGTTTCTTCACGCAATGCCTTTGTTTTGTTTCAAGAATTCTAGTTGGAATTTTTGTATGACCATGTTCGAGTCTGCCATAGTGGTTAAGTTGATTCACGAGTCCTGAGTCCGGAAATTGACCGCAAGGTCTAAAACTTCCTAGATATCATGAATGAGGACGGGAAGGAAGAATGAAGAAAGACAAGAATAAGAGGAATATGAGCGGAGGTAGTAGTAGGAAGGTTAGGGTTATCCGAGTGTGGATAACCATGTCTCGCGTAGCGCTAGTGTGCTGTGGAACGGTTGCTAATGTAAGACATAAGAGAAGGCCCGCAAGAGAGATGAAAGGGATAATGTATCATACTAGGAATCCTGCCCAAAAAAAAGACCCCGAAAAGAGATATAAGAGGTGATCAACCGAAAAGATAAACCCGCATCTGGAAAAATGAGTTCGCACTCGAACGGAACCAGCCGTGTGTTCGAGCGAGAATTTTCCGCCCATCTTGTACTCAGACTTATATATCTTGCTCAGACTTATTGGTATAGCTCAGACTTTTTTCATCCGGGTAACCTTACACACACAAATAACCCTCACACTCTCAACAAGCGCCTAATTTAACTACTTACTTAAGTTGTAAGAGTCATTCCGGTTTCAATGCTCGCTACCAATCACCACTCTATAGCCATCTTCTTCGCACCACCTGTATTTACTCATCGTAAGCTCTACGAATCTCCAATGCAAAGATGTCCGAAAGTAGGACGCCCTCTTCTGCCAAGGCAGGATCTTCTCCCCCAAGCACAGCTCAGATGGCCCTGGCTCTCACGCAGATCATCTACAACCGAGAGTACAACCCGTCAAGTCACCCTAGACCGGAAGATAACAGTCCTCAGCTGAAGCATCTGCAACTTCTCGATCTTCTCGCTTTACTTCTGGTTACGGATTCTCAGGGTGATGTTGCAGCTACCATGCTCGTTGCCCGCTCAAAGGGAACATATGATTTCTACTATGCGAAGAATCGACCCTGTTTTGATTCTGAGAAGGACTATATCAATGCACTGCTGGCTACTCTCAGTAATGAAAACATTGACTTCGAGGAGAAGACAATCCAACTAATGGCTCTCGTTGTGAAAAATTGTTCAAAAAAGATAATGCACCGCGTCAAGAAAATCGTTCGCAGAGTCAAAGAAATTCATCCCGACTTCTTCAACTCCCCAGGAGTCCCTGACAGTGCTAGCGTCCTCTGTTCTGAGCAGGCAGCCAAGGAGCTAGGCGTCGAGAAATTTCTTCGTGAAGTAATGCCATCTGTCTTCTGGGAAGATCAGAGCCTTGGAGACTTCCTCAGTGAGTGGATTCAGTACCTGCACAGCACGTCTGCCCAGGAAATGCTTGGTGGTGACCCCGGGATGGTCCTTTCGAAATTTGGAACGCCTTACCTAATTAGCGAAACTAAGGAGATATCTCAAGTAATCGACCAGACACTACTCAACCATATCAAGAAATTGGGGGACTACTATCGTGCTGTTGTGATCTTGACAGAATCTCATCGTGCCGCCAGGATTCGTTTTACTGATAAAACTCGACCCTTCCTAACCTGCACAGAGGTATGTCGTATGTTTCCTTATTCCACTGTCATCACACGCTCAACAAATGTAGGTCGTTCCCCCAAATCCAATCCAATCAAACCTCACCAATAACCCCTTAAGCACTCTGAATGTGTTCGCATCCTACAAAGGCCTCGATTTTGTGAACGCAGAAGAACTGAAATCGGCCTTCATCCGTGCAAATCTTCCAGACAAACCTAGTGTTGTGGCAGTTACAGAATCTGTTCACTGCGAATGCTCGATAATCCTTGAGATCTTGAAACAATTTCCTACATCACCGATTGTCGTCATTGAAGTTGGCATCTCGAAATCGATGTGTTGGCTGTGCAACGAGTTCTTCAGGGCTTTCCAGAAGAAGCATCCACATATCACGGTCTATTACAGCACCTGCCATGGAAAATACACTGCAGGCTGGCGTTTTCCCGAGGCCACACCAGTTGCTCTCCGCCACTCAATGGAACGCTTCATTGAAGAGGAGTTGCTCGAGGTCCACTCCAAGGCCTTATGCAAGCGCAAATCAGACTCGGAGCCTCGTGAGGATAACTTCCATTCAACAAGCATCCAGGGCTTTGCCGCAAAGACACAGAAGAATCTTCCGAGGGACATGTATAAACGAAAGACTCAGAGTGGGGACAGGAAGTGATGGGTTTTCTTGGTGCTTTCCTCTATGTCTCGTTCGCTAGTTAGAAGAACCAGATTCTGTATTATTTGAGGAGTTCCGGATGCCTAGTTTATTGTCTTGTCGGTCCTGCTACCTAAAATATGATCACCGGTGACTTCATATGGCGTGCCGTGTGCGAGAATTTCCACAGAAAGTGCTGGTGGAGCGTTTCCGTGGGTATGGTGGATTGGTTGCGGGTCAATGAGCTACCTACCATTCCATGCAATTGGGGATCACACAAATGGATCTTTTCGAAACGCCATAAACAATGTCGTATCGTCTTTCTACAGCCTCACCACCCTTTCACTTCTTACCAGTTTTCAGCCGCTTTTTTAAGGGGGGAATCGTCTGATCTGTTCCTGATCCCCCTCTACTAATGATGTGTGCAGAGGATTCTTCGAATCTGCCTTTCAGTTAACTTTCGTTGTTCTTCGACTCGCTTGTCTCTGTCTTTGAAGATTGCTAGGCTTAGAGCCAACCATTTTCGAGTCAGGTCTTGGAATTAATGAATTCCCATTCCAATTCCAACTCCCGATTATCGTATATATGTTCCGATCGATAGACGACCCATGTCCGTTAGCGATCTAGACGGGCCAGTTCGCAAACTTTGACCGGTTCGTGATCCAGACAGCCAATTCGCGAACTACCGGAGATCTAGCATGCCACCTCGCTAGGCAAACTAAAAATCCGTGGATGAGATTCACCTGTACATGCAACAGATGGTGGACTAGGCCAGTATGCAGTCGGCGAGATAGAATTACTCTGACGGACATTCAATCCCGTGTACAATTGGGGTTCCGTCTAGCTGTCTTTCCTATGTGGGCACCTTAAACTCCATTACTACGGAGCGTTTCAAGATCTTAAGCCATGGAATATCTTCAACCTGCGAGTATAATGAGGGGGGTTTTGTGACCATAATTGTCTGTTTTCAGTATCATCTACTCTTTCCTCCCAATAAAATATACACTTTGTGTTTTTTTTTAAAGTTTCTACAACTGCCGGCACGAATGGTTTCTATGCCGAGATTAATCACTCTGGAGTATGTATTGGCTATGGAGATACTTTTCCCGCTTTGTATTTGTACTACCACCAGAGACTCTTTGAGAAGGAAATTCTTATTAGCTTGAGATTATTGAGTGATGCTCTGGTACTTATCCGACTACGAAAACCGGTGTATATAAACTGAACATGTATAGGTATTGACACATCTACTTTACCTGGACCCTATTGAGGATACCAATTCCCTGTAGGAACTATCTATGGGTACATATATCCTTGGAATCGACGCCTTTGAGAGAAAAGGAAAACTCCGAAAGTCTACCTGATCCTAAAACAGTTGCAGAGCTTAGATGGTATAATATTAATCCTACTGTACAACCGTATCCACTCGATTACCATCCATCGACATACGGGACTGTATATGTCAGTACCGGCCTCTACAGTTATTTTAGCTACAAGTTTCTCCACCTCATTCCTCGGCCTCGTCACCATCTCGCTAAGACGTTTAGTCTCACTCAGTGCTAGTCCTTCATCTTCGCCATATTAGATACTAGATGTAAACTAGTAAACTTACAATAGTTCCTTCTCTTTGTTGTGGGATGTAAACTGATGTACATGAACGTATGTGCGCGGACGGTGCGAAGCAAGAGAAAATCGTGTGTATCGTGTGTTAACTATAAAGTACTGTAGGTGGCAGCGCCTACCAAATGCAGAACCTCAAGCCCTAGCACCTGCCCTAAGACCTAGATCTAGGTACCCGAAGAATCTCACTCCCACACTACATCTGCAGGGGTATCTATGAAACAAAAAGTAAAATAGACACCAGCAATTTAAATTGTAAAACAAATCCCATCGTATGCCATCGCATCTCCTCGTAACCCCAAGCAAACCATCTCTTCATGATCTCAACTATCGATTCCCGTGCCAACCATTCCCATCCTTCCGCAACGAGCGAGAAATGCTGGCTTCGCCAAGACCTTCGTCAAGGCGTCTGCGACCATCCCGGTTGTGGTGATGTAGTCAATCTCAATCTGCCCTTCACGAACCATATCTGAAGCCAATCCAAACTTAGCGGCGATCAGTGTTGCACACGAGACCAGCCGGCCCGGGTACTCGTCCCCTGGTTCGAGACGAGTCGGGTCGGGTCTATTTTTCTAACGAGACGAGATATCCCGGGATTTTTTTCCTTAGTTGTTACTTTGGATGGTTCGGTGGCTTCTTGATTGACTTAATTGATCGTCTCTATCTCGAGGGCCAAAGGCCCGTATATGTACAATCTTCCATATGCGTACGCGTATGCTCTGACATGAGACGCATCACCCTGGTCCTGATGCATATCCTCATACAGCCACCATCTTCATACAAGTCTTTATTCTCATACAAGACATCAGACAATGCTGAGACTCATGATCCAAGTACACATGCAACATTAGTCTTCCGGATACTCGCGAGTGATGATATATAAAGCGTGTGAGCGCCCCCAGGCGGTTTATTCCTTCATTCTGAGCAGAGAGGGGATACCTGGTGGTGATAAAAGGTTTGCATATGGTGCATAACATCATATTCACAGAAGAACTAGTGTACGTGGGGTAGAAGAAAACATCGAGTGAAAAGGTCTCTTCGACCGTCTGAGCCATGGTGCAGTTCTAGCAGTGCCATAAGCACAAACCCTCTTCTTTTGCTCAGTTCCGAGTACCTGTGCGATCTAACGGGCGAGCGAGACTTGATGGCCAAAGAGACAAGTCGGGCCGGGCCTATCTCATATCTCATCTCGTCTCGTGTGCAATACTAGTGGCGATGTGAGCAACGCGAGTGCCGTGGTAGACTCGGTTTCGGATGCTGGCGATCATCGATTGAGAATCGGAGAAAATGATCGGCTTGTGCTTGTCGATTCCAAGTTCGGCCATCAAATGAATCAGATGAGCTAGCCTCATGCAGCCGATCCCAAATGCATAGTACTCAGCATCCGTGGTGCACCGAGCAGTCGACTTTTGTTTGTGGGATCTCCAATCAATCTCCATGGCAATCTACCGAATATGGCCGTCTTGGTCAGCCCCAAAAAGAAATGAAGTGGAAGATGTTCTTGAAACGTGCCGCAAGCTTGGTGTGTTGGTTGGGGTGAACGGGAACTTGGGTTTCCGAGCCCAGATCGTGTTCAACGCTGGCGATTTCCAATAATTCATAAGTGTACCTGGCTCCGAACTTGGAGGTAATTCTCATTCTTAGTAGTCCGTGGCTCGCTACGCCAGTTCTACGACGGCTTGATATCTCCTACCAGCCGTATTCATTGTTGGCCGCTATGGCAATGTAGTCTTGCCTTAGCTGTGGCCATGCTCTTCACTGTGCCAGCTCTTCCTACTTGTATGGTGGCGCGTGCCCTTAGTCGTCGATTTCTTGGGCATGGTAGTTAGTCACCACCTCAGTGAGTTTCCTCACTTGGTCCACAATAACACTCCTTTACACCCACTTGATCCTCCCATACTCTCTGGTAGGGCCTAGGTATGTGGTCAATACATCCCTTATCACACCTGCGATTAGGGAAATAATTGCGAAGGTAGCCTGGCCTCTTTCCCCCTCTGCTGGTTCTTAGTGGGGTTGCAAAACCACCGCTGCAGGGCTATTGAGGGCATCCACCACTCCAGGCCAATACCCACGAGCTAGCTCTAGTGCCTCTATTACTCGGCTGTGTAGAGTAGAACCTGAAACGGCTTTTCGTGAGGATCCCAAATCTGCGTTCGGAATTGTAATCGGAGTAAAATGATAGAGTTAGAGACGAAGAGGATAAGGGTACGATTCAGTCGGATAGAGTGGAATCTGAACCGATTTTTCGTGACGATTTCGAGTCTGCGCTCGGTTTTGAAAACAGATTAGAACGAACCTACTTCGTACTGGGTGCTCAAGTTCTGTTGTGCCCGGAGGTCCTTGATGGCTTTCTGTTGGTACCTCCGCGGATCCATCCCCCCGGCTGTCTCTCTAGCTTTCTCCAATACCCAAATGCCCCGTAACCTCATCAAACCAACCGCAAATCCAATCAATTCAGCAAATTTGCTGTCATTAAACAAACCCATCAAGCCCTGACTAGCCTCACATCCGTTGACGTCTCGAGAATAGATTATTAAGTAATTTTCGGCGGGTGTTAAGATTCTCAAGATCGGTAGGTTGGAGCAAGGTCTTAAAGGTCCCGAGAATTCCAGTTCCATTAAGGTCACGCACAACAGAAACTCGTTCGATCTTTACCCCTACCACAAGCGTTAACGATACATTCATAATAATCTTAAATTACTATACATACCTATAACCCATTTTCAGCTTTTTAACCTTCAAAGCAGCATGGGTCAATTTCGTTGGACCCAAAACCTCTGATAGCAGATTGTTGGTAATATCCTTCAGCGCCTCTCCAAACTTCGGCGGCGCTTGCTCCGTAGAATTGTCTGGATTGCGTCTTCTGCATATTCATGAGCATAGTCTGTTAGTAAGAAGCATACGCCTTTATTGATGAGTTCCTTAAGCATTACGACGATATCGGATCGCATGAGGTTTCTTCTGGAGGAGCCACAATACGTGCTTCAAGAAGTGTTCCTAAGTGGTCCGGCCTAGCTGCCGCTAAGGCAGGCCTCCAAATTAAGGCCGGGCCGGGCCGGATCTATAGGCGGCCTCAGATATCTGAAAGCCTAAAGGCTTTTTGTAGCGTAGGCTTTAAATATGGCAGGCCGGCCTGCAGGTATCTAAAAAGCCTGTCGGCCGCCCGGGCCGCTTAGGAAACCGCGTGCTTGTATCCGGCTTGTGCTCCACTTCGCGCGCGACATCAACGATGCGGTCTCTTGCTGGCATATTGTTGTTTACCACACCGATGTCAATGATGCTAATGCGCATCCGCGAGGTTTTATCTCTGGGTCGCAAAATCCCCATGCGAAACTGCTTCCGGGTCGCAAAGTTTTGTATATATCAAGACCAAACGCATGGTTTTCGCCCAGTTGGTCCGGCGGATACCCAACCTCATCAATCCACCATTGCGCCGAGCGGCCACGTTTCCTTTTTGTTGAGCAACTGAATGCCGTCGTAGTCGTCTGCGATGGTGACTTGCGTTCCGTGATATGAGTGAGAACCGCCGGCAAACACAACTAGAGACACCGCCTTCGGATGAAATACTATGGCTAGTCGTTGGCTCTGGGTTCATCAGTATCCATCTAAATTCCATCCCCATTCCTAATAAAGCAGGCATAGATGGAGAGAGCTCACCAGGACGATCCGCACCCATTAAAGTCCCTGGTTGGTTGTTGTAATCATTTTGGAACCCTGGTGGGTTTGATTGTGGTGGGAAGAGAGGAGAGTGGTATATGGCGGATATGGAAAGAAATGACGGTGGGGAGGACTTATATAGGGATCAAGACCTGGTTGCAAAGTTAGGGCTTGACCTGAGAGCAAACAACCACCACCCTCCTTTCTTTGTTCAGCGGGCACTTGAGCGCTTCTACTGCTACATCTCGTCGATTTTCTTGTTTGAGCCTTCAGAACGTGACGGAGTAACTTTGAGAATACCTCATAGGAAATACCTCGATTTAAAACGTTATACTGCTACTGCTATTTCATGAGTATTATGCAAGATATATTCCATGCTAGAAATCAGTTGTACTCCCAAGACCGTCCCATCTATAAATTTTAAGAGTTTCAGTACAACCTCCGAGCCAAGACGGCACATAATTTTGCCGTATCACATGACTGAATGCTGTCGGTGTATTTACTTGAGTGGACTGGGACGTCCGAACAGAAGATGTTGATTGTTATGGCTGATCTACTAAGTACCAGAGCAAGTCCTGACAGCTTTGCTAGGGCATGGGGTTTGGGGCTAGGCAAGCCTGCCGCCCTCTACCAAGCCAAAGCATGCAGTCACGGGACTAAAAACGAAATTGAATCGGCAAATTAAGGTTTAATCCCAATCAATCTGGCATGATTTGCTGCAACGGCAATTTTCGGCTGTAGAGATGGCGGGTTTTGACAGGTCGGTGGATGTACTACTCGAGGAGATCTATGTATAAGTCTCTTTAATAAAGGCTCTCCTCTTTTGCTATCGTTACGTTACGTGAGACACAGGTACTCTACATCCTATTCGCAATCCGACGAATCATTCACGTGGGCCAAGTGCCAACGGCACACACGGAAATGTTGTGCAGTTGCATTTTACTTTTGGGCTGACAATCATAATCACGCCTTGTTGATCTCGCCTGCCATGGAGCTTGCGAGCGAGGCGAAAAGTCTGGGCACGAGAGCAATGCCTTGTTAAAAGCGGCTCCACCCAGCCTGCTTCTGATTGTGTATCGACAGCATTGACACACCCTCGCTTACATACTATAAGTAGTATATGACCCCTATTTCTTGCCAAACTTGCCGCACATCTGGCCAATTCCGTAAATCCACCTCATCCATGCGCTCTCTTTCTTGCTGACGTTTGGTTCTACAGAGTCGGTTCGCAACTCTCTACACTTCGATGGATGTAGGCGAAATTGCAGTGGCGGTAGCCGCCGTTGCAGCCGTAGTTACAGCGACCGCCGGCGCCGTCTCGCTCGGCGCAAATGCCGCATCCCACGCCACAGACGCTATTTCGAGTGCCATTGTTGCCGTGCGCCGCTTGGCTGCCTCTATTTCAAGTCTCATGGACGCTTTGCGATCTGCGCCTCTGCCGTACAATTCTACGGTTGATCACGCCCTGAGTCGAGTGCAGACCGGTCAGGGGCGGCAGACTAGTGACGACGAAGGTGCAGGGATCCATAGGAGTTGCGGGATCTCGGAACAGGCGGTTGTCAAACATGGAAAAGTAGTGAAGGGGGAGGAGTCACTAGCGCGTCAGACCAGCGAGAGCGCAGACTCCGCTGCCGAGAAACTTGACCTAGTCGCTGTTTGGCCTACGGACGAGCAAATTACAAAGCGCTGGTGCGAGTTCAATACCAAGAAGACTGCCTACACTTCGCAGTGAGCGGTCAGTCATGCAGTGGCAAATCCTCCCTCATCAATGCCCTTCGTGGTATGAAGAATAGGGATCCCAATGCAGCCAAGGTCGGCCACACCGAAAATACGGCTTCCGTTGCAAGGTATTCGGGGGGCGAATGGTTCCCGCGGGTTGCTTGGTACGATGTCCCTGGTGCGGGAACTAGAAAGATCCCGGCTTCCCAATATTTTAATCAACAAGGCCTGTTCCTTTTCGACTTTATTATCCTGGTATATGACGGTGTACGTACTCAAGTGCATACTCCGTATGTTTTACGGGTCGAGTTGACTGATATACCGCTTTCAGAGCTTCACGGAAATCGATGGCAATATCCTTAAGCAATGCCGAGGATTCGGTGTCCCCGCATTCATCGTCCGTTCAAAGTCGGACCAGCATATCCAAAATGTCAAGTTGGATGAAGAATATGATGACTACCAAGCTCGGGAGCTTTACATTAAAGAAACGCGGGCGAATCTTGAATCCAACCTCAGAGACCTCGAACTGTGGGACGACACAATCGACGGAACAATGAGTGATATACCGAAGCTCGGAGGCTATATCGTTTCAAGCAATTCTTTGCGTAAACTTGTGGCTTCGTTCAGAAGCCATTCAGATCTTGAACTGGCTGCAGAGCAGATCGAAGGATGCATCGATGAAGCTGAGCTGCTCCATGACTTGCTCGCGACCGCATATAGAAGGCGATACTCCTCCGAACAAGCACCAGGGAAGCATTAGGTTGGCTTGAAAAAGCGACCGCCGCTACGTGCGACTCTAGTACCGGCGATTCTTACTCAGGTTTAGATCAGTACATGATTTGAAATGCAGCGCGGAGATATCTACATTAATCAGTTCTGAATTCCATCTCGCCGTAACTATGAAAATGTATAGACGAGATAGCTGCTACGGATGATTTCTTTTGCGTATTTTTAGTTCTAAATTCAGGCTTTCCAATAAGTTCCATTTGCTGTTTTCCCTACTTTTTTTTTTTCGCTGAAGTGTCATTTGCAAACTTGTTTATGCGCTTCGTGAGCTCAACTCGCGGCTGGTTGTGTGTCCGATCCCCAGCGCACAGCAGGCTGCCACGCCACTAATATCCATACGATATAAGCCAGGTATTTCCGTTATTACCTAATTCTATCAATATCTCTATCGAGGTAATCAAAACGTAACTAGCAGAGCACACAGCACCACTTCTCCTTAATATACCTTGAAACTTCACACCATATACTATCCCGAGCCTCAAGGTTCGTACGAGATTCGAGCGTGACGATTGTTTCCAATACCGAATGGCCAAGAGTGGACTAAATCCGCAATAAGAATCTCTTCGCACAGGACCCTCCGTGATGCGCGACGTACGAACCTTGACGTTCGGTGAAGTACAGCAATACCGTAGCCTCTATTTTGGAATATGTTACTTTGGATGCTAGAAAGACTTGTTGATTGATTGGCTAATCTCTCGAGTCCAGAAGGCCAGTATATGTATGTTCCGTACCATCGGCGACCCTTACAGTTCGCGAACTGGAGTGACCAGTTCGCGACATTTACAGTCCCACTCGCGAACTGGCGAGCATTTGCAAACCGTCTCCTATCGGCAACCTTACTACTAGCACTTCCTTTCTTTATATACATACAAAAGATTTCAAAGTTTACAATTGACCACCCTCCAAGTTCCAGCATACATCTATCCTATGTTCGGCTAGAGTGGTACTTCTAATCTAATCTATTCGCCCTGATATTTCTACTCAGTAGAGGTATTTGGACGAGTTGAGCTTCTAGTCAGACGTAAGGTGCTACTGCATAAACTCGATATTGCACTGGCAGTGGATGCCAACCTGGGAGGTTCAGCAGTGGATGGATTTTCATTACCAATGTTGCTGTCAGAACTATCTGAGTCTACATCTTGCAATGGTTCTCGTGGGAGGAAAGAAATCTCAGTTCGCTCTGAGAGTGGTTTTAAGTTGCCGCAATTGTGCTCATCTGATTTGTGGCAGTAGACAGAACATTTGGAATCATTTTTAAAGCAGCGCTGCATGTCACAGGCTTTCTTGCAGTTGCATGAGACTCCGGTTTGTAGGAAATGGGGTCGCGGATGGGTGTCCAGGTAAACCGTCTCTGGGTTGCGGTTGGGCCGGCTCCAGGTTGCGAGTCGGTACGGGTCGCGTACCGTACGGAACATATACAGACTTGACTCCTATATCCATATCCATATTCGTATCTATATCTATATCTGTTTGCATATCTGTTTGCACTGATATGAGCCGCTCTCCTGATACAGACGGAACACTAACTGCTTAAGAGCCAGTAAGCGGGCTTGAGAATGCAGATGGAGCTGAGACTCATGATGCAGGTACTCATGCAACAGAATATGTTGCATGTAAGTCTCAGCATCGTCTGAAGTCTTGTATGAGAATGAAGACTTGTATGAAGATGGTGACTGTATGAGGATATGCATCAGGACCAGGGTGATGCGTCTCATGTCAGGTAGTGCATACGCGTACGCATATGGTAGATTGTACATATACGGTCTTTGGCCCTCCTAATAAAGCAATCAGTATACTTTCAACAGAATAATTTCCAACTGATCGAGTGACCACACATGATTCGTATTTACCTTTTTTTGCGCGGCGACTACCTATCACAGAGTATTGGGAATATCTACTCGATCACACGCCCAGTACCTGGTAGAGAACGCTATGTCTTTGTTAATCGTGACGAAGAAGGAAAAGGTTAATAACTGCAATGAGCATTACCCGCTCCCGTCCGTCTTTATCAGATCCTGTAGTTCTTACTTGATTGCCCCAATGCCAATACGGTCTAAAAAATTAGATACAAATTTGAATAAAAGTATTCGACTATCAGCTACGGTCATAGAATCATGAAGGCAAGGCCATAAGCTGAGAGAAAAAGCTAATATGACTTAATCGTACAGTTTTCGAACGGTGGCCATTTATTGACACGTCCTTGTATAGGTCCTACACCTAGTCCGATAGCGAAATAAGATAAGGAGATACTTAGAAGGGATACTTCTAGTTGAGTGTATCTTGGAGTTGATTCCTCCCGCGGTACAGGTGTGTTGCACGAAGCGACCAACCCAATGTAACCACTTCACGTATTTGCTACTCTAACTTATTTGTCACCTAAACATTACGCGGAGTCAGCTACCCGAAATTTTGATAGATTTTTTTTTAAGATAGCTGCTTAATAAGTGAGTGCAGTTATCTTGGTGACCGATTGGCGAGCAGACAGACAAGTAGAGAGCGAAAAGGAAGAGGGAGAGCGAGAGGGAGAGGGAGAGGGGTCTCTAGTAGGGAGCGATTCCCTCAATTCTACTCAAGTACTCATATATCACTCGGTCGGCAATTGAAACTAGACCAAAAGTGAGAAACTAGGCCAAATCTAGAGCATGCCTACTGAAACAGGCTTAACTATGGCTCAACACGGTCCATCATACCACAACAGGACTAAATATGGCTGTGGTGGCTTGGAACCTCCATGTAAAAAAGTCCTATATCCCTCAAAATTTCGGGTACCTTAACAATACGAATCGCAAGCAAGGCAACTACTAGGGTAACCGACCCCCACTAGCACCCAACGAATACGCTCACTGCCACAGCACAAATAGGCACTGGGCGTATGACTGTCCGAACCGAGAGGCGTCCGGTGGAAACAGTGGTGAACGAGGAGGTCGCAGGGGACGTGAAGGGGGTAACAGCGGCGGTGGCCGAGGCGGTCGAGGAGGAAAAGCCCAGCGCGAAGGGAATGCTCAGCGAGAGGTAAATACTACGGAAGTAATAGAAGGTCAAGGAAGGGCAACAAGCCAAATGGGAGAGAATAAGTGAAACACCTAGGGGGTGCTGCCAAAGTGCACAGCACCTCCGGAGGCAGGGGTTCAGGCGGGTAGAGGTAGAGTGCATAAGAGTTAATGTCAATTTGTTTTACTCCAATAGTGACAGCTCAAGTCTGCTTTGTTTTAACCTCCCCGCATCGTGCTCACCGAGTCACTCACCAGAAAGAGGAAGGGAAGAGGAGGCGCCAGCATACACTCTATGCGATTGCGGTGCTAGCCATAAGTTTGTCAATGATAACCAAACACAACCTCCAATACGATGCCCGAATGATAATCTACCTTGATTGCTGGTTTATTCATTGGGGAGAGACCCTAGCTTCGTATACCTGGGTAATCCTTATCTTTGTTCCCACCAACTGTACAAGTACTCTAATATCAATCTTATCCATATATTCTAGTAACTGCAACAAGACTTACTGGAATTGTTTGTATATGCGTTTTTCAACCTCACAAAAGGCAACCTTACTCATGGTATGCATCCGCCTCCAAATCGCGGTTACGAGGTTTACCGGGATCATCCATCATAACCAGACACCATCTTTCTGCGGCCGACCGGGGTGTATTCTATATATTCCATTTCCACTGCATAAACGTCGGGAATTGCTTGATGTCTTGGCTAGGGTTAGGGGTGTTTAGGCGGCGGAGCTGAAACGAATCAAGTATTCCCCTTGATGAGGCTATAGCTTACGTCGCCCGCGCACCATCACCATCTCCACCCCCCGCCGTCGCAGCCTTCAACCCACTGTCCAGCGTCGTCCGCAATATATCTTGAATGCTGCCCCGCAGCGGTCTAATAGCAGCGCTGCTGCTCTGCGCAAGCACCCTAGTCACCGCATCCAACGAGTTCATTCTCGTCCGTCGTCCCTCCCCCTCGACATCTCACTCCACTAACCCCCCGTAGGATGGAAAAGACGACCACCAACAGCAATGCATGGGGATGTACAGCAAAGCCGCATGGGGCGGAAACCTAGACCCCTCAATCACGATCCGGTTCAACCCGACACCAAGCCACGACGACATCGTAAGCCTCATCGTCTTCGAGTATACCGACGAGCCGTACGTGGGGCGTTTCGCGCCGGGACAGGAGACCCAGAAGGAGTATATCTGCACCCCCAGCAATGTCAACGGGAACCTGTGCCAGACCGCGGATCTGGGGAAGTTTATTACGTTGAAAAAGAACGGGACCAGCATCATCACCGAGGCTGTACACCTCGCCGATAAGAAGCCGATCTACTACCCGATCAAACGGACGGGATACTACTGCGTCTGGGCTGTACGGTATCGGCCAGACAAACTGACGTTTACCGGCATCGTCGCGTTCCAGAATTCATACGGCGAGCTGCCGGCCAGCCAGATTCCGAAGCTAGCGTTCTATGGCGGGTTGACAATCGTATACGCCGTGATCGGCGCGCTCTGGGCCTTCCTGTACGTCCAACACCGCCGGGACATCCTACCGGTCCAGAACTACATCACCGCGATCATACTCTTTCTCATGCTCGAGATGGCGATAACCTGGGCGTACTACGACTACATGAACAACCACGGCTCCAATACCCTCTCCAAATTCCTCATGACCCTCGTCGCAATCCTCAACGCCGGTCGCAACTCCTTCAGCTTCTTCCTCCTCCTAATCGTATGCATGGGCTACGGCGTCGTCAAGCCCACCCTCGGCGCCCTAATGAAATGGGTCCGCATCCTGGCACTCCTCCACTTCGTCTTCGGCGTCATATACTCCGTCGCCTCCCTTACCATAACCCCCGAGAACGCAGGCCCCTTCGTAATGCTCGTCATCCTCCCCCTCGCCGCAACCCTAACCGCATTCTACGTCTGGACCTTGAACTCCCTAAAACTCACCATGAAAGAGCTCGAGGAGCGCAAACAGCACCAGAAAGGCCTAATGTACCGGCGGCTCTGGTGGGCCCTGCTAATCAGCATCTTCGTAATCTTCGGCTTCTTCTTCCTCAACTCGCTCACGTTCGCCGGCCACAGCAGCCCCGACTTCGTGCCCACGCACTGGAAAACGCGCTGGTTCGTCCTCGACGGCTGGCTCAACCTCGTCTACCTCGCAAACCTAATGACAATCGCATACCTCTGGCGTCCAACTGCGAACAACCGGCGCTTCGCAATGAGTGACGAATTGGCGCAGGACGATGAGGGCGGGTTCGAGATTGCTAGTATTGGCGGGAGCGAACTTGATGAGGACGAGGAGAGGGATGAGGATAAGGATAAAGACCTTGAGGCGCGCGCTGGGATGCGGAATGTTACGCCTGTGCCGCAGGTGGTGGTTCATACTTCTGAGCCGCAGACGCAGCAGCAGCAGCAGCAACCGGCGGTGGGAGAGTCCGGGAGACGCGGGAGGAGTATTGATGAGCCGATTTTTGAGGTGGGGGAGGGGGATGGGTGGAGTGATGGGGAGGTTATGACTGATGACGAGGAGGAGAGTAGTGATGAGGATGATAAAAAGGGGAAAAATAAGGCGAGTGAGTCGAAGAGGTTGACGGGGAAGTAGGATTAGCTGTTTGAGTTTCCTTGTGTGTTCGTGGTTTACCAACCAGTATTGGGTGTGCCTTTGGTTTATTTCTCACTTTTCTTATATATTCCTGGGTTTCCTTTTCCTTTTCTCTCCGCTTGTGCAAATTTGTCATTTGAATTCTTTTTTTCTCCGAGCTACCTACAATATCTATACCGTATGTCCGGTTTTTGGGGTAGGAGGGTAGTGTAGGGTCGGTGGATCCATAAAATGGAAATTCTAGAATCTCATCTCTCCGCAACAACGTCACAAATCATCTTCCCCTTCCCCACTAAGCTCCTCGCACTCTCAACCACAAACACATCCGGCCCCACCACCTCAACCCCCAGCTCTTCCGCACAACACGCCGACTCAACCATCTTCGCGACCGCACGGTTACTGGTCACCGTCGTCAACCCCCTCGCCCAACCCGTCATAAACGCTCCGCGGTTAACGGAACTCAGTTTTCCCGCCACCTGCTGGAACTCCGATGGGTCTGTAGAAACCAGGCTGTGGTCGGGGACTGTAACGACCGGCAATTTCAGCGTGCCACAGGGGTGCGTAGATAGTTCCTGCATCCTCCCCGTCCGGGTCTCGGGGGTAGTGTCGTCATCGGGATGGGAAAGCAGCAACCGCGCCCTCTCCCGCTCCGTATCCGACGCCACAATCTCCACAATCTCTTCGAATCGCTCGCGCGCAGAGACGCAGGTAATCATGTCCCGCCCCTCGAGCACGGGGAGGAGATGGCCCGGTAGCATGGGCCGCTCTTTTTCCATGTCCAGCTGGCGCAGAATGGCGGGGTGCATTCGCGGCTCGACTTCGACGGACGCGTGGTGCGAGATATCGGAGATTAGGGCGAGGAGGATGGTGGTGTCAAGGTTTACGGGGGTGGATAGAGGGATTGCGCGCCGGGAGAGCGGGGAGGTGAGGGTTGATACTAGGTCTTCAATGCTGGGAGCTGGGAGGAGAGTAGTCGGCGTGCTGATTGTTATGCCTTTTGCTTGTAGGGTAGTTAGGAAGGCTGTTATTTCTGGAGTTGTGGGGGGAAGGTGTGGGAGAATGAAGGTGATTGTTGGATGGAGATATTGGACGCGGGTTTGGCGGGCGGCGGTGAGGAGGTTGTCGGCAAGGTTGGAGAGGGAGGTGGAGGAGGTTGCTAATGTTGTGGTTGTGGCGGGATCTAGTGATGATGGGGCGTCTTCATCGTCGGAGAAGTCGGCGGCTTCCTCCCAGCCGGCTTTTGCGAGCTCGAAGAGCAGGCGCCGTGGGGTGAGGAGTGAGATTTTGATCCTACTCGTGTTAGCGGGTGGAGAGAAGGAGAGCGTGGACGTGGGTACCTACCATTGCAGCCCGTTCTGGGCGACGATATCCACCGTGACGCTCGCCTTCTTCTTCTTCCCCCGCGCATTCTGGACACCAGGCTCTGCGTAGCTGAAGCTCTTACACAGCGCGGTAATACCCGTCGTCTTCTTTGCGTGGCCCCATACCGCCTCCAAATACGGAAGGTTTGATGCATGGACGCCGTGTCGGGATTTTGTGGAATCGGGACATTCGAGGGTTAACTATTCCTAATTTTTTTGATTTTCAGTGGACTGCGCAAAAGCCGAGAAGAGCGGAGGCTACTAACGCCTTGCAAACATCGGTGCTCGGATTTCACTTGGCTTAGGAAAAGGCGGAGTTCGACACTTTTTTCAAGGCCGCTGCGGCGGAGAGAGCGCTGGAAGGACTCGATTTCTTCCAGAAGTGCGGTAGAGCGGTCTAGGAGGGCTTCAGCGGCGGGGTTAAGAGGAATGGAGCCATCGTCGGAGCCATCGTCAGAGAAGGCATATTTGTCGTTGGGGTCAACATCGTTGGCGAGGGCAGAGCTAGCGAGAGACATGGTGGTGGAGGGGGTTGGAGGTGACGTGTCGAGGTGCAGAGAAGATGGTGGGGAACGGGATTAAAGTTTAAGGTTGACCCGCATCGCCAAATTCCGAAGGGCAATTTCGGCACGAAAGCCGGGGTGCATCCTTTGGATTCCTGAGCAGGAAGCTCTGGGAGTATACTCTGTGCGATTTTAATTAACTAATCTGTCTATCTACTGTATTCACGGCGACTCTGGGTTCACTGGGAGCTAGCTGGAGATGGTGCTCAAGTGCATTTGGAGAGGAGAGCGGGCTAGAGACGGTCGATCTGATATCAAGTTGTGAAGAGGGACTCAGTGCTGGATATACACTCACGTGCGGGGGTACGCAGTGATAGACTCCGCTCGCTCGAATTTGTTCAATCGAGCCTTAATATTCAATAGATAGATTTAGAGGCTAGCCGCCGGTTGAATCGTTAACGGAGTTCCGCGATGCGATGCAAACCATTTTTCCCTCACTGCATTACAGTATCTCACTTTATTCGCTAGCGCCCGTTCGAAAGGTTTGTGCTTTGAGGGCCAATCAGCATGTCGTATTTGGATTGGGCGTGACATTTACTGGAATCGTTCCCTGTTCAGGTTTAGCTGACTGCCCAGGGAGCCTCAACCTCCCCTTTGTTTACGGAGAGACGCTAGCGAGATAGTACGGTAACCAAACAACCACATCCCAAGCGCGCCGGCTCACCCGTACGCCCAAGCGCCGACAGCCTCTACCTCCACCCCAACACCCTGCTAGTTCATCTCTAGTACCGGTAATACGATCACGCTCCGGCAACCTTCACCATCTTCACCGCCTTCTCTACTTCCACTTATCAAATTTACAAAGTCTACCGTCCCCTGCGACGTTGAAATCAACATCCTGGGCGACCGTTACCACCTGCACAGCACCTACCTCCGCAATTCATCGCCCTTCTTCGACAAGAGTTTATCGGGCGAGAAGTATATACCCTGTGACGAAGATGGCATCAAGTACCATTACAGACTGGAATATCGAATGATTCTCCTTGGAAGAGTATAGTGACTAGTGTGTCGGCAGTAAGTTGGGGTATTCACTCTCCACCGGGGCCCAGTTTGTAATAACTGGTTCATGGCAAGGCTGAGGCCGATGAATTCGCCATTCCTGCCGAAATAGGCGACGGAGCGGACGGAGCTGCTGCCACTACCATCCCACTAAGTCTGGAACTCAGAACCACATATTCGGCGCTCTTCCATACCTTCTATAACAAATTAATCAGCCACCTACTTGACAACAGCTTGACCAAAACCAACAGTCTAATCTACATCGCTGGACTCTACAATTGCATGCCGATCATCTCGAATACTGTGGAATTATTGGTCATAAGATGGTCATGATCACAGTCTGGGAATGGTATCATTACTCGCTGTGTTGACATCCTACTCCTGGCGAACAAAATCCGCTCCAAAATCCTCTACAACGACGCATTCGTACACCTCGTTGGTCTACTCGGCGTCCCGAGATACTGGGAGGCCAAAAACAGACTCCCACAAGATATCCGCGACCACGTTGTCGAAGAATACGTCAACCTCTGCCATAAGCAGATGGCAGCCGACCGCTTGATTTCTCGTTGCTTGCGCTGGTATCTAAACTTGAGCAAGATCTCGAAGAAGGATGTCGAAAGGCTGGATGATATCGTGACGCTCTCTCAAGAGGATGATGAGGACAAGAAGCCAAAGAATGAGGCAGCATTTTATAGATCGATTGTTTCAATCCGGGGTGCATCTGATACCTTGAGGCGGCTGCAAGATGATGTTTTGCCGCTTACAATGAACGAGCTAAGGTTGGATTCGGATAAAATCAGGTCGTTTGGGCATTTAACATGTGTTTCTTTGAATAACAAATACCCATGGAGTGACCCCGAGAACTGGTAGGTGGGATGTTGTATTTGTGAATGGTGCCGGGCTGCTTTTCGGTTTCTTTCATTGGACACTGTAATGAGTGGTTTGGAGGCGAGTATAAATAAGGATTTGAGTGCGTTGGGGGTTTTGAGGAATAGGCGATGAGGAGGGGTCAGGTGGAGGTGGAGAGATTGATAATGATCTTGAAGGGCGGGAGGTAGGTGACATGGGAGATGAAAGGTGACGACATGCATTTGTGGGGTTTGATAATATTGCTAGTAGAAAGAGATTGTCGATATTATACTTAAGTACGCATTCACTGTGTTATTTTGAGATGGGTTCTAGAATATTGGATGGATGGGTTGTCGTCATGCATCTGATCTGCAGATGCAGAGTCCAGTTCTCGATCGATGGGCTCGATGGTTCTGGGGAATCCTTACTGGGCCCTAAATGGCCAAGACACGATATCAACACCACGAAAACATGTGACGATGTTTCATGGGGTGAGGTCAAACGATTGTCGTGGCTGGTGCAGGGACAAAGAGCTTTCTAAGGGGGTTGCAAGTGATGGGCTAGGAAGAATATAGTTTGGTGCTTAATTCCATTGAAGGTCACAGTCATAGACAATGCTAGTTGCGCTTACACAGAGAACAGCCAAGTCGTACAGCAACATCAAGTGCGTCATGACTCGTGTTGAAATAGGCGACGTCAATTGAGATGCGGATGAGTGTTTCTATAAACTACCGCCAACAATTCTCGTGCTTCTTTCCCGCTTCCTTGTCCTCCATATTCTCCCCCTCCTTATAAACTCCTACTACCACCACCATCATCAATCACCATTATCATAGTCCCATATCCACTACAAAATTCGTTACTTAAATCGCAATTTACCTTCTAATCTTCATCAATCAATCGCATCAATCACATCAAGATGCAGCTCATCAAACACACCCTTTCCATTCTCTCTCTCGCTCTCATGGCCGTTGGCCAGACTGTCCTCGATCTCAGTTCTCTCCTCAATGATAACACTGATCTTCAATCCCTCACAGAAACCGTTTCTGAATATCCTGACCTCCTTACTACATTCGCTAGAGCAACCAATGTTACCATCCTCGCACCTAGCAACGATGCTTTCAAGGCTTTCAAGGAGATGGAACAGTACAAGGACATCACCAGCGAAGAATTGAAGGCGGTTCTTACCTACCACGTCCTCGATGGCACCTACTACTCCTCTGCTTTTAACGACCAGCCTCAGTTTCTTCCCACTCTGCTAGGTGAGTTTCCGGCTTTCAGAAACTTGAGTGGAGCTTCGCAGGTTGTCAAGGCTGTTAAAGAAGACAACAAGGCCAATGTCTATGGCGGATTAGGAATAAAGGTTGGAGTCCAGAAAGCTGTAAGTTCTTCGCCACCGATTCCCGCTAGTTAGAGGATGCTAATGACGATATTAGGATCTCAACTTTACCGGCGGAGTCCTCCACATCATTGATTCCGTCATCCCTCCTCCCATGATGATTTCCGCTACTGCTAAAGCCGCAAACCTGACTTCTCTTGCTGGAGCCCTCACCAAAGCGGGTCTGGTTGAGACTGTCGACTCTTTAGTAGGCATCACCGTCTTTGCACCGACGAATGATGCCTTCCAGGCTATCGGAAACCTGCTTACTAACCTCACCACCCATGAACTCACCGATATCCTGACCTACCATGTAGTTGCTGGAGCGGTTGTCTACTCTAGCACATTAAAGGATAATCAAAAGGTCGAAACTGTCAATGGCGAGAGACTCACCATCCGCATTGACGACGATGGTGTCTTTGTCAACGGAGCCCGTGTTATCATGGCAGATGTGTTGACAAACAATGGTATCGTTCATGTCATTGATGCGTAGGCTCCTTCTTTGTAGTTTGGTATTTACATACTAATGCACAAACAGTGTCTTGAACCCGAATAACACTAATGACACGCCCGAGCCCACTGCGTCTGTTCAAGAACCTGCCTTTCCTTCCGCCACTCCCGGTGACGAGGAACCATTTGTTTCTGCCATTGAAACTACAACTGGAGCTGCACCCTCTGCTACCGGCGGTGTCGATAAGCTGGGAATCAGCTCAGTTCTTGTATTCGTTGGTGCTGGTGTGTTTGCGCTTGGAATGATGGCATAAATGAGTTGTTGTAATTATACTTTATTTAATCGCTTGTGGTCATGACATACAAATCTCCCCCATCCTCACTGCTCCAGATATTGCATAAATGAGTGACGAGATGGGATTACTGTTGTGAGCGCAATGGTTCGGACGTCATGCTTCACAGACTGTCATCTTCGTTAATTTTTAGCTATGTTTCACCAAATTGTCTGTCATGCACCAAATAATTTCAGTTTTTACACCAATAGCCGCTACACTAGGAACCCTGTACCAACAATTACGCTGGGTACAGTACTGTGTATGTAACGGCATTTTCGTTCTCGAAAAGATGAATCAATAGGCTTTGCTTGTCTTACCATTCGAGGTTCAGCAGGTTCAAATGAATAACAAAAATTATGGACAGCATCAGTATCTTTTCTACTGAACTTGCAAGTGCATGGTTCTTCCACTAGCGATATATAGTCTGTAGACGGCTATGGTTCGCTTGTAGCTAAATAGATCGAGTACACAGAGTGGCTTCACTAGTAGATAAGCTGCTGAGCGCCTCCGGTTTGATCGCTGCAGGATTGCTTCCTATCCCGAAGCTGCGTCCTGAGAGTTGAGACTGTATGGAACCAGTGACCATTGCTGCATACAGCACACTTGACTCTATGCTTCCAAACGTACTTGATTGCACGCTTCCAAGCACGCTCCCAAGCACGCTCTCAAGTATGCTCCTGAGCCCACTTGACTGTATCGTTCCAAGTACGCTCAATTGTACGCTCCCAAGTATGCTCCCAAGTGCTCTTGATTGCAAATTATCGAGTTCGTTTGGATGCAGAGACTCGCTGAGTGGCAGGGGCTGGGCGGGGTATAGTGGGCGGTCAAAATCATAACGTCAGTCGACTTCGTGGTCTAAGCCTTATCTTTGGCGCGCTCACCGCGGCAAGATCTCACGATGTCTCATGGTCTTGGTATTGACAATTTCAATCTTGGACTCTGCATGAAAGGTAGACAATTGGATCTTGGGAGAGCAGATCTCCGACTCAGTTTTTTCAGCGAAATCTACAGCCCGATTCCTATTGATTTTAGACGTATGTATATGCACGCATTCCCCCGGAGCTACTCATGCTGTACTATGGTGATGGTGATGATGATGGTGATGGCGATGGCGGCGGTGGCGGTGACAGTCACGGTACTGGCCAGATTTAGGAGGGCTTTCAAGCACCCTCCGAAGCGGGCTCTCGAGCTGGCTTTCAAGCGCTCACTCCAGCGGGCTCTCAATGATAGTATCTATAGTGTGTACAGTAGCAGCGAACTGGCAGTAAAGACTGCCATCGACTGCCAGCCGTATGTAGTTCCATAGCCCACGCGCAGGGGTCCACGGGAAGCTTGTTATGAGCTGCGCGTAGCGCAGTCTATAGTCGATTTGCACTTTCGCTGGTGTCTGTATCATATTGTCTTGTCACCATGCGCTCGCAAGCTCGTTGTGCAGATAAACAGAGTAAGAGTGGCAACACCGGAACAAGACAACATGCCGTACACACATTTAGCCATTCAGACCCAGACAAAAGTCTATTCTTCAAAATAATTCAAGTAGCCCGTCCCGAGCAAAAGACGAGGTCCTACCCGGAGTCGAACCGGGATTACCGGAATCAGAATCCGATGTGCTAACCATTACACTATAGAACCGTGGTTCTTACTGAAAATACGTGCCCTAAACCCGACCAGGTGGAGGTGGGCGATTGCGGGTACTTACTCTGCAGAGATTGGAGATCGGAGCTAGCTATTTTCTAACTCTTTTGAGCCTTAGCGGGCTGTGGTTCGCACATAAATACATGTGCCTCACCACGGTGACCCAACCACTTCAACACTAAAACGCCTTTCGACATGGTGGCTTCTACCCTACATGCAAGTAGACTCGCTCTTTTTGGCATTTTTAGGGTTTTCCACAGCTATTCGGTTAATATTGGTCGTACCGCAAATATGAGACCGGGACGTGAAAAGAGGGCCGAAAACTGCATATTTCACGTATAGATCATGTCGCAATGCGACGTGAATTCAAAGACTTAATTGGCAGCGAGAGTGCAGGGTGAAGCTCTGCGGGGTTTTTGGTGGGGAGGTTTTTCATGGGGACCCGCCTGACTAACCGCTCACTCGAACGTATCTACTTTTTGTCTTACTCGAATCCTTCTTTTTTCCTGCTCTTTTCCTGCTACTTTCTTTTGGTGATTTTGATGTGATGTTCGTGATGTTAGTGATGGTGAATAGTTACTGTGTTGTTTCTGTTATATCGTTAATAGTACACAATCATTAAAGTTCATTCTAAACCTGTGTCTCCTACTGTCTATTTGTCGTTTTCTGTCGTTTGTGTGATGGTTTTGATAGCTTTCGTGTTGATGATGTTGCTCATCACGACTTATTCGGTCTGACGTTTACTTCCTGCGACTTACATTCAACCACCGTATTCACAAAACCGCACCACCTAAATGAAGCCCGATTTCCCGACTGTGTACAGGCGCAAGGACCTAAAGTCTTCAGTCAAGAAGACCCGGAAGTCCGCTGTGATTAAGACTAGCGTGATACTGAATAGACTTCTCGAGGAGTTAAACGTCACCATAATACAAAGTCGATTGCCGATGTCCTGTTGGACGTTATCAATGATGTGGTCAAGGGAGAACAAAAGGTCGATACCGTAAGTTGCCGTATAACCTCTCCAATGAGCCGTACTTAGGAATCTGTTTTATTGCGCTGTACTAACGAAGCGTGCAGTTGACCGCCGGCGAAGCGAGTGCAAAAACTCTTGTCAATTTGTGAAGTGGAAGCACTTAGACAAGTAGGTTGGCTACGTCAACGTCAAAGCTTTCACAGACTTAGAGCATTCTATCGGCCAAAGCTTCCACAAACTCAGAGTTTTCCATCGACCCACACGCAGATGTCTATGGACCGACTATGAACGACTAAAGACCTAAAGACCGCGTGTTGCGCAGGGTCCATGGGAAGCTTGTTATGAGCTGCGCGTAGCGCAGCCTATAGCCGATTTGCATTTTACCGATGTAGAGTTTTTTGCCAGATGTTACAGACCAAATGAAGCACAAAATCATGCGTAAAGGGTGAAAGAGTAAACACCATTTATCTACTCTCATGCCATCTCCCATAGCTTCCTTTAATTTTACCCCCATACCTGTCCTTGTACCTTCCTTCACTTGAGATCAATGGACTTCATTCTTAGCTCAGAGACAAGAAGCTGTATTATACTTTCATCTTCAATATTCGCGGTAATAGTGCTTTGCAAATTACGGCTGCTAGAATGCCACAGTCTTGGCAAAATCTTGGATCTAGACAAGATTTAAAAGTGGGATTTTTAGAAGCTAAACAGTTCTAAAACCAACAACCACTCTTTTAAACTAAAAATCTAATGGAGGTATCTTTGTATCTCTTCTGCATAGATCTCGATTGCTGAAGGAATTTGTTTAACGGGGCGTTGGCAGCTTGCTTAAATGCTCATTTTTTTGGCAGTTTATCCCTGCCATGATCGACAGTTTTTTCTCTCGTGCCCAGTGTGTTGGCGAAATAAATTCAGCTGTGCGAGCACGTGGCTTGACAAACTGGGAACGAGAGAAGACAGTATTTTAAATATACCAAGACAAATAGAGTACGTGCGCTCAATTATATCACGGACTTCTTATCTGTCATCAAATCCATCCTCTTGATTTATCCAACGGCTATTACGAAAAATCCCGAAAGTGTACCGTGCGCATTGCAAGGCTGAAACGTTCGAAACTCTGACGTAGTCATCTAAGCATGCGACTCGTTGGACGCTAAGTTATAACGTCATAGTGAGCTATCTACTTAATAAATTTCAAATCCTCTCTGCTCTTGACTTACACCTACCCAAAATTAACTTCGGTCGATACTGAACGGACATCTCTCGACATGCCATACGAAATCTTGCGTGCCCAGTTCAACAGCGACGTAGATAAATGCAAAAGTACGATATACTATAAAAAGCTATTTCAAATAGCAGCCCCGAAAATTACTTTCAGCAGCTTGGGCAAGCTTTTTTTTTTCCCCAGGAATGGGGTCAAGACTATCCTCGACGAAAAGGCCATACCAGATATATTGAATTGCAGCTGCCCTCAGTGTAGCCAATTTTTTGGGAAGCCCATATTTACACACCCGGAATCTATAATCAAAGTTCTAGTAGATAAGAAGGAGGGGGAATTAAAGGAAAACGGTATCTTACTGCTGGCTATTTTGGTTTGGATGGGCCCAAGCTTCTTGATCCGCCTGCTCTTCTCCAACAATGAAATCCCTAGGAGTATAAGCCAGGACACCATTGCTCGGACGTTGCGGCAGCGTGGTAACCAGGTCTTTACAGATCAAGCGAAGATTGAGGAGTTCATAACGGCATACACAACTGTCGCCCTCCAGTTTGATCTGCCGTGTTTCAAATGGGATCAAAATTGCAATTTTAAGGACTACTCCAGAAGAACAGTATTCCCGTACATAAACGAGAAAGAACCGCGCGACCATGGATCTCCCGGTACTGTAGTAATAAAATATCATATCCATAGCGACCATATGGAGAAAGCCTTTAGGGAAAGTATTGAGTTTCAGAATAAACAGGCGAGTGCACTGCTCAGTGTATACGTATGCACCATACGTATATACTTGACTTCAACGACAGCTGAATGCTAATTTGTAACGTTCGGGATGCAGGGATGGCTTGCGAGGAAAGTTATCCGCCGCCGTAAGACGCGGAAATACGACGAAGACTCTATTGAGGTGCTCAATCTCGGCGTAGTACGGATGATTGAGCATGAAAACTTGATTAAGCTCTTTCAAATGTACCAATGCGATGCAGAACTAAATTTCGTCTTCCCCTTCGTTGAGTTGGATCTTCATAAGGTCCTTTTTGAAGGCAAAACCCCGCCCGGCGTACCGAATGATGCCAACACTACAACCAGTTTCATAGGGCACTGGCTTTGGATGCAGATGTCAGGAGTAGCGGCTGCGCTGGATAAATTGCATTACTCAAAATTGGAAGGCAGGGAAGTGGCTGGTTTTCACTTCGATCTGAAGCCAGACAACATTCTAGTCACGGATGCTGGAATACTAAAGATTACGGACTTCGGAATATCGCTCTTTATGGAGACCGGAGGCGGATACAGTACCGGTGTCAGCAAAGCTGAAGCCGGTGAGATTGCCTATAGGCCTCCCGAGTCTATGTTAGGCTACATGGCTCATCGTGACTACGATATTTGGTCATTGGCTTGCATTATGATGGAGGTTTTTCTGTACACGGATGCAATAACCAAGTACGGGGATACCAATGCTGGCAAAACCGCCGTGGTGAATTTTGGGAAGGAGAGAAGGAAAGAGGGCAGTTACGGCAACGAGCTACAGTTTTTTGTCAGAGATAGGGATAGCGTGATATCAGTCCGGAAGGAGTCTGTTGACAACGAGTTGTCTCGTCTGAAACATGAGCATGGCCAAACTAAGTTAAATGACCTTTTTGAACAAATGATGAACCCCGCCAATCCCGAGTCCGAGCAGCGACCTCGAGCAAAAGCTGTCAGTGAAACTCTCCAGGAAATCAATGCCGAATACTCTCAAAAGCAGATAGAAGGAGAGGTGCCGCTAGAGAGACTCATGGCACGTGTGAATGAGAAGGTCCTGAATCATTTCGATATCGAGGATTCGTTTATACAGTGAGTCGCGGTGTTGATATAATGGTATCTAGGAATAGAGATCTTTTTTACTAAGACTCCGTAAGGCATGTTCTTATTTTTGTGGGGTCAACTCCGAAGCAAGGTGTCCTCAAGATATTCCGCTCTAAAATCACCAATAAAGGAAACGATCGCAACGTTGCGATCGTTTACGACAGCTTGCATCAGGGCTCGAGCCTAGGCCTACAGACCATACAACGTATTACACTTGACTTTGCCCCCACGAATTAAACAGAGACTTATCTATGAGGCAGTCGAATCAAATGACGAATATTTTCCTTTTTATTTATTAGGTAAGGCGAACTGGCCGCGTTGGCACCTTACATGTGGAGTCCGCAAAGCCACAGGCCTCGACGTCAAATTTAGATTCCATAACCTAGCAGGTAATATAAAGACACAGTATTTTCTACTAGTGACATGCGGAGACTAACTATAGCTAGACCTAGTCAAATTTCAGAGCGTGGTCCTCCAGCAGCAGGTCCTGGCAACTGCGGGTTGCAACCACTGCTTCTTAGGAGACCAGCATCCCGACGACAAGTGTTTCGCATCCGAGCTCGAGTTTAAATACAAACAGGTTCAGCAACGTACGCACTATGGTCCTGGTCCCTCCGCGAACGTTAGGAGCCTGTCGACGCGACCCGAAGTGAAATCACTTAGATTTGAACTCTGGCAGGAACCTCAGGGCAATAAACATCTCGTGATCTTCAGTCTAGAGGAAAAAAGTACTGAGGGTTTAAAGCATGTTTGCAAGTATTGGGTGGTTCCATGTTGGCACTCTTTCTATTAATTACATTTTACCAAGAAACCTAATTAATAAGGAGTTATAGTGTATCAGGGAAATGCCGAAGCAATATCTAGCGAAACGTTGCCCGAAATTCGCATAAAACCGCATTCTGAGAGAAACAAGGCTCTCACGATAGTAGCCGTAGGTGAGGTAAAAGCAGACATGGGATATTGTGCGCCCATACCTACATCTCCAGGGAAAATTACTGGGCTTGAGAAGAACGAGAAGAATGTATGGCAGCTGGAATTCATTTCTATGAAGTTTCAAAATATGGATGGTAGCTTAATATCCCTCTAATGTCGTTTCTCCTCGCTAACTTCCGCGGTGCCTAGAGAAGAAGAATTTCCAAACTGCATTGAAACGTTGCATCCGGGTGACAACAAAGAAAAACTGAAGGGGCAGCTCCACATTAGAAGTTGGTATGTCGTTGATAGAAAGCACGAGGGAACCTGTCATGCCACTCTATATCTGGGTTCAGCCCCTGGTCAAACATATATATACAGAATGGTGGATAGGGTTAGGGAGTCCACTCGTCGTAGAAGCGGTGGTTATATAGACCATGAAACATGCATACGTAGTAGGACCCACGGAACAGGCATTAAAGACTACGAAGTTCCAATAGAGGATTGGATTTGGCAATGAGAGCAGTTTTTCGGCAAAGAGCAGATCTGAGGTAGGAGTCGCTGAGCTCCGTAGCTAGTCTTTACGTATACTATTTTGATATCTTTCAACCTGCGTTTTGTTTATCTCGAACGTAATACTGCGTGTTGTACCTAAAATCTCTAGAATTGGCGCTATTCATTGCTTTCGATTTAGTGTATGTTTACCCCGAACAGGTCTAGTGTAATCCAAATCTTGTAGAGGAGAAATGGTTCGGAAACGCGGGTACTGTAGGGACATTCATACCAATTAAGACATCACAATTAGGGATCCTTATGAGAGCGTTTTTGGGCTTCATTTTGCCATTTCGCGGTTTGGCTCGTTTTTCAGAAACGTCTCCAGAGCCGGTACAAGGCATTTTGACGATCCGTTTTACAACTCGTTACAGGTCAATAAGACTAGCAATATTACTAGCCCACCTGCAGAGATGGCGCAGAAAGTTTTTGAGGACATTACACTAGCTGGTACTAAGGAGCTTGTCACCATCAAGCGCTTGAGAACATCAAAATTTGCTCTTCTGGAGTGCTCACGGCGTTTCAAAACAGCAAAACGGAACGCCCAAAAACTCCGTCATGACGATCATTATTGTTTTATTTTGTAGGGCTTTTATGCAGGATGACTTTCTAAGGAGATGTATTTTGCACGATAACCCTTAAGCCTCATTTTTATGTAGGATAACCCTGATCTGAGAATAGTCTCCAGGATAACCTTCGGCCATCACAACTTGAAAATACTCTGAATCCAGTGGTGGTCCACGACGCGTGATCCCGCCCAAGTTTGCACCGTAGTACATAGTTCCAGTGATACTAGCAGCATTACAAGCTCTGGGATATGCTTCTGTAGCGCAGAACACAGGTTCGAGAGATTGGCAGCAGACTTAGGCATCGAGAGTTATACTGCAGATTATGTTTGAAATATCAGGGTTATCCTACAAATACATTTCCCTAGAGGGTTATCTTGAATAAAACCTTATTTTGTAATATACATAAGTAAGTACTTAAGTAGATAACAGTTTTTAAGGTATTGCTTCAAAAGTTGGACTTTTATAATCATGTATTCGTCATGGATCCGAATTCCCGCTTAACTTTGAGCAATGGATTCGTTAATTATATCTGCTGAGGTAAGTATATATACCAAACGGATATTCCATTCAGCTTTAAACGTTCCCATGTAAACTTTCACACACACTATGTACCATAGTAATACCGTAAGCCATGTTGAAAACCTATCTAAGTATGCATCGAGTTTACTTTGTACAGAATGCCTAAGTATACCTCTTCATCAAACCATCCGGTCACCTTTCAGTCGCTGCGTATATCGCTTATTTCGTCGGTATTTACTGATGCCAACCCATGCGTAATAGATACAAAATACAATAAGTATCAGTAGAAACGTAAAAAGGAGATAAAGTTTCCATTCCTCATCAACAGCGACCGACAAACTGGATGGCTTGGGTTTAAGGTAACCTAAGCTGAAGAATTGCTAAGAGAAGTTTAGTAAAGTACTTCATAGTCGACTGGGTACCATACGGCTGTATATGTGGCAGGAACGAAGATAAAAGCAACAATTGTCAAAATAGTGGTTTTTTCGGTTTCCACGTTTGCTCTTATGGCGAGAGCCTTTGTAATTTCCGAGTTACGTAGGGATACAGTGTCTCTGATCTGCTCTCATTGCAAAGAGGGATAAGCTGCGGGTAATTTTACGCAATCGGTACGTAAGACAGCCTTACCAAGGATGAGAGCCTATCTGCTCTTGAGATCAATGTGTCCACCATCTTCCGGCGAGCTTCGTGCTCCATTATAGGACCACGAAGTTCATCCAGGGCAGCGTTGTGTCCATGCACTTGCATAGACTGCATGACTTTGATATTAAGCTCCATTGTATCCCTGCATCTGATCAGTTCCTCATGAATCCCATTTAGCTGTTTAGTTTCTTCAAATAGTTCGTCGATGGTGAGCATGTCAACCATATCTGGATCGATTGATGAGAAATGCAATCTGTTTCCCTGTCGTTTACTGTTAAAACTTACCAGCGGACATCTCTGGCTACCATACATACCAGTTTTGTGAGATCTTCATCAAGTGCGTTCAAATAGTGACCCCAATTTTCGCAAACGCTACTACAACACAGCAAGTGGATATTTTCATAGCTTGAGCAAAAAGACCAGGCTTCCTCAGTACTACTCCGTAGGGCGTTGTAGATGCAGTCTGCAGCAGATTCGGGAGTACGTATAAAGATGTGATTGCTTTCAAGAGTGCGTAAGTTGAATTTCTGATAAACAGCAAATTGTCGTATGGACCATGGACTGTTAAGTGGATCTTCCGGTTGCTGTAATTCCGCATACTTTAACATGTAGCAAGTTTCTACATGCAGTTAGCGTTCGCCGCATATATCCATAGCAAAATATATGAAGTAGTTACCGATATCGCCACTACTAGAGGAGCCGTCCCGCATAAAATGACAGCTATAACTTTCATCACGAGCGAACGACTTCCGGCCATAGGTTCTGAGTACGTTCGCGAATTCTGGGAAGACGTTCAAGCGCCCAAGGAGCATTTGGATGGCATGAAGCGATATTGATAAGGTTTCCCAACCATTTGGCTGGAACAGGCAACTATTATTTTTAATAAACTCTTAAGGACTTTAAATTCAGTAGATGCGAGAACCTACAAATATTGCGCGTGGGGAATAATGGTTGACCCTAGGTTTGCAACTTCCACCGGTCCTCTTGTCTTCTTGTAGTGAGTGGAAATCCAGGTGTCTCAGCTGGTATCATTAATTAAAATTACTTACTTGGATTTCGGAACTAAGACGGTCTTCGTCTTCAATATCGATGTTTTTCGTACCTGATAAACCAGTACATGTCAGCACAATGTGTATTTATGTGTAAGCTTCTAATTCTTCCCATACCGCAATGGTCAACTCGATAAACACTGATATCTGTGTCCTTGGCTGAACTAAATATCGGAGACGACTGCTCACTAAAGGAATTGCGAAAAGCCGACACTTGGGCTTGACTTGATAGCCCCCAGGAAACAGGGCAAGAGCGTGGCCAGATATCAAACACTGGCATTCTTTCTGATTGAGTAGCGCTAACTAGAGGTAAATTTCGTATAAGAATAAAAACTTCGAACAAATATTTTGATTCATTCCAGGTATCGCCTACTTATATTCTGAGGTTGATGCTACGCCACACTACTCACAGCCACTTGTCCCACCACACATCTTAACTCTCATCAATTTACCCTAGGCCCTTCCACCAATTCGTCTTCTATGGCTTTTCTTCTCTCGTATATTTGCGATTTCATCCTTCATAAAGTACATCAGGTCTCAGTTACATCCGTGGCTGATCGCTATATACATATCTAAGGAAAAGGCTTACATTTGTAATAGCACGAGATGCGGACACGAGGTAGTGGCCCCTTCTGTTAATCACAACGGCCTTCGTACGTCTCAGTATAACCCGGCTCGCAAAACCAGAATGACTTACCTCGCAGTTGAAATTCCCTTCCCCGAATGTATCAATCAGCCATTGCACGAGTTTATCTTCGAATATACGGTAACCGTTAAACTGTGTTTGAACGTGCATGTTCGATGGAATGATAGAACGCTTGGGCTAATTCTGCCTACGGCTAAGCTTTTAAGCCTTTGAGTGGTAACTCTTATCATGAACGGACACGTACACAATGCACGCTCGGCAGTGAAAAGCTCTTAGAAATCCACTGAATTGCGCCCAAATGTTTTTTGTAGTATGTGCTGGTATCATGCACTGCGCACAAACTAATGACTCAACGCACGTGTCACTGGTGAGGTCATCGTTGCCATGAGGCTGATATTGGTTTCGCAAATATATAGATGCCTAAGGAGTACACCGTGGCCAAACAACGGTCAATATCGTCACCTCACATGTCAAGGTATGCATGCGCCCTAGGCACAGCAACCTCATACCAACCAACCGGGAGCCTCGTTTTTGCTTGTTTTACTGTCTGTCCCACAACCGGCCAGTCATGCTGCGGCCGCATGATGTGCATCTCCACTCGCAGTCATCCCACGAGAAGGTTCCATGGCCGCAAGTAGAATATAGCCCCGATGTGCATAAGATAACGAGACGCCAGTTGATTTATTGCGCGTTCGGCGGGAACAAGGATGAAAACCCTGTTTCGCGAGGCTGAGCTTAGACTTCCCATATATCGGTGATAAATAACCTTCTTTGCATTCGATAAGTGCTTACTTGGTAGGGACCTAAGTGATGTGGGACATGCAGAGTACATGTGAAAAGGGACACTTGTTTCAATTGGACTTACTGCAACTGTCTATCCCATAGCTCCCACGTGATAGCCATCATGTGTCAATCAACTTTGCTCAGTGCATCGTAAGTATACTAAAATCCAGTACTTAACTGGCTTATGCTAAATGTCCGGGAGTATGTTCATGCGATTTCGAGCCTCCTCGCTGAACAAGACATATCTCCGTAATGAACCAAAACGATCTACACAAAATTTCCCAAATGCCTTGATAGGATTAGTACTCCTATCCTCGCCTACTTCCACTTCACCACCAAAAAACCAGTAGCAAATAGTCTGGCGTGACCACTTTTCGCGTAGGGTACGGCGTTAGTGTTGGGATTAGTTGGTTCAGGCTGGGTAAAACAAACCTGAGATGCTTCGGATTTTAGCTATAAGTGTTATTAGCGCTATCTGACCATGAAAGTTCACGTCTGGTCGAAACAAACCCGAAATGAAATCTTCCGGTCTGGTAACAGATCATCACTGTTTTTCGGAGGCCCGCTTCGTGGTACAATCTCGCACGTTATCCCTATGAAGTCCATAAGGAAGCCACGCACACGTGCATCACCTTTTCTAAACGGATAGAAAATAGCGAAATAGTAAAACAAGCCGACTACAATTGTAGATATTGTAGTTACTGGATATACCCATGAGGGCACTGCTATTTTCACTCCCGGTTTGGACTTGTATGGGGGGACGAATGGAATCCCTAGAACACAGAAAATCGCTACTGTGTAGACGATATAAAGGATTGCACGCACATACTTTTTGACGTATTTATGCAGGATTCTGCGGAGCTGGTCTGTGCAACGGCATAACTTTTTATACCACAAATGTAGAGCTGCGATCGTCGGTCTGAGGTTAGGATCCAGGATCAGTCCGTCCGGACCTGCTGGGCACTCCCGTGGATCTGGGGTCATGTTGTCGCCACTCGAGGCTCGGAACCAAAGAAGGCTGATCGCGACAAATACTGTTTCAAAATAGTCAGTTTAAAGTTCTTGGAGGGAAACTAAAACTCACATGTCATTGTGCGATTAGCATATACTTGGAAGAGGATAGGAGCTGTGGCGGCATCAGCCGCGTAGGGAACACTTGCTGTCGATACGACTATCCAAGTGGCGCTTGTAATGAAGTGAAGAAGCAGGCCACCTTTGGGCGATCTTTCCCAAAGGGCTACCGTGTTGCTGTTCGCGACACCACCGTTATCGTAACTGTATCGACTGAAAAATCGAGACCAAGGGATCAAGTTTGCTCTTGCAATTCCCTGTTTCACTATATCACAGATCATATTTCAGTGTCCAGTGCGCCGTGGCCCAGCCCTTAGAAATAATGCTAATACCTCTTCCTAGGGTATATATGACAGACGATAGACTCCCGCCCGCAGAGATAGCTGTGAATGCTGCCCAAACACGTTGCTGTTTTGCACTGCCACCAAAAATCTGCAGTTCATTAGCTATATGTCCCCAAGCTCGATATAAGAGAGATTTACCATGGGGGCGTAGACTAGATTTTGGTCCAAATTGCAATAATCCAGAGAGTAAAACTGTGCCAAACCAGTCAGGTTTTGAAGTCGCGCGGAAGTGTAAGACGTACAAAAACAAGGTTGATACCAAGATAAAAAAGCCCTACTACACCGACAGCCCAATAGAACCCCTTTTTCATTGATTTGAAATTCCCATGTTTTCCCCCCACGACTTCTCCAGTAACCTAAGATAACCAGTTAAATTAAACGTTCCGGCATATTGTAAAGGATTGTGGCTACAAACGAAACATGCGTTCTCCCATCCATCAAAGCTATAGAAAATCAACAACATCGCCTTCGCGTATCGGGTGGCCGCATCTGCATGTGGGACGGGGTTGTCGTATGATTTCGCCCCTTCTTTTCGAATCTTATTAAGTCCAGCGACGAAGAGGATGGTAAGAAAAAGCAACTTTAATGCGATAAAAATTTTGTTGATCCTTCTCCCTAATCGTACCGAAAAGAGGTGAATAAGGCAAAAGAATCCCAGTGTAACTAGTGCAGCGAAACAAATCCCACCGGAGATCCTAGGTTCCTCCAGGTTCTTAGGGTACCGAGGGTCTCCTAGGGGTGGACAGGTTCCGTCGGCATTCGGGAGGGTGGAGTTGATAGCAGGTGGATTCCGAGCTATTCCCGCCATCCGAGCCAACTGAATACTGTTTGTAGCACTGTTAAAAAGCACGATGGCCAAAATTGAATAAATGGTATAAGCCATTAGTCCATCCCCTAACCAGTCACCAAGCCGATTTTTCGAACCTTCAGAACGGTCATAACTGTCAGGGATGGCGTTGCTGTTCCTCGGGTCTCCATTGGAGATTTTGTCGTGGTGAGGAAACGGGTTACGTCTATACATCGCATCGGCCTATACAAATCAGTGATTGCAACTTATTAGCTAATTAGTGCGTACTGTGAATTATGGGGTGATCCTACATATATAAGCTCGCCTCCAATATATGGATAGGCCTTACTAAACTCAAGATAGATGAACATGCTGGAGTATGTTAGTAGGTGTATACGTACACAGATCACTTCGTGGATATTCGGATGCGTATATGTAACAGACCTTATGGCGGTTAGAAACCAGCCCACCAGCCAAAACACCACGCATTCCCGTTTACTTCCAATCAGTAGCAAGACGGTTGTTGGCGTAGTAAAGATACCAGTTCCCACCATCTTGTTAGCTATGAGTGCAAAGACATCCCAAGCATCAAGTCGACCAGCATCGGGAGGTACTTGTTCCGAGTTAGAGATATCGCCGCCGCTCGAGTGGTTAGCGCTGCCACCAGGACGTTCTTTCATCATGAAGCTGCTACTGCCAGACATCTTATCAAAAGTTTCGAGAAGTTTGGTTCGTGTGGCAGAAGGAGATGTTTCTGGTAAACCCGTACAATAAATCAGCCAACTGTACCTGTTACGTTCATGTAGGAAGGAGCTTATAAGTTAGTACTCACCGACCGGTTCCGTAAGAAGACTGAAATCCCAAAAGCTCAAAAGAGTATAGAAATAGCGAAATAAGTATCAAAAGCCCGTTCACCCTGTTTTGTGACTGGGTCGGAGAGTCTAAGATGGTATGACTGCTGCTGTAGCTTGATGTAAGCAGAGAAACGTTGACTCTTCCACTAGAACAAGAACACAAAATGCAAGGCTATGGGCTCGGAATAGCCAACTGCAGTTTCGATAGGCTTGGACGCCAGTGCTTACTGCAGCATGCAGTGTGTCAAAGCATTTTTTCGGCGATCTGGTACGTTGCAATTGTGAGCTTGCTTTTTTGTGGTGGCAACTTTTCTCTCGGGTTACCCACAATGAAAAGTTGTTTGGTATGAGGAAAACGTGCCTCATAAAACTCGACCCTAGCGGTAAATACGCCTTAGGGTATATGCTTTTGGTGTGGCACGCAACCGTGGTGTCATTTGTAACTTAACTGAGATAACGTCGTTTCATTGTACATGTCATTAAATCCCACTAGACTGACACCATGGTAGTGGCAAGTCACCACACACGACTAGGTCAAACTCACTACACAATGCAGTAGTACCATTTGTTGTGTCACAAGTGATCGTATGTATATGACTCTAGAAATAATCATGAGGTTTTGATCTTGATGATAATGATGATGGTGATGGTGGTAACAGTGATGGAACAAAGTAACTAAGTTTCGCCCACGCCACGATATATAATCCTACAATAACCTCACGAAATCTCATGACACATTTTTAACACCGCGTCGTGCCATTTTCCACAACCCCAAATGAACGTTAGGGTGGGTACTATCCCCTCGCTGGGTTTGCTTAGATTTGTTGCACTTCCTATTAATTCCGGGTGCCGAGACCAATCGGAAACACGGAGCTGCTCTAAGAAACAGGAGGCCATTAAGGTAGCGAGAGAAGAAAGACGTACTTGGAAGGAGAGAGAGGGGGAACGTCGAAATGTGACCACGGATCAACAAAAGAAGCCGGATCAGGTAGAGGATGGGGGACCATCGACTGCAGAGGCTGAAAAGAAAGCTCAGGATGATGAGCAAACAGTGAAGGAGCCGGAAGTCCAGGTCGTGGCGACCCAGGAGACTGAAGGAGAATCTTCTAACGCAGGGACCCAAGAAACCCCCATGAAGTCATGGTGAAATGCGTAATGCATAACTGTGGAAGGGGGTATGAGGCGACTATGGGAGCGTTGGAGACATGAATTGTTTGGGGGGCTGATGTTGTGATGTTACAAGAACCGTATGAGGAGAGAGAGGGATACAACATCAGTCACCCAGGATATAGATTGGTTAGGGGAGGACGA
>Ga0307515_10002223_pt1 | contig 42576 bp, 47 predicted proteins | sample 17_EM_MG_FD_194513 | JGI IMG/M metagenome (GOLD analysis project Ga0307515, IMG submission 194513) | Populus trichocarpa ectomycorrhiza microbial communities from riparian zone in the Pacific Northwest, United States - 17_EM | ecosystem: Host-associated > Plants > Roots > Unclassified | place... | reverse complement strand
GGTGGTCACCCGTTGCCCGGGGTCCACTGGCCAGCCAGCGCGGTGATCTCGTCGGCGATGACCGGCTGTAGTGCCGCGGGTAGGTCGTGGCCCATTCCGGGGAAGACGACCAGTTTCGCGCCGGGGATCGCACGGGCGGTCGCGAGCCCGCCGGAGAGGCGCACCAGCGGATCGGCGTCGCCGTGCACGACCAGCGCGGGCTGGTGCAGCTGGCGCAGCAGGGGGCGCCGGTCCGGGGCGGACACTATCGTGGCGAGTTGCCGCAGGATGCCGTCCGGATCGTGAGCCTGATCGAAGCTGCGCTCGGCGGCCTCGCGTATGCCGTCGGCGTCGAGCGGGTACCGCGGCGAGCCGATCGCTTGGAAGATGCGGAGCAGTTGCCGTGCGGCCGCCTCGCGGTTGCGGGCCGGTACGGACAGCAGTACGGGAAGGACACGGGGGTGTGGGCGGCCGATGTGCCATGCGGGCGTGGATGAAATGGACGTCAGCGTGCGTACCCGGGCCGGGTGGCGTCCGGCGAGGGTCTGCGCGATCATTCCGCCGAGGGAGACACCGACGACGTGGGCGCTCGCCCAGCCGAGCGTGTCCATGACCGCGGCGGCGTCGTCGGCCATGTCGGTCAGGCGGTAGCCGGACCATCGGCGGGCGGCGAACGCGAGCGGCGAGGGCCTGCCGAGACCGGTCAGGTGGGTGGATCCGCCGACGTCGCGGTTGTCGAACCGGGCGACGCGGAAGCCGCGCTCGGTGAGCGTATGGCGGAAGGGCTCCGGCCAGAATGACATCGACAGTCCGAGACCCATGATCAGCAGGATTGGCTCCCCGCTGTCGGTGCCCTCCACCTCGTACGCGATGTCGATGCCGCCATGCTGCGCCGTGCTCGTGGTCATGACTCGAGCGTGCGTCCGCCGGGTGGGGGCCGGCATGGGCCGGAGGTCCCGCGTGTGGGACCGCCGGGCCCTGGTGGCGCCGGCCGAGTCAGCGAAGGGTGGGAAGAGGGAACCGCGTCGCCGAGGAGGACCCCATGGAGTATCTGAGCCCTCTGGATGCGTCCTTTCTCGATGTGGAGGACGAGGACCCGCATGCCTCACTGGCCATCGCGTCGATTGCCGTGCTGGACGGCCCGCCGCCGAGCCAGGCCGAGTTCGCCGAGGCGATCCGGGCGCGGCTGCCCCTGGTGCCGCGCTACCGGCAGAAGGTACGCAGGGTCCCGTTCAATCTCGGCCGGCCCGTCTGGGTCGACGATCCCGACTTCGACCTCGATTTCCACCTTCGGCGTACCGCCCTGGTGGCGCCGGGCGACGACGCGGCGCTGCAGCGGCTCGTCGGCCGGGTGATGACGCAACGCCTCGACCGTGAGCGGCCCCTCTGGGAGGACTGGCTGATCGAGGGTCTGCCCGGCGGGCGCTGGGCGGTTTTGTCCAAGGTGCACCACTGCATGATCGACGGCATCTCGGGGAACGAGCTGTATCGCTTGATCTGTGACACCGGCCCGAAGCCGCGCCGCCCGGTCGCCGACCACTGGCGGCCGCTCCCGGCCGCTGACCCCCTCGACCTGACCCTCGACGCCTGCGGGCAGCTCGTCCGGATTCCCTTCGACCAGACCCGGCAGCTGGCGCGGGCCGCCCGCGAGCCCGCCGAGGCCGTCGCGCGGCTGCGCGAGACGGTCCGCGGCCTTGCGGTGTTGGCTCAGGGCTTCCTGCCGGCCACGCCGACCTCATTGTCCGGGCCGCTCGGTCGGGCTCGCCGGTACGCGGTGGCTCGGATGCCGCTGGCTGACATCGCGCTGGCCGCCGACGCCTACCGGCTGACCGTCAACGACGTCTACCTGGCCGCCGTCACCGGCGCCTTCCGTCGCCTGCTGCTCGCCCGCGGCGAAGAGCCGGACGCGGATGCGATCCGCACGCTCGTCCCGGTCAGCGTGCGCGGCAACGACGCGCGGCACCTGCTCGACAACCGGCTGGCGTCGCTGCTTCTCCAGCTTCCGGTCGAGCTCGACGAGCCGGCTGCCCGGCTGCGTGCGGTGCACCATCGCGTCACCGAACTGCGTGCGAGCCATGAAGTGGAGGCCAGCTCCGCGGTGGTCGAGCTGGCCGGGCAGGAGCCGTTCGCGGCGGTTTCCTTCCTGATCCGTGCCGCGCTGCGGATGCCGCAGCGGGCGGTCGCCACGGTGACCACCAACGTGCCCGGTCCCGAGGTGCAGCTCTACATCCTGGGCCGCCCGGTTCGCGAGATCCTGCCGTACGTCCCGATCGCCGAGCGGATGCGCATCGGCGTCGCCGTGCTCACCTATGCGGGACAGGCCGCCTTCGGGGTCACCGCCGACTTCGCCTCGGTCCCCGAGGCGGATGATTTCGCCGCGGCCATTGTGGACGAGGTGGCGAGGTTGCGCGCCGCCGCACCCCGGGCGGTGGCCGCGGCGAAGCCGGTGCGACGCCGTGCGGCGTCCGCCGCCCGGGCTGCCGAGCTCGCCTGACTACGCCACGGTTCAAGGAGGTTGTCGTGTTTACCAGCGTCGCCCTCAATGAAGAGGTTCATTGGCGTCAGCCCATGGTGGCGCCGGCCAGCTGCCCGATGGCGAAGGTGACAGCCATGGCCGCGGCGCCGCCGCCTACCAGCCGCACGACCGCGCGAGCGATGGACGCCGAGCCCAGTCTGGCGCTGACCGCGCCGGTCACGGCGAGGGCGATAACCACCACGATGAAGGTCACCGGGACCCGGATATTCGGTGGCGGGAGCAGAATCGCGATCAGCGGCAGCAGCGATCCGACGGTGAAGGCGAGCGCCGAGGCGCCGGCCGCGTGCCACGGGTTGGTCAGGTCGTCGGGGTTGATCCGCAGTTCGATGTCCGCGTGGGCGGCGAAAGCGTCGTGCGCGGTCAGCTCCTCGGCCACCTGGCGTGCGGTTTCCGGGGAGAGTCCCTTGGCCGCGTACAGCGCGGTCAGTTCGTCGAGCTCCTCGTCGGGGAACTCGACGAGTTCGGTGCGTTCCTTGGCGAGCAGGGCCCGTTCGGTGTCGCGTTGACTGCTGACCGAGACGTACTCGCCCAGAGCCATCGACACCGCGCCGGCCACCAGGCCGGCGGCTCCGGCGGTGGCGATCGGGCCGCTGGCCAGGGTCGCCCCGGCGACTCCGACGACAAGGCCGGCGGTCGAGACGATGCCGTCGTTGGCGCCCAGGACCCCGGCCCGGAGCCAGTTCAATCGGCCGGACAACCCGCCGCTGTGTGGTTCACCGGGATGTGTCACAGCCGCTCGGTCCGGTTGATGGTCTGCATGATCGTCATCGTGCTCCGGTCTGTCGGCCCAGGGCAGAGGCAACCGGCTCGTTGTCGGTGGTCCTCAGTCCCCCTCGGTGGCAGTGGAGCTGAAGTTGCCGGTCCAGGAGGCTTTCGCGCCGGAGTCGCCGATGCGGTAGGTATCGTAGCCGGCGGCGCCGGCGACGACGATGGCCAGCACGGCGATAATCCTGGTAGTGGTGACGGACAGCGGTGCCAGATAGGTGCGCCGTCGGGCCGTGCCGGCGGCGTCCGTCGACGCGGTCGCCTCGCGCTGCCGCCACCAGATCAGCAGAGCCAGGAGCGCCACCGGAATGGCGACCCAGGCGGCCGTGTCGCCAAGTTCCGTGTGGTCTCGCAGCAGCGCGGTTTCCGCCACCCGGTGTTCCAGCCATTCGCCGGCGCTCGTCGTGACGGGAACGAGAGCGACGACGATGACGGACAGGATCGCGTTCGGACCGGCGAAGCGCCGGCGGGCCGCGGGCCAGACAGCGGTCAGCACGAGCAGCAGAGCGGCCAGCGGAAGCAGGACCACGATGGCGTGCACGAGCAGGATGTGCGCCGGCAGTCCGTTGACAGTGCCCATGAATGTCCTTCCACAGCGGCAGCGAAGCGACCCGAACCCGGTGTTTCTCCGGCTCGACGTCTCAGCGAAGGCTAGGGGAGCGAATCTTCGAATCCTCTAATCTTCGCCGGCGGCGCTGCTTGCATGGCCGGACACGTCGGTCAAGGTGCGGGCCAGCCAGCGGTGACTCGGAGCAGGCCCGGCCGGGTGACCATCAGCGCGTCGTACCCGTCGAGGTCTTCGAGCCAGGAGAACGCGGCGCTGCCCTGGGCCGCGGCGGCGGTGGCGTAGACGTCGGCCCACAGCAGGGCGGGCCCGATGACCGTGACCGCCCGGGTTGCGGTCGCGGGCTGCCGGGTGCGCGGATCGATGATGTGCGCGCCGCGGTGTGCGCTGCCGGAGGTGGCGACCGCGCCGGAGCGGCTTTCGACGACCCGCATGATCCGGGCCGGGTCGTCCGGGTGTTCGATGCCGATCCGCCACGCGGGTTGATCCGCCGGTGCGTGCACCAGGACGTCACCGCCGGCGTTGACGCACCAGCCGTAGGTGTCCAGGCCGGTGAGGTGTCGGGCGGCACGTTCCACCGCCCACCCCTTGACCAGGCCGGACGGGTCGTACCGCGGCTCGCCGGTGCGCGGGTCGGGCAGCCCGCGAGGGTCGAACCAGCCGTCGGTGCGCCGCCGGGCCTCGTCGCAGAGAGCGATGACCTGCGCGAGCATCGGGTCGGCGTCGGCGAGGGGGAGCGCGCCGCGCTCCCACGCCGAGAGGTCACTGCCATCACGGTACGGGCTGAGCAACGCGTTTACGTGCCGCAGCTCGGCGAGGACAGCCTCGATCCGGTGCTCGACCGCTTCGTCGGTGAGCCGGTCACCGCGGAGGTGGATGCTGATCGGCAGGCCCATGATCTGCTCGACCCAGGCGCGCTGGGAGACGGCGCCGAGGGCGGTCATGAGAGGTGGGCGGCGTCGAGGGCGGACTGCAGCGACTCGAGGTAGCCGTTGGTGGTGACGGTGGCGCCGGAGACGGTGTCGATGTCGGCGCTCTGCGCGGCCAGGGTCTCCTGCCGCAGGACCGGCAGGGCGTACGCGTTGATCTCCTGGTCCTTGTGGTTCTCGGACGGGTAGACCGGCACCGCCACGTCGGTGATCTTGCCGTCGGCGACGGTGATGGTGACCTGCACGTCACCCCAGCGGGTGGATGCGACCGAGCCGGTGTAGGTCTTGCCCCCGGTCGCGGTGCCGGTGCTGGTGCCGGAGCCGCCGGACCCGGCGCCGGCGACCGGGCCGGTGTTGGTGCTGGTGCTGGTGCTGGTGCGGTAGCTGAACAGCAGCACCACGGCTGCCACGGTGGAGAACAACCACATGCTGATGCGTCGCATCGTCTTGTGTCCTTTCGGCTTACCAGGAGAAGAGCTCGGTGTGCGACCGTTCGGGCTTGACCCCGGCGGCGGCCGCGGCGGTGCGGGCGGCCTCCGTCCAAGCGTCGGGTCCGCACACGTAGACGTGCGAATCGGCGATCCGTGGGGCGATCTGGCGCAACATGTCGGCGTCGCCGTGGTCCGCGAACGGCGCGGGCAGCCACGACGGCCGGGCGGCGCGGGGGCCGAGCAGGTAGACGATCCGGACCCCGCGGTGGGCAGCGAACCAGTCCAGTTCAGCGCGGAACGCCACCTCGGCCTCGTTGCGCGCGCGGTAGACCAGGGTCGCCTCACCCGGCCGGTACGGCAGCTCACCGAGCAGCGACAGCAGCGGGGTGACGCCGATTCCGCAGGCCAGCAGCACCACCGGACCGCCGGTGTACGTTTCGCCGGTCAGCGTGCCGTACGGCCCCTCGATGAGCGCTTTCGTGCCCGGCCGCAGCGACGCGACGCGGGCGCTGCCGTCGCCGAGGTTCTTCACGGTGATGCGCAGCACCTGCCCGTTCGGGGTGGCCGACAGGGAGTACGGGTGTGACCGCGACCAGCCCGGCCCGTCGAGGAACCGCCACTGGAAGAACTGGCCGGCGCGGACCGGCAGCGAGGCCAGTGCGCGACCGGTCAGGTAGACCGAGGTCAGCCCGGGGCCCTCCGGCTTCACGTGCGAGACGACCAGGCGGTGCCGCCAGTTGCGCCAGGCCGGCAGCCCGATCCGATAGACCAGGACAGCGCCCGCGGACACCGCGTACAGCGTCCACCAGTACGCGGTCGAGACCGGTGAGCCGATGAAGTCCGTTCCGGTCCACAGCTGGTGCGGAAGCGCGAGCCCGACGCCGAGGTAGGCGTACAGATGCAGAAGGTGCCACGACTCGTACCGCAGCTTGCGCCGGGCGGCCCGGATCGAGGTGACCACCACCATGATCAGCGCGACCGTGCCGGCGGTGGCCAGCAGCATCCCGGGGTAGGTCCAGATCATTTCCCACAGCTCGCCGAACGCGTTCGCCTGTGCCGCGCCGGCGTATCCGAGGGTAATCAACACGATGTGCGCGATCATCAGCCAGAACGAGGTGAATCCGGTCCATCGATGCCACCGGGCCAGCCGGTCCTGACCGAAGGCCCGCTCGACCAGCGGAATCCGGGCCATCAGCAAGACCTGGAGCAGCAGCAGGTCGGACGCCCAGAGGCCGGTCAACCGGCCGGCGGCCGACACGGCGTCCGATCCGCCGCCGATGAGCTGCTGCACGCCTCCGTTGCCGACCCACAGCGCGGTCACGATCAGCAGGCTCACCCCGGCGCCGAGACCACTAGCGTCCGCCCACCAGCGCGGCGTGCTGCGGCGCGGCGGCGGGAAGGCGCCGGACGACGGTGACTGTCGCGACGAGGTGGCAAGAGGAGGCGTGGATGTTGCGGTCATGGCACAACCATCGTTCAGGAACATGAGAAAGAGTCCCCGGAAACTTATGGATCGCCTAAGAGATCGCTGTGAACGGCCGCACCACCTCCCCCGTACCGTTCACCCGCCGAAACCGGGCGCCGGATAGGGGTCAGCGGTGCGTCAAGTCTCCTTCGATCCGGCGTCGCGTGGCCCGGCCCCCGGCGGCGGTCCGACGGTGACCTTGGACAGCTCGATGAACACCGGCGCCGCCGCGTTGAAGGTCCGATACGCCCGCTCGACGTCGGCCGCCGACATGCCGGTGGCCCGCAGCAGGCCGGCCTGCGCGGCGGCGTTGGGTGTCTCCATCGGGCCGAAGCAGCCGTAGCAGCCACGCTGGTAGGCCGGGCAGATCGCGCCGCAGCCGGCGTGAGTCACCGGCCCCAGACACGGTGTTCCGTGTGCGACCACCACGCAGACGTTGCCGCGCTGCTTGCACTCGAAGCAGACGCTGTGCGCCGGGATGTTCGGTCGGCGCCCGACCAGCAGCGCGGTGATCACCTCGAGCAGCTGGCGGCGGTCGATCGGGCAGCCGTGCAGCTCGTAGTCGACCTTGACGTGGGCCGCGATCGGGGTGGAGGTGGCCAGCGCCGACACGTACTCCGGGCGGGCGTAGACCACTGACCGGAACTCGTCGACGTCGGCGAAATTGCGCAGCGCCTGCACGCCGCCCGCGGTGGCACAGGCGCCGATGGTGACCAGCGTGCGGGACATCTCGCGGACCCGCTGGATGCGTTCCGCGTCCTCCGCCGTGGTGATCGAGCCTTCCACCAGCGAGACGTCGTACGGGCCGGGCTCCACCCGCCGGGTCGCCTCCAGGAAGTGGGCGATCCGCACCCGGTCCGCCACGGCGAGCAGTTCGTCCTCGCAGTCGAGCAGGCTGAGCTGGCAACCGTCGCAGGAGGCGAACTTCCACACGGCAAGGGTCGGCGTCATCACAGCTCCCGTATCTTCATCAGCGGCTCCGCCAGGGCGTAGTCGACGACCGGGCCGTCCCGGCACAGCAGCAGCGGACCGAGCTGGCAGTGCCCGCACCAGCCGGCCCCGCAGCGCATGGTGCGCTCCAGCGAGATCCGCAACCGCGAGGCGGGCAGACCGCGATCACGGAGCGCCTGGGCGGTGAACCGCATCATCACCTCGGGGCCGCAGACGAACGCCACGCTGCGGGCCGGGTCGAAGCGGGCGATCGGGATCAGCGCGGGCACCACGCCCACGTGTCCGGTCCAGCCGTCGGCGGGCCGGTCCACGGTGATGCCGACCTGTACTCCGGCGGCACCCCAGCGCAGCAGCTCATCGGGATACAACAGATCCGCCGGGGTCCGTGCCCCGATCAAGAGCACCACGTTGCCGTAGCGGGGCCGCTCGGCCAGCACGGCGTGCAGCACCGGGCGCAGCGGGGCCAGCCCGATGCCCCCGGCGACGACCACCACGTCCTGCCCCTCGGCCGAGCCGACGTCCCAGGACGTGCCGAAGGGGCCGCGAACGCCGATCATCGCGCCGACGGTGGTGTCGTGCAGTGCCCGGCTCACCGCCCCGACCGCCCGGACCGTGTGGGTCAGGCGTCGGGCCCGGTCGTCGTCCGGGTCCGGCAGGCCGCTGAGCGAGATGGGCACTTCGCCGATCCCGTACGCGGTCAGCATCGCGAACTGGCCGGGGGCGAAGGCCGGCCACGGTCCCGCGTCGTGTGCCAGCTCCAGCGTGACGGTGTCGGCGGTGTCCACACGACGGGACACCACCCGGTACGGCTGCGGCACGGCCGCGCTGACAGCGGACGGAGCCGTCGAGGTGCTCACGGCTGCCCGGCCTGCGCCGCGGTGGCGTACAGGTCCAGCAGGCGCAGCCGGGTGGCGTGCAGGCGGGCGGTGATGACCGGGGTGAACAGGCGCAGCATCGCGTACCCGAAGGCCGGATCCGCGTCGCAGTGTTCGCGGACGGGCCCGGCGTCGAACGCGACGGCCTCCACTGACTCGCGGGCGACGGCACCGAATTGCCAGCGATACGGCGGATGCAGCCAGGACCAGCCCAGCACGACGCCGCCCGCCAGTGTCTCGATGACCTGAGCGCCGCGGCCCGGCACCTGCAGATCCAGCGCCACGGTGCCGTGTTCGAGGAGCCAGAAGCGATCCGCGGTCTCGCCCTCTTCGAAGATGCGTGCGCCGGCCGCGTACGAGACCGGTCGGGCGGCCCCGGCCAGCGCCCGGAGTTGCTCGCGAGTCAGCCCGGCGAAGAAGGCCAGGCTCCCGACCCGGGAGAACATGTCGTCGGTCATCGATCGTCCTTCCCGTCCGCGGATTCGGCGGCCAGGCGCAACAGCGACAGCGCGGCCACCTCCTGGGTGATGTCGATGCCGGTGGGGCACCAGGCGATGCACCGGCCGCATCCGACGCATCCGGACGAGCCGAACTGGTCGTGCCAGGTGCCGAGCTTGTGAGTGATCCACTGGCGGTACCGGGCCTGGCCGCTGCTGCGCACGCTGCCACCGTGCAGGTAGGAGAAGTCCAGGTCGAAGCAGGAATCCCAGCGGCGCCACCGCTCCGCGTGGTCACCGGTGAGATCGGTGACGTCCTCCGTGGTGGTGCAGAAGCAGGTCGGGCAGACCATGGTGCAGTTGCCGCAGGTGAGACACCGGGAGGCGACGTCGTCCCAATGCGGCGACTCCCGGCTGTCGGTGAGCAGATCGGGCAGGCCACTGGTGGGCATCGACCGGCCCATCCGGGTCGCCGCGTCCGCGACCGCGCTGCTCGCCCGGGTCATGGTCGCCTCGTCGGCAGGCCGCCGGGGAAGCTCGGCGAGCACCTCCGCTCCGGCCGCGGTGCCCGCCCGGACGAGGAAGCGGTGGCCGTCGTCGTCCAGCAGCTCGGTCATCGCCAGGTCGAAGCCGGAATCGGCGTGCGGGCCCGTCCCCATGGAGGTGCAGAAGCACGTCGCCCCCGGCTCGGTGCACTCCACGGCGATGATCAGATTGCCGTCCCGCCGGCCCGCATAGACCGGATCGGGGTGCCGGCCGCCGACCAGGATCCGGTCCAGAATGGCGATCGCGGCGAGGTCGCAGGGCCGGACACCGAGCAGGGCGTACCGGTGCTGCTGCTCCGCAGGCTCCCGCACCACCACCGTGCCGTCGGGGGAGCGGTCCGCCGACCAGAGCGGGGCGCGGGCCGGATGCAGCACGCTCTTCCACGACTGGGGTCCGGCCGAGTGGCCGAACGCGGCTCGATCGTCCCGGTCCCGCAGCCGGTACCGACCGGCCTCGGTGTCGACCCCGATCCCGTACGGCAACTCGTCCGCGGTATCGAGCTCGGCGACCACGATGGCGCCGTCACGGGCGGTGGGACCCACAATGGTGTAGCCCCGCGCGTGCAGCACGTCGAACAGTCGGTGCAGTGCCGCCGCCTCGATCGTCGCAGGTGGCGGAACCTCCTCGCGGGTCTGCGGCATCATCGCGCCTCCCTCGGGCTCGTCGGTGAGCCGGCAGCCGTCCACACCCGAACCTAAAGGCCGCGGAAGATCGTGACCAGAGGCGAAGGTCCCAGAACCGGACAGCGGCCGGTCACCGCCGAGACCGTTTCTGGGCGCGACGATGGCCCTGCTGGCCGGCATCCGGCGGTTGCCCGGCGCCGAACCGGCCGCGCGTGAGCCGCGTCAGCGGCGTTGACCAGGGAAGGACGGAGAGGCCGGCGGCGGGATGACCGACCTGCCGCAGCCGGAGGCTCGGTGCGGTGGTCGTTCGTGCCGCGGGTCGAAAGTCCCGCGTGGGCAGTGCCACTGACTCTGCCGGTGGGCGGCCGACAGGGCAACGATCAGCTCAGGGCCGAAGCTTGGGAGGCGCCGTCATGTCATTGCTCTTTGTCGTGATCCTCTTCGTGCTGGCGTTGCTGGTCGTCGCCGGACCCGTGCTCGAGGATCTGATCGACCGGGTCTGGCCACGTGGGCCGAATCCGGCAGCCCGCCAGCGCAAGAGATGACCCACATCTGGGACGCCGCTGACGGCGGCCCTAGACAGGAGCGGAGGAGACCCGGCCATGAAGCTGTGGCGTGTGGACGACGTCATGACGAAGGACGTCGTATCGGTGACGGAGAACACCCCGTACCGTGACATCGTTGATCTGTTGATCGGCCGCCGGGTCAGCGCGGTCCCGGTCGTCGACCGGTCCGGCAGGCCGGCGGGCCTGGTGTCGGAGGCAGATCTCCTGCACAAGGTCGAGGCCGGTGGGGCGGCCCCCCCGCATCTTCGATGCCTGGCGCCGGCGAGGCAACCGCGCGAAGGCAGGCGGCCGCACCGCCGCCGACGTGATGACCTCGCCCGTCGTGACCGCCGAGCCGTCGCTGTCGCTGGCCGCCGCATGCACCGCGAGCACGTCAAGCGGCTCCCGGTCGTGGACTCCTCCGGGCAGCTGGTCGGCATCGTCACCCGCAGCGACCTGCTTAAGGTGCACCGGCGTACGGACGGCGAGATCCGCCGCGACGTCGTGGACGAGGCCCTGCACCACGTCATGGCGATCAACGGCGCTCCCGTCCAGGTCGAATGCGCCGACGGCGTCGTCACCCTGGCCGGCCGGGTGCAGTTCCGGTCTACCGCCGAACTGGTCGCCGGCCTGACCCGGCAGGTTCCCGGTGTCGTCGCGGTCGCGGACGGGCTCACCTTCGACATCGACGACAACGTGATCAGCGGTTCGCGGATCGGCACACCCTTCAGTTTCGGCTGAGCCGGCCGGAGCGCCACCCGTACCCGGCCTCCGCGCCGGCCTTGTCAGGAGGGACGTCATGGCACCCCTGTCCGTCTTCGATCAGCTTGTCCTGCATCCCTTCCTCGGCGATCTCCCGGTCGGCTGGCTGCAGCGCCTGGCAGTCCATGGCCGCCCGGTGCTGCGGTACACGGGCCACCGGCTGTTTCTGCAGGACGCTCTGGCCGATCGATTCTGGCTGCTGCGCTCCGGCGTCGTCGCTCTCGACTTCCACGTGCCGGGCCGCGGCGACGTCGTCATCGAACGCGTCGGTGCCGACAGCGTGGTCGGCTGGTCCTGGCTCCTGCCGGAGTATCGGTGGACCCTCGGCGGGATTGTCGCGCAGGACTGCCACGCGATCGAGTTCGACGCCGCCCGGGTGCGGCTGCTGATCAGCGAGGACCCCGACCTCGGGCGTGAACTCACCACGCGCTTCCTCGCCGTCATGGGCGGTCGGCTGCAGGCGGCGCGACACCGGCTGGTCGAGTTGTACGCGTACCCGGAGCACCCGGCGGGTGCGTCCACTCCCGACTGAGGGCTGTGCCAGTGAAATACAGCAGGAGGAGGACCGGTCGGTGTCTGCATCGGATGGATCTGGCGCTGGCGAGAGTCAGTCTCTGGCCACGTTGGCGCCCGGCGCCCGGGCGATGGTCGCGTGCGTCACCGCGCCGACACCTGCCACGGCGATCCGGCTGGCTGACCTGGGGTTCACCCCCGGCGCGGTGGTGGAGGTGCTGCGTCGGGCGCCGCTGCGCGACCCGGTGATCTACCGGGTGAAGGACTATGAGCTGTGTCTGCGCCGGGAGCAGGCGGCGTGCGTCCACGTGGTCGAGGTAGACCGATGAGCATCCAGTGCCACGACGGTGATGGGGGTGTCGTCGCCGCGGGGGTGCCGCGCATCGCTCTGGTCGGTGCCCCGAACGCGGGTAAGACCAGCATCTTCAACGCGCTGACGGGATTGCGGGGCAAGACCGGTAACTATCCCGGGGTGACGGTGTCGCGGTTCATGGGCACCTGCCGGGTAGGCCCGGACCGCTATGCCATCGAGGATCTGCCTGGCACGTACGGCCTGGAGCCGGTCAGCCCGGACGAACAGATCCTGGTCGACGTCCTCGATGGCAGCCTCGACGGGGTGGACCGTCCCGACGCGCTGCTGGTGGTGGTCGACGCCACCACCTTGCGCCGGTCGCTGGGCTTCGTCGCCGCATCGCCACGATGATGGCCGCGCCGCTGATCACCTGCTCCGCGCGGCTGCCGGTCTACGTCCTGCTGATCGGCCTGCTGGTCGACCGGTCGGCCCGGATCGGCCCGTTCGGTGCCCAGGGCCTGGTCATGTTCGGCTTGTACCTGCTGGGCGCGGCCTCGGCGATGGTGGCCGCCTGGGCGTTCAAGAAACTCGGCGACCGTCGCGGCCCGCTCATGCCGTTCTATCTGGAGATGCCGCCCTACCGGCTGCCCACACCGCGGTCGGTCCTGATCGCTGTGTGGAGTGCCTCCTCGTCGTTTCTGCGTAAGTGCTCCACGATCATCGTGGCCACCACGATCGCGCTGTGGCTGTTGTTGAACCTGCCGCTGCACTCCACCGCGCAGCTGGACGGGGCCGGCGTCGACACCGGGGACCCGGCCGCGGTGTCGGCCTATACCGTCGACCATAGTTACGCGGCCGGCCTCGGCCGGCTGGTGTCCCCGGTGTTCGATCCGCTGGGCTTCGACTGGCGCATCAACGTCGGTGTGTTGTCGGCCCAATCGGCGCGGGAGACGTTCGTCGCCACCCTCGGCCAGGTCGCCGCCGCCGAGGATCCGGAGAACCCGGCCGCGGCGCTCCGGAGCATGACCTATCCCGACGGCCCGCGTGCGGGACAGCGGGTGTTCACCCCGCCCACGGTCGCCGCGTTGCTGGTCTACTTCGCCTACGCCCTGCAATGCATGGCCACCGTCGGCGTCATCCGGCGGGAAACAGGCACCTGGCGATGGCCGGCGATCGCGTTCGCCTACCTCACCGTGACGGCCTGGCTGATGGCCTACCTCGCCAGGACCGTGACGGGCCTGGTAGCCGGGTAGCGCGCCATGGTTCCCATCCACCCCCAGAGATACCCGGGCGACCCGAACCGGTTGCGCTGGATCGTCCCGGTCGGGCTGCTGAGCGTCGTCGGCCCGGTCCGCTGCGCACCCCCGTCGCTGGCGGCGCTGCTGGCTGACGGCACCCTCGCTGAGATCGTGGTGGAGCCGGCCGGCGTGGTCACCAGGCTTGGTCCCGGCGACGACTGGGCCGCTGCCGGTCCACGAGTCCGGGTCGCACTGCACGCGGCCCTCGCCGAACCGGCCGGCTGGACCGTGGCATCCGACATCGACGATCGGGCAGGCGACGCGTCGTTGCACGCCATGGTGCGGCAATTGCTCGACGGAGCGGCCGGGCAGTTCGCCCGTTCGCATGGCGGCAGCATCGACCTGGTCGGTGTGCGCGACGGTGTCGTGACCGTCCGCCTCGGCGGCGCCTGCCATGGCTGCCCCGCCGCCCGCATCACCCTGCACCAGCGCCTGGAACGCCACCTGCGGCAACAGTGCCCCACGCTGCGGGCTGTAGTCGACAGCTCGGCCCGGCCGCGTTCCGCCAGGAGGCATGCCGGTCATGGGGACCAGGGGCCGGGCAACGCAGGACCTGCTGCCCTGGTCGCCGCCGATGGTGTGGGTTCAGGCTGGCAGACATGATCCAGTTGATTCTCCTCGTCGCCGGGGCCGCCTTGGTCGTAGCCTCCCCGATCATGATCGCTCAAGGCGTCATCGGCCGTCGGACCGTCACGCGTGAGCTGACGCAGCAGCGCATCACCTTTCCGACGGGCGCGGGACTGCCCACCGCGCTGTCCCGCTACGCGGGCAGAACGGTCAGTACCGGTGCCGAGGCGCGGGCCTACTCGGATCTGATCGCCGGCCACGTCGCCGCGGCGACCGGCGGGCGTACCTATGCGGAGATCGCCGATGAGTGGCAGGCGGGTGAGCGCGACGACGAGCGGCTGCGCCGGCTCCGTGAGACCGCGTTCATGGGCCAGAGCCTGCGCGGGACGCTGCTGGGCGCCTACCAGGCATGGCAGATCACGTTGCTGGTCATCGGCCTGGGCGCGCTGTGCGCGGCGATGGGTGCCGCGTTCGTCGCTCTGGCGCTGCGGTGACGGAACACCGGGAGACGATCGCCGTCTGGTTTCGCGGCGTCTTCTGGTTCCAGCCGCACAGCGAGTTGATGACCGGCGCACCGCTGGTCTACCAGCTGCACGCGATCGGCGGGTTCCTCTTCCTGGCACTGTGGCCGTTCACTCGGCTGGTCCACGTCTGGTCCGCGCCGCTGGCCTACCTGTGGCGGCCGTACGTGGTCTACCGCACCCGCCGCGGTGCGGTGGCGGCGCAGAGCCCGACGCCCGCGGCGGTCCGAGACGCCGCCGCCGTAGTTGACGGAGAGACCCGGTTGGGCCTCTCCGTCGTGGGTGCGGGTTCCGTTACCGGCTCGTCGGCTACGGGGATGCGACGACCGCGGGTGGCGGTGGCAGGTACTGCGGGGGAGGCGGTCCGGTGTGGGGAGGCTCCACCGGCGGTTCCGTGGCGGAGGAGGGCCCGCTGTGCCGGCGCCCGAGGGCGACGCCGCCCAGCACGACGAGGCCGATCCCGAGCAGGGTCAGGACGATGCCGGTGCCCAGCAACCCGCCGCCGAGTGCGGACAGGTCGGGGATCTGTGCCGACCCCCGAACCTGGGCCGTCACGTCCACCGAACCGTCGGCGTTGGCCAGCACCACCGTGTAGTTCCCGTCGGTAGCCTGCCACGCCAGCGTCGCGTTGTCCGCGCCTGTCGTGGATGCCAGCCAGAAGTCCTGCTCGGCCGGCGTGGGCACGGCCCGGACGGTTCCCGCCGTCCGGTCGTAGCGCACCTCATCGTTCGAGACACCGACGATGCTGTCCCGTGCCGTACCGGCCAACCAGGACTCCACGTCCGCCTGGCGGGCGATACCGATGAACACGGGCTTGCCGTTCGTGTTCGCCACCGTGATCCGGACGCCGCCGACGTCGGCGAGGTTGCGGGCCCAGAAGTCCGCGCCCCCGATCGTGATGCCGTCGGCGGTGATGACGGCGGTGGAACTGCTCGTGTGCACCACCTGACTGGTGACGTATCCGGAGCTGTCGCGCATGCCGTCGAAAGCGAGTAGGGCGACTCCGGCCGTGCCGAGTCCGGCGGCCGGAAGCAGCAGCACCACGCCGACCACGAGAGCGCTGACGGCACCGGCTACGGAGCCGCGTGCGGAATCGTCCGGGTGCGGAACGTACGCCCGATCGGCCGGCATCGCCGGTTCCCCGGCCCGCGCCGGCCCGGCCGGGTCGTCGTCGGGCTCCCGCTCACCCTGGTCCAGGCGGAAGGGCGGATAGCCCGGCGTGAGCAGGGCGAGATAGGCGATCACCCGCAGGTTCCATCGGGCCACCCCGACAAGCAGGTCGTAGAGCCCACGCGGATAGCGGGCGGTGAACAGCAGGCTCAGCCCGGCGATGAGGATACCCACGGTCACAACGCCCAGCGGCGCGGAGGTGGTGGTGTCGCCGGTGTCGATGGTCCAGGTCGCCGCGCCGCTGAGGGCGGCGAGCAGCAGGACATGCGGTACGGCGAGGAGCCAGGCGACCAGTGGCAGCCATCGCGGCGGCCGGGTTGTCTCCGCCAGCTGCAGCCGGGCCGGGTAGTCCGGTACGTCGGCGAGAGTGAAGGGCGGATACCGGTCGGTGCCGAGCGCCTGGTAGCCGTAGTAGTTGACGCGCCAGCTCCAGCGCAGCACGCCGAGGTTGTAGGCGCGGATCGCGGACGGGTACCTGCCGGTGAACAGGACCGCCAGATAGGCGGCCAGGGTGAGCACGACGAAACCCACCCAGAGGAAGGCCAGGACGAGGTAGTGCGGGATGAGCAACGCCCACTTGACGAGCCACAGCCACCGGCTCAAGGTCTCGTCTCGGCGTGCCTCGACCCGCAGCGGATAGCGGTTCATGACACCTCCTGAAGGTTCACCCTCAGCAGATCGCGGTGGGCACGCGCCGCGGCAGAGTCCGACGTCCCGTACCCGAGCGGCGAAGGTCCGGCCCGTGCCGGCGCGCTGCTCACGAGACGGGGGAGCGCCCCTGCGCGCGCCTCGGGCGCGCGGTCCATGGCTGACCACCTCCGTAGGAGTCCCTCGATGTCACCGCGCCCGGAACGGCGCGAACAGGGCCGAAAGTCCCGAGCAGGGTAAGCCTGGCACGAATACCGGCGCGGGATCAGCGACCGCCGGCGAAGGGCATTTCGACTCTGGCCGGGACACCGTCCGCGATCCATCGTTGAAGAGGGGGCCGGGCCGGACGCCCGAGGCTCCCCTCGGTCGATGGGAGGCAGGTCATGGCTCAACGCGAAGGGCTGCACACTAGCGAGGTCCGCGACACCGACATCGTGGTGGGCGTGGACGGCTCATCGTCGTCGAAGGCGGCACTGCGCTGGGCGCTCGCGCAGGCACGGCGCACCGGTGCCCGGGTCCAGGCGGTGATGTCGTGGGAGTACCCGGCCTACTACGGCATGGGAGCGGTGTTCCCGTACGAGGACTTCGCGGCCACCACCGGCAAAATCCTCAGCGCGTCGGTCCAGGAGGCCCTGGGGGTCGACGAGCCGGACGTTCCGGTGCTGGAGACCGTGGTGGCCGGCCACGCGGCTCAGGTGCTGATCGACAATTCGGCGCACGCGGCTCTGCTCGTGGTGGGGTCGCGCGGGCACGGCGCCTTCACCGGCACTCTGCTCGGCTCGGTCAGTCAGCACTGTGCGCAGCACGCTCACTGCCCGGTGGTAGTCGTGCGCGGCAAGGGCTGAGCTCGAGATCACCAAGGGAGAGTGACCGCGCCCGAGCCGGCCGGCGATCCTGATGACCGCCGGCCGGCGACGTGCACCTGGGCCGGGGCGGTCTATTTCTTGATCGATATGGCGTCGGCCGGGAATCGCCGTGGGGAGGCGGGCACCGGCTGACCGGACACGGGGTAGCCGAGCCGGACCGCGAGGTATGGTTCGCCGACGCCGGCGAGGAGACCGCGCAGCAGCAGGCGGGGCCAGGTGATCTCGACCGCTTCGCTGAGTGCTGCGGTGGCGAGGCCGTCCGCGGTTGCCAGCAGCAGCAGCGCCGACAGCGCTTCCCCGCCCCTCAGCAGGTCTGTGGGCTGATCCGACAGGCCGAACAGGATCACGTAGGCGGCGCCTTTGTCGACGCCCAGGCCCGCCGCGAGGCCGGCGTTTCCGCCGGGTGCGAAGTCACGGACCGGTACCCGTCGCAGGGCGGGCCGCACCGCCGTCTCGGGCGGTACGCCGTCTGCTCGCCAGGCCGGCCGATTGGTCCAGCGGTGGAGCTCGGCGAGGTAGGCGGGATCTTCGCGCTCCGTGCCGGCGGCATGCTCGTTCGTGAGTGCGAGCATCGGTATCTGATCCCGGTGCACGACGTGCAGATACGCGCCCTCGAACTCGACGAAGCGACGCAGCCGGGTGAGCATGTCCTCGGACACCGTACGGTCGCCGAAGGCGCGCCGGTCGGTACGGCGGCGCTGGATCACCGCGGCCATCCGCTGCGCCTCGGGGTCGGCCGGGACGGCGGCACTCAGGTGGATGCGCGCGAGCAGGTCCGGGCGGCTGCTGTCGGGCAGGCGCTCCACTTCGGCGCTCCAGCCGCTTGCCGCGAGCGCGGTTCGAGCATGGTGCAGCGCCGTGCCACAGCTGATCAGCAGCAGCCGGCCGTCGGGGTCGATGCTGCCGAGCTGGCGGCCACGGTCGGCGTACAACAGCATGGTGTCGCCGTCGATCCGCCAGCGCCACGGCTGGCTGTTGAACACCGAGGGTGCGTGCAACGCCGACCGGGCGGCTGCCTCGAGCCGGCGGGTCGCCTCGGAATGGGACGCGGTCATGGTGAACCTCCGATGCGGCCATCAAGCCGCCCGGCCGGGTGACCGCCGCATGGCCCCGGTCGGGCGACCGCTCTGGGTGTCACTCCTCGATCGATGTCTTCAGTTCTGATGATGCTCCGTGTGCGCGCGCACCACCCGGGCCGCAACGCCCCTTTCCCCGGGCCGTTGGGCCCTGCCTCGCATGCGCGGAGCGGAGCAGGCTAGAGGTGACGACAAAGCCTGGAGGTTCTCGTGAGCTACCGCATTGCGATCAACGGTTTCGGTCGGATCGGCCGTAACTATCTGCGCCGTCTGGTGGACAAGGACATGTCCAACTCGGGTCTGCAGGTGGTGGCGGTCAATGATCTGTACGACGCCCCGGCGTTGGCGCATCTGTTGGAGTACGACTCGACGTTCGGTCGGCTCGGCGCCGACGTGAGCTACACCGATGACACGCTGAATGTCGGCTGGCACACCATCCCTGTCTTCTCGCAGCGTTCACCGGAGGCTTTGCCGTGGGCGGACCTCGGTGTTGATCTGGTGATCGAGTCGACCGGTAAGCTGCGCACCCGAGACGATGCGGCCCTGCACCTGAAGGCGGGCGCGGGCCGGGTGCTGATCTCCTCGCCGGGCAAAGGCGTGGACGCGACCCTGGTTCCGGGTGTCAACGCGGAGACCTACGACCCGGTCCGGCATCAGATCGTCTCCGCTGCTTCCTGCACGACCAACTGCGTCGCGCCGCTGGTCAAGGTGCTGCACGAGGCGTTCGGTCTGGAACGTGGCTATCTGACGACGGTGCACGCGTACACCAATGACCAGAACGTTCTCGATGCGCCGCACAAGGACCCGCGTCGGGCCCGGGCCGCCGGGGTGAACATCATCCCGACCAGTACCGGGGCGGCGAAGGCCGTGGGTCTGGTGCTGCCGGAGTTGGCCGGCCGGCTCGACGGCGTCGCTCTGCGGGTGCCGGTTGTTGACGGTTCGATCAGCGATCTCACGCTGCAGCTCGGCACCGAGGTCACCGTGGCGCAGGTCAACGAGGCCGTCGAGCAGTCCGCGGTGGTGGGCGGGCCGATGCACGGCATCATCCGCTACACCGAGGCGCCGATCGTCTCCACCGACATCGTCGGCGACCCGGCCTCCTGCGTCTTCGACGCCCAGCTCACCCAGGCCAGTGGCCGGCTGGTCAAGGTCTTCGGCTGGTACGACAACGAGTGGGGCTACACCAACCGCCTCGTCGACCTGACCAAGCTGATGGCCGAGCGGAGCTGACCTCGTGCACACCAAGGACATCATGACCAGTCCTGTTCACCTGGTCTGGCAGAACGCGTCCGTCGAGAGCGCCGCGGAGCTGATGACCGCCAAGTCGGTCACCGCCCTGCCCGTGGTGGACGCGAGCGGCGCGTTGGTCGGGATGGTGAGCGAGGGTGACGTGCTGTGGCACCGGGTGCCCGCGGACTCCACCGCGCACCTGCGGCGTCACCTGGACACCGACCCGCAGCACCGGCCCGGCACGGTCCTCGAGGTGATGGCGCAGAGCCCGTTGACCACCACACCTGATACCGACGTGGCGGAGGTGGCCGACATGATGATCCAGCACGACGTGCGCAGCATCCCGGTCGTCGAGGGCCGCGAGGTCATCGGGATCATCAGCCGCCGCGACATCCTCCGGGCGATGGTGCGCAGCGACGAGGTGCTCGCCAAGGAGGTGCAGCATCGCCTCGACGAATATGCCGACGGCGTGCACCGCTGGAGCGCCACCGTGGACGGCGGGATCGTCACGGTGGTGGGCGAGTTCACCAACGACACCGATCTCGCCGTGGTGACGGTCCTGGCCCGGACAGTGCCCGGGATCAACGCCGTGACCGTGCAAGCAGTGACGGCGTCCTGAGAGGAACGGTCATGACACAAGTGGAGCAGGGGCCGGCCGCGTCGGGCGGCCCCGTCCTGCTCGGCGTCATCGGTCCCGAGCCGGAGGAAGCGGCGATAGGCCACGCCTTCGCCGCGGCGGATGACCGTGACGTGGCGCTGCTCGTGGTGGTGACCGCGGCGGCGCCGGCGGGGGAGGACCGGTCCGTGGCCGAGTTGATCGATCGATGGTCGGAGAAGTATCCCGGCGTCGTTGTCACCACCAGCGTTCGTCGCGGCATCGACGCGGTGGTGACCCTCGCCGCCGCATCGCGCGGCTGCGGCATCCTCGTCGTGCCGGAGCCCGCGAGCGCGAGATCCGCGGCGCTGGTGAACGCCCTGTCCCGCCGGGTCCGTTGCCCTGTTGCCGTGGCCGGCTCCGGCTCGCGAGGTCACGATCCAGCAGCCACGATCCAGGCGGCCCGGGAATCCGGGGCAGATCACCAGGTGCACGCGGTGGCGGCCGCCTCGGCGCAGGGCGGCAGCACGGCAACCGGGCAGGCCGTGCGTCCGATGAGTGCCCGGACCGTGGCGCCGAGCAATTCGTCGTCGGCCGCCGGGCCGCCGCGGGCCGCGATCACGACCAGCGACACTTCGCCACTCAGCGCGAGCAAGGCGCGGACCACGTCGCGATCGTGCAGGATCTCGCGCTCGGCGGCCTCGGCCTCCACCGGCGTCAGGTGGTCGTAGAGCACCGCCGACAGCAGCCGGTCGGCATCGGCGATCTGGTCGTGGCAGCTCATCAACGCACCGGTCGCTGAGACAGCCCGTCCGGTCCAAACGTGCACCACGCGGAGCGGAAGCCGGCGGCGGCGGGCCTGCCACGCGGCATGACGCAGGACGCGACCGGCACTGGCATCGTCGTCGACGGCCGCCACGACGACCGATGCTGCCGTTCTCGACGCGGTGCCGCTCACCAGCACCGGAGCGGCCGAACGATCGTCGTCGGCCGGTGGGCGGGCACTGATCACCCGGATCTCACCGGGATTCGCCCGAACCAGCACGGCATCGTCCGTGCCCGCTCCGCTGGTCAGGTGGGAGATCGTCAGCCCGGGGAACAGGCTGCGAAGCTTTTGCATGATCGCGGCCGCCACGCCGTCGGATCCGACCTCCCGCACTGCTCGCGGCACGATCACCGGGCGCGGCCGCGCCCGGCATTGATTCTCGGGAGCGGACGTCGGCGAGATCATGGTTCACCTCTGGAGGATGCGCCGTTCGGGGCCGGCCGGACCACGGCGGTCGGACAGGCCGCATGGTGGATCAGGTGCTGGCTCACCGAGCCGAGCAGCAGCCTGGCGACGCCGCCGCGCTTGCCGACGACGAGCTGGGCCGTACGCGACCGCTCCACAAGCAGGCGGCGAGCCCCCAGGACGAGCAGGGCCGCTTGCCCGCTCTCGTCCCGTAGCACGTAGCCGGGTCCGCCGTCCAGGACCTGGGCGGTGATCGGAGTGTCGGGCGCGACCTTCGCGGCGAGCAGCGAGGCCTCGTTCACGATCGCGTCCGCCTGGTCGCGGAACGCCGGCAGCGACGGCCCGGCCAGCCCGGGCGTGGCCGGGGTGCCGAGGGCCGGCCACCCGAAGGCGTGCACGATGCGCAGCGGACGGTGTCGGAGTGCCGCCTCCGCGGCGGCGGTCTCGACCGCGTCGAGGCTGCGCCGTGAGCCGTCGACACCGACGACGACGGGAGCTCCGGCCACGGTAGTCATGACGCCGCTCCCTTCGTCTCCTGCCTCGGGTGGGTGTCCGACTCGAGGCGAAGCAGGTCACCGACGTGTGCGTCCATGGCGAACCTCCCGCGGAATGCGATCCGGTGGGCGTCATGGCAAGCATCACCCCGGCGACGGTTGGCTGGCAGGGCCATTGGTCCCTCACCGGGTCCCTGTCCTGCCCGGGATGGCGGCCGTCGGCTCAACCGACCGCTGTCGGTTCCTCCCACCGATCGCTGTCGGTGCCGAGCGCGGTCAGTGTCTGCCTGCCGGAGGTGTCGGGGTGGCGGTCGGTCACGATCACGGTCGCCTCGGGCCACGGATCCGTGGCCGTCGAGAGTGCCGTGGCGATGAGCTGATCGGCGTCGGAGGCGCCGGGCTTGCGGCGGGTCAGGCGTGCGGCGATCGTGTCGGCCGAGGCGGTGCAGCATAGTTCGAGGAGGGCACTGTGGGTTGTGGTGGCCAGGGTACGGACGGCGTCGCGGTGTGGTGCCCGGGTCCAGGATGCGTCCAGCACCACGTTCTCACCGCGTTCGAGCAGTTCATGTGCCCGGTGTAGTAGTTCGGTGTAGGTGCGGTCGGTCCACCCGGGTGTATAGATGCCTTGCTGGTAGTCGGTGGCGGCGCTGGTCTCGGGGTCAAGGCCGGCGAGTTCCTTGCGGATGCGGTCACTGCTGAGCAGGACTGCACCGAGGTGGTCGGCGAGCTTTCCCGACAGGGTGGTTTTGCCGGTGGCGGGTGTGCCGCCCACGATGACGAGCCGGACCGTGCCGGCGCGCAGGTGCCGCAGGGTGAGGTTGGTGTAGGTGGTGACGTCGGTGGCTGCTGACGGGTCTCCCTGGTCGTGTCGGAGGCAGCCGACTTTTGCGCGGACGAAGGCTCGGTAGGCGATGTAGTGGTGCCGCAGTGTCGCCGGCGCGGGGTCGGCGCTGAATTCCGCGTACCAGTCGAGGAAGGCCTGGGCGAGTCGGGTGGCGCCTAGGTGTTCGATGTCCATGGCCAGGAACGCGGCGTCGTCGAGGACGTCCAGGTAGCGCAACCGGTCGTCGAACTCCAGGCAGTCGAGTATCCGTGGGCCGTCGTTGAGGCAGAAGATGTCGTCGGTGATCAGGTCGGCGTGGCCGTCGACGATGTGCCCGCTGGTGACTCGGGCGGCGAACAGCGGTGCTCGTCCGGCCAGGAACTCGTGTGTGCGTTCCTCGATCTCGGCCGCGGCGCCGGCGTCGAGCACACCGCCGTGGAACGGCCGCAGCTGAGTGAACGTCGCGTCCCAGCGGCCCAACAGCGCGTCGCGGGTGCCCTGCGCGGAGACGTCCGGGCCGCGGCGTGCCGTGACGTGGAAGGCGGCGAGCATCCTCGCGATGTGCCGTACGTCCTCTGCGACCGGGGCTCCCGAGCGGATCAGCGTCGACAGCCGGCGCGCGGCGGGCATCCGCCGCATCACCACGAGGTGGTCACAGAGCTCGCCGTCGGGTCCGCGCATGTCGGCGACGCCGAGATAGACATCGGGTGCCATCCGCCGGTTCAGCTCCACTTCGCGGTGGCAGACCGCCTCGCGGTCGCTGCGGCGCCGGAAGTCGAGGAAGCCGAGATCGACTGGCTTCTTGAGTTTGTACGCGCGATCACCGATGAAGAACAGCACTGCGGCATGAGTCTCGACGACCGCCGCATGATCAGTCGATGTCATAGCTCACCTCACCGGTCCCGTGCCTTCACGGTGTGCCCCTGCGGCGAGCTCCGGTAGGGAGGAACGGCCGCGCGGCCCGGGCCGATGGGGTCGTGCGAGGCGGGACCTCTTGCCCTGCCGGCCGCGGGCGTGGCCGCGAACGCTGGAGTCATGACCGAGAGCGTTGTGGAACTCGGCGCCGTCGATGAACGGCGGCCCCCGCCCCAGCTCTTCCGTGATCTGCGGACGTCGGCTGCCGGCATCGGCTCGCGGGAGGCGGCGCGCCGGCTGATCGTCGACGGCCCCAACGAACTGTCCCGGCGCAGGCGTCCTGCCTGGCCGGGGGAGTTGCTGGCCCAGTTCACCCAGCCGCTGGCCGTGCTGCTCATGGTGGCGGCCGTGCTGGCCTGGCTGGGCGGCACGCCGGCGCTCGCTGCCGCGGTGGTGGCGGTCATCCTGCTCAACGCCGCGTTCGCGTTCGTCCAGGAGATGCAGGCCGAACGGGCCGTGGAGGCGCTCGCCGCCTATCTGCCCGCGACCGCGCGGGTGCTGCGCGACGGCGTGCTGACCGAAGTGCCAGCGGGTGACCTGGTGCGGGGTGATGTCATCGAGCTGGCCGAGGGGGACGGGATCTGCGCCGATGCCCGGCTGATCGCCGGTGGGCTCTCGGTGGACATGTCCGCCCTCACCGGCGAGTCGGTCCCGGCCGGGCGGACGGCCGACGCGGAGGTGGTGCCGGGGCCGTTGCTCGAGGCCCGGGAGCTGGTCTTCAGCGGAACTGTATGCACGGCCGGGCAGGCTCGCGCAGTGGTGGTGCACACCGGGATGCATACCGAGATCGGCCGGATCGCCGCCCTGACCCAGCGCGGCCGAGCGCGGCCGAGCCCGTTGGAACGGCAGGTGCGGCGGGCCACGTGGATCATCGCGGTCGTCGCGGTGGCCGCCGGAGCGGCGTTCCTGCCGATCGGTCTGGCGGCGGGGCTGGGCTGGGCAGCGGCGATCAGCTTCTCGATCGGCCTGATCGTGGCGAACGTACCGGAGGGTCTGTTGCCGACGATCACTCTGGCTCTCGCGGGGGGAGTCCGCGAGCTGGCCCGCGGCGGTGCGGTCGTCAAGCGCCTGTCGGCGGTCGAGACGCTCGGTTCCACGACGGTCATCTGCACCGACAAGACCGGCACTCTGACCGAGAACCGGATGCGGGTCACGAGGCTGTGGCTGTGCGACACGGAGCTGGACGCGGAGGCCCCGGCGGCGGATCCGCGTGCACGACGGCTCGAAACGCGGGGGACGGCACGGCGGACGATAGCGGTGACCCGACCGAGATCGCCCTGCTGCGGCTGGCGGCCGGGTTGGGGGTTCCGGTGCGGGCAGCCGAGCGGGACCGGGACCGCCGGGCGCTGTACGCGTTCGACACCCGGCTGAAGCGGATGTCCGTCCTGGGCCGAGACGCGTTGTACACCAAGGGCGCGGTGGAGTCGGTGCTGCCCCTGTGCGACGAGGTCCTGGGTCCGGACGGGGCGCCGGTCGCTCTGTCCGCGGCGGTGCGGGCCGGATTGTCCGCCGTGGTGGACCGGTACGCAGCCGCCGGGCTGCGGGTGCTCGCGGTCGCGAGTCGTGACTGGGACGGGCAGCGGTCCGGTGACCGCGCCGAGGTGGAGCGGGAGCTGGTCCTGCTGGGCCTGGTCGCCATGGCCGACCCGCCGAGGGCCGGCGTGGCCGACGCGGTCGCGGCGGCGCACCGGGCTGGCATCCGCGTGCACGTCATCACCGGCGACTACGGTCCCACCGCGGCGGAGATCGCCCGGCAGGTCGGCATCGGTGGTGTGGGCCGGCGGATCGTGACCGGCGAGCAGCTGGACCGGATGAGCGAGGCCGAACTGGACGCGGTGCTGGCCGGCCCGGACGAGGTGGCGTCGCCCGCTCGTCCCCGGAGGGCAAGCTGCGGATCTGCGAGGCGCTGCGGGCCGCCGGTCAGATCGTGGCGATGACCGGCGACGGCGTCAACGACGCGCCGGCGTTGCGGCACGCCGACATCGGCGTGGCGATGGGCCGGTCCGGGACCGATGTCGCCCGGGAGGCCGCCACCATGGTGCTCACCGACGACAACTTCGCGACCATCGTACGGGCCGTGGACGCGGGCCGGCGGGTCTTCGACAACGTCCGCAAGTTCGTGCTGTACATCTTCGCCCACGCCGTACCGGAGGTCGTGCCGTTCCTGATCTTCGCGCTGTCCGGCGGCGCGGTGCCGCTCCCGCTGACGGTGCTGCAGATCCTCGCCATCGACCTGGGCACCGAGACGCTGCCCGCGCTTGCCCTCGGCCGGGAGCGCGCCGAACCCGGCCTGATGAGCCGCCCGCCCCGATCACCGAAGGCCGGGGTCATCGACCGGCGGCTGTTGCTGCGGGCGTGGGGACTGCTCGGTGTGGTCTCCGCCCTGTTGGTGATGGCCGGCTACTTCTGGTCGCTGTGGCGCGCCGGCTGGCATCTCGGCGATCCGGTCGGTGCCGGCAGTGCTCTGGAGCACGCCTACCGGCAGGCCACCACGATGACGTTCGCGGGGATCGTGGCGTGCCAGGTCGGCACCGCGTTCGCCGCCCGCACCGACCGGGCGTCGTTGCGTTCCGTCGGGCTGTTCAGTAACCGGCTGCTGCTTGCCGGCATCGCCTTCGAGCTGGTGTTCTCCGCAGCGCTGATCTATCTGCCGGTAGCGCAGCAGATCTTTGGGACGGCTGCCCTCGGTCCCGCGCATCTGGCTTTCCTGCTGCCGTTCCCGGTGGTCGTGTGGGCGGTTGACGAGCTGTACCGGGCGGCGGGCCGCCGCCGGGACCAGGCGCACGGGGCCCGGCTCCACCCGGCAGCGGCCGTGACTGACGTCGCCTGATCACCCGATCGAGTTGCCATACCCGCGGGGGTATCGTCGTGCAGGTAGACAACTATGCCGGGAGGCGCAGCGTGGAGATCGACCAGGACGCCCTCGGAGACGTCATCAAGCGGCTGCGGCGAGCCGAGGGGCAGATCCGTGGTGTGATCGCCATGCTGGAGGATGGCCGCGACTGCGCCGACGTGGTGACCCAACTCGCCGCCGTGTCACGCGCCCTCGACCGGGCCGGCTTCAAAATCATCGCCAGCGGACTGCGGCAATGCGTGAAGGCCGAGGAGAACGGCGAGGAGCCGAGCGTCGACGTGGCGCAGCTTGAGAAGCTCTTCATGTCCCTGGCCTGACAGCCGGCTGCCGGTATGCCCTGCGCAGGGTGTCGATGGCGCCCCGGCTACCGCCGCTACATCGCGGACCCGATCGGGCCTTGCGGCCCTGTCGGTGAACCCGCCGAGGTCCGACCGTGGGAGCCGAGGATGGGCGCGTGACCCGTCGGCGGCGTGGGAGGTTGGCATGCGCTGGTGGAAGCAACGGCGGGAGCAGGTGCTGTTCGCCGCAACGACGCTGCTGTTGGTGGCCGGGCTGGTGATCGCGGCGACGGGTGCGAGAGCCACGGCGGGCACAGTGTGGGCGACAGCGACGGTGCTCGGGCTGGTGTATTCGACGACGTCGCTGGTCGAGGCGGCCCGGCGGCGTGAGCCGAGTGTCGACGTCATCGCCTGGCTGGCACTGGCGGGCGCGCTGTGGGTCGGTGAGGCTTTCGCGGGCGCCGTGATCGCCGTCATGCTCGCCAGCGGTGTGCTGCTGGAGGCGCGTGCCGCTGCGCGGGCGCGCCGTGAGCTCAGCGCGCTGGTGGCCAGGGCGCCGCGGACCGCTCGGCGCGACACCGCCGCGGGGCCGGTCGAGGTGCCGGTCGCTGAGGTGGTGGTCGGTGATCAGCTGGTGGTCGGTTCCGGAGAGATTGTGCCGGTGGACGGACGGTTGCTGGGGCCCGGCGGTGCTGGACGAGTCGGCGTTGACGGGAGAGCCGCTGCCGGTGGAGCGCCGGGCGGGTGAGGACATCCGCAGCGGGGTGGTCAATGCGGGCTCGCCGATCCGGTTGACCGCCACCGCGACCGCCGAGGCGTCGACCTACGCCGGTGTGGTGCGCCTGGTGGAGCAGGCGCAGGCGTCGAGCGCGCCGTTCGTCCGGATCGCGGACCGCGTCGCGGTGGCGTTCGTGCCGGTGACGCTCGTACTGGCCGCTGTCGCGTGGGCCATCGCGGGAGACCCGGTGCGGGCGGTGGCGGTGCTGGTGGTGGCCACACCGTGCCCGCTGCTGCTGGCCACGCCCATCGCGATCATGTCGGGAATCTCCCGGGCGGCCCGCATCGGGGTCATCGTCAAAGGCGGTGCGGCGTTGGAGCGGCTGGCCTCCGGTCGGGTCCTGCTGTTCGACAAGACCGGCACGCTGACCGCCGGCCGGCCCGTCCTCACGGACGTGGTGACCCCGGTAGGAGGGGAGCACCTGTCCGCCGGCGAGGTTCTGCGCCTCGCGGCGAGCCTGGACCAGAGTTCGGCCCACGTCCTGGCCGGGGCCATTGTTACCGCCGCCCACGACGGTGGACTGCGCTTGACCGCACCGGCTGAGGTCCAGGAACGCCATGGCTACGGGGTGGAAGGCATCGTCGACGGCCAGCGGGTCCGGCTGGGCAAGGCGGCGTGGATCGTCTCCGGTGCGACGCCGGCATGGGTGCGGCATGCGCGCAGGCGGGCCGCGCTCGACGGCTCGCTGACGGTATTCGCGGCGATCGATGACGTGCCGGCGGGTGTGCTGCTGCTGGAGGATCCGGTACGGCCGCAGGCGCCACGCATGATCCGGGCACTACGCCAAGCCGGTATCACCCGCGTCGTGTTGGTGACCGGCGATCGCGCGGACACGGCGGAGGCCGTGGGACGCGTCGTCGGCGTCGACGCGGTGCACGCCGACTGCGACCCCGGCGACAAGCTGGCCCTGGTCCACGCCGAGCAGGACCTCGCGCCGACGATCATGGTCGGTGACGGTATCAACGACGCACCGGCGCTGGCCGCTGCGGGAGTGGGGATCGCGCTCGCGGCCCGGGGAGCCACGGCGTCGGCGGAGGCCGCGGACGTGGTGCTGACCGTCGACCGACTGGACGCTCTTGCCGACGCCATTCTCATCGCCCGGCGTTGCCGGATGATCGCGGTGTGGGCCGTCGCGGTCGGGATGGGGTTTGTCGGCCGCGGCGATGATCGTGGCGGCCGCCGGCTACCTCCCACCCGCCGCTGGCGCGCTGCTGCAGGAAGGCATCGACCTGGCGGCCATCGCCATCGCCTTGACCGCGTTGCTGCCGGCGCCGTCGCACACCGTGGCGATGAAACCAGCCGACATCGCCACGGCCCAGCGCTTGTTCGCCGAGCATCGCGAGGTACGTCCGCTGGTGGAGCGGGTGCGGACGGTCGCCGATGCGTTGAACCAGCCGCCGTACGACTTGAGGCCGGCCCGCGAGTTGCTGGACGACCTGGAGGTGCGGTTGCTGGCACACGAGCGGGCCGAGGAGGCCGAGCTGCTGCCGATCATGTCCCGGGCGCTCGGCGGGGTCGAGGCGACCAGCGGGCTCAGCCGTACCCATGCCGAGATCGAACACCAGATCGGGCGGCTGCGCCGGAGCGTGGACGACCTGGTCCAGGAAGCGGAGCCGGAGGACGTCACCGACATCCGGCGCCTGCTCTACGGTCTCTACGCGATCCTCCGGCTGCACAACGCGCAGGAGGAGGAGGGTGCCTTCAGCCTCGTACCCGATCCCCACACGCAGTGACCACCCCGGGCTGGCGAAGGGCATCGGCACTGGGAAGTCCCGGGATCAGGGCTGCCCGATGTGGCAGCGGGTGATATCGAGTAGTTCACCCACCGGCCTGTGCATCTGAGGTCCTGAACAGGGGGCGCGGCGGTCCCGCCCGGTGCGGCGGGACCAAAGGCCCTGGCCTGCCGGTACCCGCCGAGTTGTGATGAGGGAGACCAACCAGCTGGGGAGGCCGGCGATGAGTGACATCGACAAGCAGAGAGCGGAAAGAGAAGCCTGGCGCCATGCCGGTGCGGCCGTGCATGCCACCCGGTACAGCGATGCGGTCAATCGCTACCTGGCCGCGACGGGCTATCCGGAAGCCGCTCGATCCCCGAAGCCCGAGCCGCTCGTGACCGCGGTGAGCAGGCCCGCCGGAGTCGTCGTGGTAGGTGTCGACGAGACCCCCACCAGCTATACCGCGGTCGACCACGCGGCGATCGAGGCCGAGCTGCGCGGCTGGGACCTGCGCCTGCTGCACGTGCAGCACACGGGGGGAATCCGTCCGTCCGGTCACGACGCCGCCGTCCGGCTGCTCGAGCGGATGGCGGATCGGGTCCGGGCCTACTCGCCGGCCGTTACCGTGACCAGCCGGATCGTCGTCGGCGCCGCGGCGCCGTTGCTGTTGTCGGACGGGTACGACGCAAGCCTCGTGGTCGTCGGTCACCGGCACAACGCCGCCGGCATCGCCTTCGGACTCAGCGTGGCCGACCGGATCGCGGCGCACCGGCCCGGCCCCGTCCTCGTCGTCCGGGTTCCGGGCTGGCCGCCGGGTCCCGACTTCGGCACCCGGCCCCTGCTCGCGGGTGTGGACGGTACGCCGGCCTCGGAGCCGGTCGTGGCTTTCGCGATTGACGAGGCTCGCGCCCGCGGCTGCGATGTGGTCCTGCTCCATGCCGCCGGTGAGCGAGCGGCTCCCGAGGAACGCCTCGAGAGTCACGACGGCGTCCTCGTACACCACCGCGTCGTCGCCGGAGACCCGGTGAACGCACTGATCAACGCGTCCGGCAGCGCCGCGGCGGTGGTCGTGGGCCGCCGAGGCCCCGGCGGCTTCGCCGGCTCCCTGCTGGGCTCGGTCAGCCGTTCACTGGTGCAGCAGGCCCTGTGCCCGGTCTTCCTGGTGAGTTGACCGGCAGCGCGGAGACGCTGCCCGCGCCGGCACCGCCACCGCGACGAGGTGCGTGGTGCGAGGCTTGAGACGACCCCGCGCGGGTAGACCCGCCCTGCGCGGGGTCGTCCATCCGACCCCGCCCTTCCTGACTGTTGGAGCATCCCATGACAGCGACACCGGACGAGACGGCCAAGGTCCTGCGCGCCTGGGAGAAGAGCGCGCCGGGCTATGACAAGCAGATCGCTTTCTTCGAGAAGATCTGGTTCGGCGGCGGCCGGGAATGGCTCGGCGCCCGCGCCCAGGGCCGGGTCCTGGAAGTCGCGATCGGCACCGGCCGCAACCTGCCGCACTACCCGGCCGACGTCACGATCACCGGGATCGAGCTGAGCCCGGCGATGCTGGCGATCGCCAAGCGCCGCGCCGTCGACCTCGGCCGCGCCGCCGACCTGCACACCGGTGACGCCCAGGACCTGCCGTTTCCCGACAACGCGTTCGACACGGTGCTCTGCGCGCTGTCGCTGTGCACGATCCCCGATCCGGCCGCCGCGATCGGGCAGATGAAACGGGTGCTCGTGCCCGGCGGGCGGCTGCTGCTGGTCGACCACATCGCCAGCACCTGGCCGCCGATCCGCGCGGCGCAGTGGCTCCTCGAGCGACTGACCATCCGCACCGCCGGGGAGCACTTCACCCGCCGCCAGCTGCCGCTCGTGCGCGCGGCTGGGTTCGACATCGTGGAGGTCGAACGGCTCAAGGCCGGCACCGTCGAACGCATTCTCGCCCGCAAACCGCTCAGCGATTGACACTCCGTCAAAGCACCGACGGACATCAGGTGCGCACGGCCGGCTCGGCGGTGGGTTCCTGCTGGTCGGACGGTACGGGGATGACGACGACGGGGCAGGTGGCCTTGCGGATGCATCCCTCGCTGACCGAACCGAGCACGGTGTGGCGTACCCGGCTGTGACCGTGGCTGCCCAGCACCAGCAGGTCGGCCGTGCGTCCGGCGGCGCTCAGCACGTCGGCGGGCCGGCCCTCGATGACTTCTGCCGCGACCGGCAGATGGGAGCCGTTCCGGGCGATGAGTTGCTTGATCTCGCGGTCGAGCATGCGGCCGGCGCTTTCGGCTTCCTCCTGCGGCCGGGTGGCGGCGACCGGGCCGTACTCCATGCCGTCCCAGGACCAGGCGGTGACCGCCTGCACCGCGCCGCCACGGGTGGCGGCCTCGTCGGCGGCCCATCGCAGGGCGCGCCGCCCGCCTTCGGATCCGTCGACTCCGACGACGATCAGATAGTTGCTGCTCATGACTTCTCCTCCATACGGGTGAAGACGCGTGGGGCGACATCCGGTTTCGGATGCCGCCCCACGTCGATTGCCGGGTTCACTTGAGCCAGGGGAGTTTCTGGACGATGGGCAGGCTGTTCCAGTACCTGCCGAGGCCGAGGGTGTTGCCGGCGGAGGTGAGGGCGAGGACGGCCAGGACACCGGCGTAGATGAGGTGGTCGTCCATGAAGGGGTTGTTCTCCGGGGGCAGGACGGCGGTCCACATCAGCACGAGCATCAGTGAGCCTGCGACCGCGGCGATGCGCATGCCGACGCCGGCGATCAGGGCGATGCCGATGCCGGCGAGGCCGATCATGAACAGGGTGTCGGCCCAGGCGGCGCCGGCGAAGCTGTGGTAGAAGCCTTCGAAGGGTCCGCTGACGGCTTTGCCGAGGAAGCCTTTGGTGGGGCTGCCGCCGTCGATCCAGGCGTTCGCGGCGGGGGTGCTGCGGCCGAGCCCGAAGAGTTTGTCGAGGAAGGCCCAGAGGAAGACCCAGCCGAGCGCGAAGCGCAGTCCGGCGAGGACGTAGCGGGTGGCCTTCTGGACGGTCGTCTCGGCGGTGACGGCGGTGGCGGGCTGCGTGGCGGCGGCAGGACGGGTGACAGTGGTGTTGCGGTGAGTGGCGGCGGTCATGGCTTCCACGTCCTTTCAAGACTTGATCTGATATCTCTATTCAGCCCTGTGGATGGCGTTGGATGGAGAGGCGGCGTACCGGTCGCCGCGGGACTTTCGGCCCGTCTTTGCCCGGGACCTTGCGAACTCCGCTCACCCGTCTTCTGCCGGACGCAGCCGACGCAGGGCAGGGTCCGGTTCGGCACCGACCGGAGCGAGCCGCAGCTTGGCGTCCACCGCGACGATGCCGGCCGGGCCGGCGAGGACCGGGTTGAGGTCCAGTTCGGCGATCTCGGGCAGGTCCTCGGCGAGCCGGCCCAGGCGCAGCAGCAGGTCCTCGAGCCCGGCGGTGTCGACCGGCGGCTCCCCGCGGTAGCCGGTGAGCAGCGGAGCACAGTGCAGGCCGCGCCACATCCGCCCGGCGTCGAGATCGGTCAGCGGCACGAGCCGCAGGACGCGGTCGTCGAACAGATCGGTGCGCACGCCGCCGAGGCCCAGCAGGACCACGGAGCCGAAGAGCCGATCGTGCACGAGTCCCGCCACGAGCTCGACCGGCGCATTGACCTGCCGCTGCACGAGCACACCGGCGCCGGGGTGCCCGGCGGCCGCGACGGCCCCGTAGGCCCCCCGCAAGGCGTCCGCATCAGCGAGTCCCAGCCGTACGCCGCCGGTGTCACTCTTGTGCACGAGTGCGGGGTCGGCGGACTTCAGCACCACGGGATAGCCGGCCTCATCGGCGGCCCGGACCGCATCCTGGACCTGATGGGCGATCGTGGCCGGCAGGATCGTGATGCCATAGGCGGCGAGGATCGCGGCCGTGCGATCGTACGGCTGCCAGCCGTCGCCCCCGGCCAGCGCTTCCCGGACCAGGGCGGCGGCGCGCTCGGCGTCGACGCCGGTCAGCTCCGGCCGGCGTCCCAGGGGCTCCCGGCGCCACGCGGCGTAGGCGGCGGCGTGGGCGAGTGCGGTGACCGCGCGTTCGGGCAGGTCGAAGATCGGTGCGCCGCGCTTGCCGAAGGTGGGCGGGCCGGCCGCGCCGATCAGGACGGCCGCGACCGGCAGTTCCGGGTGATCGTCGACGATCGGGCCGAGCGCGGCGAGGATCTCCGCGGGGCTGTTGGCGAGGGTGCCGATGACGATCAGCAGCAGGGCATCGACGGCGCCGCTGCCCGCCACGGTCGCGACGGTGGCGGCGAAGGCGGCCGGCGAGGCACCGGCACCCAGGTCCACCGGGTTGTCGGTGCCGGCCGCCCCGGGCGCCACCTTCGCGAGCACGTCGGTCACGGCGGCGCTCAGCGGGGGCACCTGGAGCCCGTTCTGTTCCGCCGCATCCGCGGCCAGCACGTTGAGGCCGCCCGCGTTCCCGACGATCGCGAGCCGCGAGCCCGCCGCCAGGGGCTGATCGGTCAGCATGCGCGCCGCATCGAGCAGATCGCCGAGGGTGTCGGTGCGGATGACGCCGGCCTGGGCGAACAGCGCGTCCACCGTGGCGGCCGGCGCCGTCGCGGCGGCCGTGTGCGACGTGCCGGCGCGCTGACCGGCTCGGGTCCGCCCACTCTTGATCGCCAGCACCGGCTTGCGCCGGGAGAGCGCCCGCACGGTACGGGCGAACTTGCGGGGGTTGCCGAACGACTCGAGGTACAGCGCCACGGCGTGCGTGGCCGGATCGTCGTACCAGTAGGCGATCAGGTCGTTGCCGCTGACATCGGCCTTGTTGCCCAGCGACACCAGCGTCGAGATCCCGTACCCGTGCCGGCTCGCGCTGTCGAGCAGAGCTATCGCCACCGCGCCCGACTGGGCCGCGACCGCGAGACCACCGGCCGGCGGCGCCGTGGGCGCGAAGCCGGCGTTGAGCCGGACCCGAGGGTCGGTGTTGACGACACCCAGGCAGTTCGGGCCGACCAGCCGGATTCCCTGGGACCGGGCCAGCCTGAGCAGATCGTGCTGACGGCGCCGGCCCTGCGGCCCGTCCTCACCGAAACCGGAGCTCAGCACGACCGCCCCGCGCACGCCGACGGCGGCCGCGTCGGCCAGCACCGTGGTGACCTGGTCGGCGGGCACCGCGATGACCAGCAGATCGACAGGGGCCGGCAGGTCTCGCACGCTGCGGTATCCGGCGACGCCGCCCACCGATGCCCCCGCCCGGTTGACCGCGTACAGGTGGCCGGTGTAGCCGTATTCGCGGAGCGCCAGCAGCGTCTCATGGCCCACGCCGCCCGGGCGGCGTCCGGCTCCCACAACCGCCACCGAGGCAGGGGAGAGCACCGGTCGCAGCGAGGCACGCTCGGCGACGCGATCACGGACGTCGACGGCCAGTTGCACCGACTCGTCGGTGTTGGTCTTCAGCCCGACATCGATGATGCCGTCGTCGAACCTCGACCAGATGCGGCCGCTCAGCTCGCGCGCCACCCGCAGCATGCGCATGTTGCCCGGCAGGACCTCGCCGATGAGCTCCGTGATGCCGTGCGCGTGCGCCCGGGCACCGAGATGCTCCAGCAGCAGCGTGCCGATGCCCCGGCCACGGTGACGGTCGACGACGAAGACCGAGAACTCCGCACGCCGGTCGGTGCCGCTGGTCCGCTCGTACGACGCGACACCGGCAGGGGCACCGGACAGCATGGCCACCACAGCCAGATGGCGGTCGTCCTCCGGGCGGCACAGCCGGTCCACCTCGGCGGTCAGCGTGCCGGACGAGGGCCGGGCGAAGAACCGCAGCCGCAGACTTTCCGGCGAGGCGTCAGCGTAGAGGGCGGCGAGCGCGCGCCGGTCGCCCGCGCGGACCGGCCGGATCGTCACGATGCCGCCGTCCGCGGTGAGGGCGTCGACCTCCACCGGGTCACCGGGCGTGACCGCGAAGGTGGGTGGCACGTCGGGGCCCGCGGGCGTCATCGTGGATGCGCCTCCTGCGCCGGTGACCGGGCGCTCAGCACCGGGCAGTCCGCGGGTACGACGACCACCGGGCAGGGTGCGTGGGTCGTCAGGTACCGGCTCACCGAGCCGAGCAGCAGGCTGGCGAGGCCGCCACGCCCCCGGCTGCCGACGACGAGCAGCTCGGCGTCCTCCTCGGCGGCGGTGGCGAGCAGCAGCGGGGCCGGATCGCCGATGAGCGTGTCGAGCTCGACCTGCACGGTGGGAGCGACCGCCCTGGCCTGATCCCGGGCGGCGGCGACGACGGCGTCAGCGAGCTGGCGTTCCACGTCGACGTGCTCCGCGCAGGCGTCGTAGCGGGCCGCCTCCCAGTGCCAGTCGAAGGCGTGCACGATTCGCAGCGGCAGATCGCGGCGCTGCGCCTCGCGGGCCGCCCACTGCACCGCGGCATGACTCGCCGTCGTGCCGTCGGTGCCCACCAGGATCTCCTTGGTGCTCATGGCTGGTCCCTTCTCGGTGGTTTCCCCGATCGTCATCCCGGCCGATCCCGCACCGAAAGTGCGACAGGACCCGTCCGGAGAGGCCAGAGGGCCCTGTCGCGGTCCACGTCCACCAAGCAGCGTCGGAGACATACGGCAATAGTCGAAGGAGGCGTCATGAGAGCACTCGTCTACGGCGGCCCGGGACAGCGGTCCTGGACCGAGGTTCCCGACCCGCACATCCAGGGTCCGAAGGACGCGGTCATTCGCGTCGACGCGGTCACCATCTGCGGCACCGACCTGCACATCCTCGGCGGAGACGTGCCGGAGGTGACCCCGGGCCGGATACTGGGCCACGAGGCCGTCGGTACGGTCGTCGAGGTGGGTGCCGGCGTCAGCGGGTTGGCCGTCGACGACCGGGTGCTGGCGTCCTGCATTTCCGCCTGCGGCGTGTGCCGGTTCTGCCGCGAGGGCAGCTACGGGCAGTGCCTCGGCGGCGGAGGCTGGATCCTCGGCCACACCGTCGACGGCGTGCAGTCGGAGTACGCCCGCATCCCGTTCGCGGATCTGTCCACCTACAAGCTGCCGTCCTCGGTGCCGAACGAGGCCGCCGTCCTGCTCGCCGACATCCTGCCGACCTCCTACGAGGTCGGAGTGCTCAACGGGCGGGTCGGCCCCGGCGACACGGTCGTGGTGGTCGGCGCCGGCCCGATCGGTCTCGCCGCGATCCTCGGCTCCCGGCTCTACTCGCCGGCGCACATCATCGCGATCGACAAGGCGGAGAGTCGTCTGCAGGCCGCGAAGGTGTTCGGTGCGGACACGACCGTCATGGCGGACCAGGATCCCGCGGCGGTCGTCCGCTCGCTGACCGGCGGGCTCGGCGCCGACGTGGTCATGGAGGCGGTCGGCACGCCGGCGACCTTCGAGCTGTGCACGTCGCTGGTGCGCCCCGGCGGCCGGGTCGCCAACATCGGCGTGCACGGCAAGCCGGCCACGCTGCACCTGGAAGACCTGTGGATCCGCAACGTGACGATCACCACGGGCCTGGTGGACACGTACTCGACGCCGAAGCTGCTCGACATGCTCGTCGCCGGCCAGCTCGACACCGGCCACATGGTGACGCACCGCTTCGCGCTCGACGACATCATGCGGGCGTACGACGTCTTCTCCCGCCCGGCGCAGACGGGCGCGCTGAAGGTCGTGCTGTCGCACTGAGAACATCGGAAGGCCGGGAGGTGCACCATGATGGTCGCGACGGCGTTCGCTCCCATCCCCGCGGCCGGCGGCCGGCGCATCGCACGACAAAGGTCGAAGGTCCCCGTCACAACGGTCCTTCGACGGTGCCCTGCCACTGCAGGCCCGGCCTACGGTCCAGACATGCACAGCGAAGTGTCCGTTCCGCGGGATCTGCCGGTGATGGTCGGTGTCGACGGCTCCCGGTCGCATCTGTCGACCGTCGACCTGGGCGTCGCGGCGGCCGTGCGGCACCGCAGACCCCTGCTGATCGTCCACGTCTGGCCGGGCCGCTACCTCGGTGCACTGCGCCCGCGCACTCCGATACCCACAGAAGCGGACGGCCGGCACCTGCTGGAGATCGCGGCGCGTCGCGCCGAGCACATCGCGCCCGGCCTCAAGGTCGCCACCGAGCTCGTGAACGGCAGTGCGGCCGCCGTGCTCACCAGGCTCTCCGGTGCCGCGAGACTGCTGGTCATCGGGCACCGCGACGACGCGGCGAACCGGCAGAGCTGGGGCTCGACGGCGGCCTACCTGGCCCATCACAGCTCCTGCCCGCTGCTGGTCCATCGCGGCGGCACCAGCGAGCGAGGGCCGGTCGTGCTGGCGGCTTCGGCGCGCTGGACCGGCACCGCGACCGTCGCTTGCGCTTACGAGGAGGCGGCGCAGGCGGGTTCCCGGCTGGTGGCCGCGCACGTGTGGACCCCGCAGGCAGCCCAGGACACCGCTTCGCCGGGGCGAGGTTCCGTCCTGGCGGCGGCTCGCGCCGACGCCGACCGGTCGCTGACCGGGGCCCTGGCGGACTGGGCCGCCCTGTATCCCGAGGTGACCGTGGAACGTCTGCTGGTCAGTGACGTGGACATCGCGTACACCGTGGACCGCGCCTCGCGCCGGGGGCGGTTGCTGGTCGCCGGGATCGGGCGAATGGGTCGCTTCGCGGAGCTGCTCTACGGTTCGCTGGGTTCGGCGCTGTCGCCGCAGGCAGCGTGCCCGGTGCTGCTCGTGCCGCCTGGCTGGCATCCGCCGACGACGGCGAAACGGCAGCCGGACGTGACCATGACACTGGCCGACGGGGCCCGGTCGCCGCGATGACCCCAGGACAAGCGTGACCAGCGCGCGCGGCCACGGCATCTCGCGGACCCGGTCTCATGGCGGTGCTAGCCCTGTTCGGCCAGGACGTCGGCCAGGTCGCGTCGTGGGGTGAGGCGGCCCGGTTGGCCGTAGCCGATCCGCAGCGCCATCTGGGGAATGCCGGACCGGCGCAGGGAGCGGCGCAGTTGGTCGCGGGCGGTCGACACCTCGATGGGCTGGGAGAGCATCGAGGCGGCCAGGCCGGCGTCGGTCACGGTGAGCAGCACCCGTTGCAGGGCTTGGCCCGCCGTGATCTGGTCGATGGGTCGGTCGCCGGGCGTGCCGAGGATCGCCACGAGCGGTTCCGGCTCGAAGTCACGGCCCGGCGCCCGCCGCTGGTCGGTGAACTGTCGTTGCGGCAGCAGGTCCTGCGGCTCGGCGGCGGGTGCGCCGGCGGTGACCGGTACGCCGTCCGGTGCCCGGTCGGCGTGCGTCCAGCCGATCATTTCGGCCTGGTACTGCGGGTTGCGGCGCAGCACCCGGTCGGCGCTTTGGGCGATCTCCGCGAATCCGCTGAGCGCGGTCATGCCGACGAGCAGGTCGAGCCAGGCCATCTCCGTGCGGGCGGCCTCGATGAGCTGTGCCCGTACCGTGGAGGGCACGGGATCCGGGAAGAACGGTTTGCGGTTGCTGTGCCGGCGGGGGATCGCCGCGAACAAGGCCTCTTCCAGGTAGGTCGCGGGCCGCCGGCTACCCGGCGTCAGCCGGGCGATGACGTCGGGTCCGGCATCGCGGGGCAGCAGCGTGACGTCGGCGGGTGTGCCCGCGTCCGCCAGCGCGAGGCGTGCGTTGAAGGTGGCGGCACCGCAGGCGATGCGGAAGGCCCAGCCGGCGCTGTCGGCCACGGCCAGCTGCCGGGACCGGTCGGCGAGCACCTCGATGGCGCCGTCGCGCAGGCGGAACCGCCATGGCTGGCTGTTGTGCAGCGAGGGGGCGCGGATCGCGGCTGCCGCGGCGGCCCGCAGCTCACCCTCGTCGTAGCTCTGGGTACTCACGACGGCTCTCCTTCGCGGCCGTGGGCCGGCACGACAGCGACCGGGCAGCGGGCGCGGCGTGCGACGGTCAGCGGCACGTCGCCGGTGTGGGAACGGCCCAGCGGGCCCCGGTGCCGGTTGCCCACCACGAGCAGGTGGGCTCCGCCGGCGGCCCAGACCAGGCCGGTGCCGACAGCGCCGTGCAACACGGTGCTGCGTACGGGCACCTCGGGATACTTCTGCTTCCAGGGCTCGACCTCGGCATGCAGCAGGTCCATCGCGGCGGCGAGGTCACCGGCGCGGGAGACGTCCGCCGAGCGGTCGGCCTCGGTCACGCGCGCGGCGGTAACCGGCAGGCGGTGCTGTTCGGCGTACTCGAAGGCGAACTCGACGGCGGCGCGCCCGGCGGGGCCGGCGTCGACCCCCACCAGCACCTGGCCGGCGGAGGAAGCGTTGTGGTCGTCGTGGCCGGGGCGGGCCACGATCACCGGGCAGTGCGCCTGCCGGATCACCCGCCGCACGGTGGAACCGCCGCCACCGGTGCCGATCACCAGCATGCTCGCGCCCACCGAAGCGTCCACCAGGGCGGCACCCGGGTCTCCCTCGAGGATGCGCAGGGAGACATTGCGGCCGCCCAGTTTGGTACGCGCGGCGGAGACTGCGCGGGCAAGGGGCGGGTCGACGAGTTCGACCTGAGCCATCGGTGGCGTGCCGGGCTGCCGCGCCAGCGGTGAACCCGGCGGGCAGGCATGCAGCACCACGAGACGCGACCCGGTCCGGAGCGCCTGCTCGCTCGCCCAGGCGAGCGCGTGCCCGCCACCTGTGCCGCCCAGCCCGACAGCCACTGTGCGGGTCATGATGATCACCTACTCGTCGACCTGAATGACATCGCCGGGCTGACGGCGGGGAGCGTTGGGCAACGGCACCGCGGCGTCGCTGTAGCCGAGCCGGATGATCAGGTACGGCTCGCCGACGTCGGCGAGCAGGCCGCGCAGCAGCCGGCGGGGCCATTCGACCTCGGTCGTGTCGCTCAGCGGGGCCGTGGCGAGCCCTTCCGCGGTGGCGGTGAGCAGTAGGGCCGACATCGCCTCGCCGCCGCGCAGCAGCTCGGTGGGCTGGTCGGTGCGGCCGAACAGCACGACGTAGGCGGCGCCGAGGTCGAAGCCCTCCCCGGCGGCCAGGCCGGCCGTGCCGCCGGGCGCGTAATCACGTACCGGGACCCGCCGGGGCACCGGCTGGACCGCCGTGGCTGCCGGCACGCCGTCGCCGCTGCCCTCCGGGCGGTTGGTCCAGTGTTCGAGTTCGGCCCGGTACGCCGGGTCGTTGGTTTCGGTGTCGGCGGCGCGGCTGGTCGAGGTGGCGAGCATCGGCATCTGGTCGCGGCGCACCACGTGCAGGTATGCGCCCTCGGCCTCCACGACCTGCCGCAGTTCGACCAGCAGGCGCTCCGGCACCGCACGGTCGCCGAAGGCACGCCGGTCGGTGCGGCGCGAGGTGATCGCTGCCGCCATCCGTTCGGCCTGCTCGTCGGTTTTTTCGATCCCCGCCGCGGTGATCCGCGCCAACAGGTCGGCGCTGTCGCCGTCCGGCAGGCGTTCGACGCTCACGGTCCATCTGTCGGCCTCGAGGGTCACCCGGGCGTGGTGCAGGGCGGCGCCACAGCTCAGCATGAGCAGGCGGCCATCGGGGTCGGTGGCTTGCAGGGCACGGTCACGGTCGGCGTACAGCTCGAGCGTCTCGCCGGTGATCCGCCAGTGCCACGGCTGGGTGTTGAAGACCGACGGCGCGTGCAGCGCCGCGCGTGCCGCGGCCTCGAGGGCAGCGACCGCGCGGGACCGGGCCGGGTGGTCGAAACGTGCGGTCATGGCGGGAACCTCCTTGGTATCCCACCACCGTGCCGGTCGGCCGGCGACTACGTTCAGGGCCGAAAGACCCTTCTCCGGCGGTCAAACGGCGAGGCGGGGCCACCTCGGTGAGTTGGTCCTGGCGGGACGGGACGTTGGACCCTTGGCCGAGGGCCGTTCGCAGGATAGGAAGAGCACATGATCCGTGTCTTTCTGCTCGATGACCATGAGATCGTCCGTCGTGGGCTGGTCGATCTGTTGCAGGCTGCCGGTGATATCGAGGTGGTTGGTGAGTCGGGGTTGGCGCAGGAGGCGACGCGGCGTATTCCGGCGTTGCGGCCTGATGTGGCGGTGCTGGATGCCCGGTTGCCGGACGGCAGTGGCATCGATGTGTGTCGTGATGTGCGGGCGGTGGACTCGTCGATCAAGGGGTTGATTCTGACCTCGTATGAGGATGATGAGGCGTTGTTCGCGGCGATCATGGCGGGGGCGTCGGGTTATGTGTTGAAGCAGATCCGGGGGACGGATCTGGTCGATGCGGTGCGGCGGGTGGCTGCGGGTCAGTCGCTGCTGGATCCGGCGGTGACGCAGCGGGTGTTGGAGCGGATCCGTCATGGGGTGGAGCAGCCGCGGGAGTTGGCGTCGTTGACGGATCAGGAGCGGCGGATCCTGGAGTATGTGGCGGAGGGCCTGACGAATCGGGAGATCGCTGGGCGGATGTTCCTGGCGGAGAAGACGGTGAAGAACTACGTGTCGAGCTTGTTGGCGAAGTTGGGTTTGGAGCGGCGTACGCAGGCCGCGGTCCTCGCCACCAAGTTGCTCGGCGAGCACCCGCACTGAGCGGTCAGTAGACCGCGAGCCCCCGGCTCGATGTGGGCGGGGGTGTCCGGGTGGGTGTCGTCAATGCTGCGGTCCAGCGTTGAGGATGCCGGGTCGGCGGCCGGCAGAGTTATCCACAGGGCCCCCGCATCCTGTCGTAGGTTTGTGTCAGCCTGGTCGGGTGTTGGAGTTGTTGTCCGAGACCCGCCGTGCGGCCGCCGTGTGCGCCGCGGCTCCGGCCTGGGCGGTGCCCGACCGGGATTTGGTCTTGTGCCTGCAGCAGGCCTGGGCTGGGGTGCAGCAACTCACCGCCGTTACCGCGCACCTGGTCTGGCAGGCACAAGCGCAGGGTCTGCCGAAGGCGCACGGGGCGACCAGCACCACGGTGTGGCTGCGCCAGCACCTGCGGGTGAGCCCCGGCACCGCGAACCAGTTGGTCGTCCTCGCCGATACCCTGCACGCGCGGCCGGTGCTCGACACTGCCCTGTGTGCCGGTGGGATCTCCGCCGAGCACGCCACCACCATCGCCGGCACCCTCGCGAACCTCCCGTCCGACCTGGGCCGGGAGATCACCGACAAGGCCGAGACGATGCTGGTGGAGCAGGCCGGGATGTTCGACGCGGTGACCCTCGGCAGACTCGGCGGGAGGATCCTGGACCTTGTCGCCCCTGAGGTTGCTGAGGGGCGGGAGGCGGAGTTCCTGGACCGGCAGGAAGCCCAAGCCCATCACAAGCGGGGGTTCACCCTCAGCCCGTTGGGCAACGGCCAGGTCCGGCTGTCCGGTTACCTCGATACCTCCGGTGCGGCCGCTGTCACCGCCGCCCTGAACCCGTTGTGTCATCCCCGGCATGACCCGGCTGGGGCACGGACTC
>Ga0307515_10002222_pt1 | contig 42600 bp, 33 predicted proteins | sample 17_EM_MG_FD_194513 | JGI IMG/M metagenome (GOLD analysis project Ga0307515, IMG submission 194513) | Populus trichocarpa ectomycorrhiza microbial communities from riparian zone in the Pacific Northwest, United States - 17_EM | ecosystem: Host-associated > Plants > Roots > Unclassified | place... | reverse complement strand
GTCGACACCGCCGTGATGCTGCTCAACGACCACGGCTACCCGATGGTCTCCGAGGTCTACGTGGTGAAGAAGGCCAGCCTGACCGCGGACCGGGACAAGCTGAAGGCGCTGCTGATCGCCGACATCAAGGGCTGGACCGACTCGATCGCGGACCCGAAGCTCGGCGCCAACCTGGCCGCCACCAAGTACGGCAAGGACCTCGGCCTCGACGAGGCGGAGCAGACGCTGGAGTCCACCGCGCAGAACACCGTGGTGCAGACCGAGGACACCAAGGCCAACGGGCTGTTCACCATCACCGACGAGCTGATCGACGAGACCATCAAGACGCTGGCCCTCGGTGGCGTGACCATCACCAAGGAGCAGCTCTTCGACCTGTCGGTGATCAAGGAAGTCTATGCGGAGAACCCGGCTCTGAAGGGGACGCCCTGACCGCGGAGCAGGCCGCCGGCATCGGTGACCGGGGGATCGTGCTGCGGCAGTTGACCAAACAGTTCACGATCCGCCGGTCCACCGTCACTGCCCTGGACCGCGTCGACCTGGACACCCCCGCGGGTGCCTTCGTCGCGCTCCTCGGGCCGTCCGGGTGCGGCAAATCGACGATCCTGCGCATCCTCGCCGACCTGGACCAGCCGACGTCCGGCGAGGCCTACGTGCACGGCGAACAGCCCGCGGCAACCCGGCGCAACCACCACCTCGGCATCGCGTTCCAGGACCCGGCACTGCTGGCCTGGCGTTCGGTGACGGCCAACATCCGGCTCCCGCTGGAGGTCAGCGGCGTCAAGGTCGACGACGCCGCGATCACCGATCTGATCAAGCTGGTCGGCCTGGAGGGATTCGAGCAGGCCCGGCCGTCCCAGCTCTCCGGCGGCATGCGGCAGCGCGTGGCCATCGCCCGCGCGCTGGTGGTCGAGCCGAGGATCCTGCTGCTGGACGAGCCGTTCGGGGCGCTGGACGAGATGACCCGGCAACGGCTCAACCTCGAACTGCAGCGGATCTGGACCGAGCGGGCCACGACCACGCTGCTCGTCACGCACTCCATCGCCGAGGCGGTGTTCCTCGCCGACACGGTCGCCGTGATGAGCGCACGGCCCGGCCGGATCGTGGCGCAGGTGGAGATCGACCTGCCCCGGCCGCGTACCCCCGAAATGACGCGGACCGCCCGGTTCCACGAGTTGGAGGACGAGCTCAGCGCCCTGCTCTTCGGCGGATCCGAGGCGACTCTCGCGGAGCAGGTCGGATGAGCGTGGCACCCCGGTGGCTCCTCGGGGCCGTCGGCCCGGTCGCCCTCCTGGTGGCCTGGGAGGCACTCGGCCGGACGGTCTTCGCCGACGGCCACGTGGTGCCGCCACCGACGGCGATCGTGAGCCAACTCGTCACCGACGGGCTCGGCTTCTACTGGCCCAACATCAAGACGACGCTCCGCGAGGCCGGCCTGGGCTGGCTCTGGGGCAACGCCATCGCCGTCGTGCTGGCCGTCGTCTTCGTCCAGATCCCGCTGATCGAACGGGCCCTGCTGCAGCTCGCGCTGGTCAGCTACTGCCTGCCGGTGATCGCGATCGGCCCGGTGCTCGCCGTGCTGTTCAGCGGGGACACCTCCAAGGTCATCCTGGCGGCCATCTCGGTCATCTTCACCACCCTGGTCGGCGCGCTGGTCGGGCTGCGCAGCGCCGACCGGACCAGCCTCGACCTGATCCGGGCGTACGGCGGCGGCAGCTGGGCCCAACTCTGGCGGGTACGCCTACGCACCAGCCTGCCCAGCCTCTTCGCCGGCCTACGAATCGCCGCGCCGGCCGCCATGCTCGGCGCGATCATCGGCGAGTACCTGGGCGCCGAATCCGGACTGGGAGTAGCGATGATCAACTCGCAGCAGAGCCTCGCGGTGGAACGCACCTGGGGCATCGCCCTGGTGGCGACCGCCCTCTCGGGCGCCGCCTACGGCCTGACCGCGCTCGTCGGCCGCCTGCTCACGCCGTGGGCACCGCGGGTGGCGCGATGACCGCGCCGGCGGGCGACACTTCGACCCCGCCAACAGGCGACACTTCGACCCCGCCAACAGGCGACACTTCGACCCCGCCAGCGGGTGGCGCTTTGTCCGCGCCGGGGCTGGCCAGCGCCGGCCGGCCGGCGAGCCGGCATGCGGTGCGCCGCGCGGCCCTGCGGCTGCTGACCGGCGTCGGCGGCGCCGTGCTGTCAGTGGCGGTCATCTGCGGCGCCTGGCAACTGCTGGTCAAGGGCCTCGACCTGGACCCGTTCCTGACCCGGGGCCCGCTCGACGTGTGGCGCTACCTCACCGACCCGGCAAACGGCGCCGAGCGCGCTCTACTCACCGACGCCGGCAAGATCACCGCGCTGGACGCGCTGATCGGGCTGGTCGGCGGGACACTCGCCGCGCTGGTCACGGCCACCGCGTTCGCGCTCTGGCGCAGTGCCGAGCAGACCCTGCTGCCGATCGCCATGGCGTTGCGGGCGGTGCCGCTGGTCGCCATGACCCCGCTGATCGCGTTGATCTTCGGGCGCGGGCTGCTGGCGGTCACGGTGATCGCCGGCATCGTCACCTTCTTCCCGGTACTGGTCAACGTGTCGCTGGCACTGCGGGCGGTGCCCCGGTCGGCACTGGACCTGATGCGGGCGTACGGCGCCTCGCCGTACGCCACGCTCTGGCGGGTGCAGCTGCCCGGCGCCCTGCCGTCGCTCTTCGCCGCCATGCGAGTGGCGGCGCCGCTCGCCCTGGTCGGCGCGCTGCTCGCGGAGTGGCTCGCCACCGGCAAAGGGCTCGGCTACCTGATGCTGGCGGCGGTGACCACCTTCGAGTTGGACCGGATGTGGACCGGGGTGACCATCGTGACGGTAGCCTCGATCCTGCTCTACACCCTGATCAGCATCGTCGAGCAGCTCACCCTGACCCGCTACGCCCCGGACCGGGCCGACCGCACGCTCTAGCACGTCAACCGTACCTCGTGATCATGGCTGGGGTGGCCGGGAACAGGGCGGCCGGCGCGTGGTCTTCGGTCTATGGTGGTGCTGGCCTTTCGTGGTCTGTGGGCCTTCTTCGGCGTCTCGCCTGGTATGGCAGCCGTCTGCGTGGGGGGGTGTCCGCGCGGGGGTCGTCAATGCAGCGGTCCCGCGTTGAGGACGCCGGGTCGGCGGCCGGCAGAGTTATCCACAGGCCCCCGCATCCTGTCGTAGGTCTGTGCCAGCCTGGTCGGGTGTTGGAGCTGTTGTCCGAGACCCGCCGTGCGGCCGCCGCGTGCGCCGCCGCCCCGGCCTGGGCGGTCCCCGACCGGGACCTGGTCGAGTGCCTGCAGCAGGCCTGGGCCGGAGTGCAACAACTCACCGCCGCCACCGCCCACCTGATCTCCCAAGCACAAGCACAAGGCCTACCGAAAGCACACGCCGCCACCAGCACCACCGTCTGGCTCCGCCAACACCTACGAGTCAGCCCCGGCACCGCGAACCAGCTGGTCGCCCTCGCCGACACCCTGCACGCGCGGCCGGTGCTCGACACCGCCCTGTGTGCCGGTGGGATCTCCGCCGAGCACGCCACCACCATCGCCGGCACCCTCACGAACCTCCCACCCGACCTCGGCCGGGACATCACCCACCAGGCCGAGACGATGCTGGTGGAGCAGGCCGGCGTGTTCGACGCGGTGACCCTCGGCAAACTCGGCGGGCGGATCCTCGACCATGTCGCCCCCGAAGTCGCCGAGGGGCGCGAAGCGGAATTCCTGGACCGTCAAGAAGCCCAAGCCCACCACAAGCGGGGGTTCACCCTCAGCCCGCTCGGCAACGGCCAGGTCCGGCTGTCCGGTTACCTCGACACCTCCGGTGCCGCCGCCGTCACCGCCGCCCTGAACCCGCTGTGTCATCCCCGGCATGACCCGGCTGGAGCACGGACTCCGGCACAACGCCGGGCGGATGCGTTGGTGGATATATGCACCGGCGCGTTGCGGGACAGCACGGATCTGCCGGGACACGGCGGTGACCCCGCCCAGGTCGTGGTCACCATCCCGTTCACCACCCTGACCAAGCAGCCCCGCCCTGCCGGGCAGTCACGGCCAGCCGGGCAGCCCTCAGCCGGGCCGTCCCCAACCGGGCAGTCCCCAACCGGGCAGTCCCCAACCGGGCAGTCCCCAACCGGGCAGTCCCGGCCAGGCGGGCAGTCTCGGGCTTCCCAGGCGGACACTCATGCCGGCACCGGCGCGCCCAGCCCTGCCAACGCCAACACCGGTGCCAACGCCTGTGCTGGTGCCAGCACGGGTGCTGGTGGCGGGGCGGGTTGGCTGGACACCGGAGCCCCGATCAACGCCGCCGAAGCCCGCCGCCTAGCCTGCGACGCCCAAATCCTACCCGCCATCCTCAACGGCAACAGCCAACCCCTCGACCTCGGCCGCGCCCGACGACTCTTCACCGGCCCACTACGACGCGCCCTGATCCTCCGCGACCACGGATGCGCCTTTCCGAGCTGCGATCGGCCCGCACGCTGGTCCGAGGGCCACCATTTAGTCCCGTGGGCCGATGGTGGCACCACAGCCCTCAGCAACGCCTGCCTGATCTGCCGCCGACACCACCGGCTCCTGCACAACAACAGCGGCTGGCAAGCCCGCCTCGGCCCCGACGGCTACCCCGAGTTCCTCCCACCGGCCATCCTCGACCCCGAACGCCGACCACAACGCAACACCTTCCACCGCCGCCAATAGAGCCACCAGGTTGCGCTGAGTCACTCCCGGGGCACCCCGGGCACCACTTCACGGCCTGAGCGATAGCCGTGCACGCCGTAGCGATAGCCGTGCACGCCGTCCGGTCGATCCACGCCGCTGACAGCCGCAACCGATGGCCGCCCTCGCCGCCCTCGCCGCCCTCGCCGCCCCGACGATCCACGCCGCCGACAACCACATCAAACGACATGGGCTGAGGCCTGCGCAGGCCACGACGGCGACACCAACACCGCACCCGCCGAGCCCACCACCAACACCGCCCGCCACCGAACCCAGCCATGATCACGAAGCACGGCGGCCAGACCAGCCCAGGCTGCTGCCGCTCGACCGGAGGTGTCGTCTCCGGGGGCCTGGACGCCGCCTCCCGACCGAGCGGCTGGTTCTCGTGGACGGAATTATGCGGCGTGTCCCGCTGACCTGGTGCCTTGGACGTTGGCGGTGATGGTGTCGGTGGCAGAGTGCAGGACGCCGATGTTCGTGGCTTCGTCCAGGTGCCATGGCTGTACGCCGGAGACGGCGTCGGCGGCGATCACGACCTGGAAATCGCGTTCGCTGGCCTCGATGAAGGTGGCGCGGGGGCAGTTCGGGAAGTTGCAGCCGGCTATCACGACGGTGGAGACCGACAGCTCGCGCAGGAACGGGTCGAGGTCGGTGCGGTAGAACGCACCCCAACGGGGTTTCCACATCGCCCACTCGGCCGGTCCGAGTTGTTGGAATCCGCCGCCGAGCAACTCGTGCGGATCGAGCGGCGGTGCCGTTGGTGGTCGCAGTTGCGGCGCGAGCTGCGAGCCTGGCGTGCCGGGCCGGACGATGGGCGCGCCGGAGTCGAGCAGCGTGCGCCGGGGCAGGTCGACGTCCGCGCCGTCGTACAGGCGCACGACGTGCACGATGGGGCGATGCGCTGCCCGGAACGCCGCGGCGAGGCGGGTGATCGCCGGCAGCACCTGCCGGGTGCCCGCGATCGGGCTGGCGCCACCGTCGATGAAATCGACCTGGGTGTCGATGATCAACAGTGCTGCGCGGTCCCATGTGGGGCGCAGCCACGGATCGGCTTCTGCGGTCATGGTGTGACGCTCACGTACACCCAGGCCCGGACACCGGAGGCCAGGGATACCTGGATGCGGTGGTAGTCGTCGACCTCGTAGCCGTCGGCGGCGGCGAGGTCGTCGTCGGTCACGTCGAACACCGTGCCGGGGACGCCGTCGGTTTCGTCGTTGGTCTCGATGAGGATCGGGTGGTGGGTCTGCCCGCTGACCGCGATGACGTCGGGGTCGGTGATCTCCAGCATCGTCACCGCATAGCCGGGGAGCCGGTCGTCTCGGCTGGTGAGTTCCCGGCCGAAGGTGGCCTGTTGTACTGCCGGGTCACGCAACGTGCCGTAGGAGAAGAGCAGAGGCATGACGGTGATCATCGCATCCGCTTTCGGATGGCATGCAGGCTGACGCCGCCGTCGAGGGGCCACCCGTTGGCGGCCGTCCAGGACGCCGCGCTGGCCGCGGGCGCGACCGCCCAGGCCTACAGCTCCGCTCTGTCATCACCGCCCGGCGAACCCGGTCGTCGAGGCCGTTTCAGAGCTGTTCCAGTGGTGTTTCAGGGGGCGTCCATAGTGTGGCGTTCCTCAGACGCACTGGTGGCCCCGTGGAACGAGGCCCGCACGCATGGGAGATGAGTAGCGTGTTAACAAGAACCAGGCATGGCCCGCCGTCGAGGCGGGCCGGGCGGATCGGGATCTTCGCGGGGGTCTTCTCGCTGGCGATCGTGTCATCCGTATTCATGAGTACGGGCGGTGCCGTCCTGGCCGCCGCGGACCCGGTGTTGCCACCCTCCGGTGGCGTGCTCTACGTCACCAACGCGGGCTCTGGTGACGTCTCGTCCCTGGCGATCGGCCCCGGAGGCACCCTGTCGCCTCTGCGCACGCCCGTGTCCACCGGCGGCTGCACCCGGCAAGGCACTGGCCTCGGCTGCACCCCGCGGGGCATAGCCCTCGCCCTGGACGGGGCCACCGCGTACGTCGTCAACAGCGACTCGAACACGCTGGCGGTGTTCCGAGTGGGAGCGCGGGGCGCGCTCCAGCCGCAGCCGCTGCTCGTCAAGACCGGGAAGGAGCCGTGGGGGGCAACGGTCGCGCCCAACGGCCGCACCCTGTACGTCACTGATACCGCCGACAGGACCATTTCGGCGTACCGCATCGGCGCCGACGGGACGCCGAGCCGGTTCGCCCGATTCCGCACCACCTCGGATTCTCCGAAGCAGACGGTGCTGTCCCCCGACGGGCGCTTCCTCTACCTGTCGTACGCGAACGCGGACGAGACCGAAGACAGCCCGCCGCGGCCCATCACCCGATACGTCGTGCTGCCGGACGGCTCGCTCGGACCCCCGCAGGACGTGGCGAGGGCCGGGCCGGCCAACTACGGGATCACGATGAGCCCGGACGGCGGCCTGGTGTACGTGACCTCGAACGTCGCCCAGAACGTGTGGGGGTTCCGGGTCGGTAAGGATGGCTCGCTGACACCCGTGCCGGGGTTGCCGGTCTCCGCGCGGGACCCGGTCGGTCTCAAGGTCACGCCCGACGGGCAGCACCTGTACGTCTGCGCCAACTTCGACACCGGCTCGCCCCCCGGCGGTCTGCTCGGCTTCACGATCCACGCGGACGGCTCGCTCACGCCGACCGCCGACTCGCCGGCCCCCACCGCTGGCACCTCGGCGGTCGCGATCACGCCGGACGGCCGGAACGTCTTCGCCAACATCCAGGACAGCAGCGAGGTGGTCGCGTTCGCGATCGGATCCGGCGGCACGCTGACGCAGGCCCCCGGTTCGCCGTTCAAAACCGGTGGGAAGCACCCGCTGAGCCAGTCGCTCGCCGTAGGCCCGGTTCCCGCAACCAACACCCCGTAGCAGGGATCAGCCCGACCGTGATGCGCAGATCGCCGCTACCGACGATCTGCGCATCACCACCGTGTCGGGGCAATGGCCCGGGATCAGCCTCGCGCTTGGCCGACGCCGACGCCGACGGCGAAGATGCGGGTGTAGATGTCGTCGATGACGTCACTCTTCGCGAAGGTGTAGTCGCCTGGCTGATCTGCGGTGTCCCGCGCGAGGCGCCGTTTGGTCGAGGCGTACAGCTCCCGGTCGTCGGGATGGGTGCGCAGCCAGTCGCGGAAGAGCCGGTGCCGGACCGGTTCGGGTGCGCCCGGTGGCCAGACGTGCAGGTGGATGTCTTCGGCGGCGTCGACGAGCATCCGGTGCCCATGCCACCACGGTTCGCGGAGAACGAGCCAGTAGCCGAGCCTTTCGAGGGTGGGGAGGTAGCGGGGCTCGTCGGCGGTGTCCGCGATGAGGAGGTCGACATCGATGATGGGCTTGGCGGCCAGCCCCGGCACCGAGGTGGATCCGACGTGCTCCACGCCGATGACCAGGCCATTGAGCGCGTCGTGGAGCGAGGTGCTGACAGCGGCGAATCGGTCCGCCCAGGCCGGGTCGTAGTCCTCGATGGCAATCGTCTTCCACCCCTGTGGCGGTTCGCGTACCAGGGCGGTAGCCATCTGCTCGGGGGTGCCTTGGAAGCGCTGGGTGACTTCCGGCGGGTACTCGGTCAACTCGAACCTCCTGAAGAAGCAAAGTTCGCCAGGATATGACAGCGCAGGCGGCGAGCGCCTGCCCTTTACGGCTCGCGTCCGATCGACGGTGCCGTCGCGGCCAGAGTTGGGGTAGCTTCTCACAATTGCCGCCGCCGGGTTGTGGGGGTGCGGTAACACCCGCTACCCCGGCGGCGTGACCGGCTGGTAACGATCCACTTCTAGCGTCGTATCAACGCCGCCACCGTGATCGTCGGCGCAGGTGGGCCGATGCTGCGATGCGGGGGTGGTATGGCCGGCAAGGGTGACATCACGCAGGTCAGGACGGTCTGTTCGTACTGTGGCGTCGGCTGCGGGATGGTTCTGGACGTCGGGCTCGGCCCGGGCGGGCGCCGGAAGGTGCTCAAGGTCGCCGGTGACCGGGCGCATCCGGCGAACGCGGGCCGGCTCTGCACGAAGGGTGCGACCAGCGCGGACCTGCTCGCGGCGGGCGGCCGGCTGGGCACCGCGAGGACACGGGACGAGCGTGGCGCCGTACCGGTGGATCTTGATCTTGATGGTGCGATCGCTCGGACGGCCCGGCGGCTGCGGTCGGTCATCGCCGAGCACGGGCCGGACGCGGTTGCGTTGTATGTCTCCGGGCAGATGACCCTGGAGGCGCAGTATCTGGCGAACAAGCTCGCCAAGGGTTTCATCGGCACGAACCAGATCGAGTCGAATTCGCGGCTGTGCATGGCCAGCGCCGGCAGCGGCTACAAGCTGTCGCTGGGCGCGGACGGACCGCCCGGCTCATACGACGACTTCGACCACGCCGATGTCTTCTTCGTCATCGGCGCGAACATGGCCGACTGCCATCCGATCCTGTTCCTGCGCCTGCTGGACCGGGTGCGGGCCGGCGCGAATCTGATCGTCGTCGATCCGCGGCGCAGCGCCACCGCCGACAAGGCCGACCTTTTCCTGCAGATCCGGCCCGGCACCGACCTGGCCCTGCTCAACGGCCTCATGCACCTGCTGGTGGCGAACGGCCACGTGGACCAGGAGTTCATCGCCGAGCACACCGAGGGTTTCGAGGCGATGCCCGCGTTCCTGGCCGACTATCCGCCCGCGGTGGTCGCGGAGATCACCGGGATCCCGGAGGCGGACATCCGCCGGGCGGCCGAGCTGATCGGCGCGGCCGGCGAGTGGATGAGCTGCTGGACGATGGGCCTCAACCAGTCCACCCACGGCACCTGGAACACCAACGCGCTGATCAACCTGCACCTGGCCACCGGCGCGATCTGCCGGCCGGGCTCGGGCCCGTTCTCGCTGACCGGGCAGCCGAACGCCATGGGCGGCCGGGAGATGGGCTACATGGGCCCCGGCCTGCCGGGTCAGCGCTCGGTGCTCGTCCCCGCGGACCGGGAGTTCGTGGAGAACGTGTGGGGCCTGCCCGCCGGGACGTTGCGCACCGAGGTCGGCAAGGGCACCGTCGAGATGTTCGAGCAGATGGCCGAGGGGCACATCAAGGCCTGCTGGATCATCTGCACCAACCCGGTCGCCTCGGTCGGCAACCGCAAGACCGTCATCCAGGCGCTCGAGGCCGCCGACTTCGTCGTCACCCAGGACGCGTTCGCCGAGACCGAGACCAACGCGTACGCCGACATCGCGCTGCCGGCCGCGATGTGGTCCGAGACCGACGGCATCATGATCAACTCGGAGCGGAACCTCACCCAGGTCCGCCCGGTCGTCGACCCGCCCGGCCAGGCACTGCCGGACTGGCAGCTGATCGCCCGGATCGCCTGCGAGATGGGCTACGCCGACGCGTTCACCTACGCCAGCGCGGCCGAGGTCTTCGCCGAGATCCAGCGGTTCGCCAACCCGCAGACCGGGTACGACCTGAGCGGCGTCTCGTACGAACGGCTCGCCGACGGGCCGGTGCAATGGCCGGCGCCGCCCGGCGGGGAGCGCCGTAACCCGATCCGCTACCTCAACGACGGGGTCAGCCAGCATCACCGCGTCTCGCCGGACGGCACCCGTCCCCGCCTCAATTTCGCCACCGCAAGCGGCCGGGCCGTGTTCTTCGCCCGCCCGCACTTGCCAGCTGCGGAGTTGCCCGACGACGACTTCCCGTTCGTCCTGAACACCGGCCGCTTGCAGCACCAGTGGCACACCATGACCAAGACCGGCAAGATCGCCAAGCTGAACAAGCTCAACCCGGGCCCGTTCGTCGAGATCAACCCGGCGGACGCGGACGCGCTCGGCATCGCCGACGACGACCGGGTCGAGGTCGCCTCCCGCCGCGGCCGGGCCGTGCTGCCCGCGGTGGTCACCGACCGGGTGATGCCGGGCAATTGCTTCGCCCCGTTCCACTGGAACGACCTGTTCGGCGAGTACCTCAGCATCAACGCCGTCACCAACGACGCCGTCGACCCGATCTCGTTCCAGCCCGAACTCAAGGTCTGCGCCGTCACCCTGACCCGGGTCGCCGGCCCAGCCCAGCCCGAAACCCCGCCGGCTCTCCCCGCCGCACCCATCGCTGCGACCGCGGTGCATGCCGGGGCGCCGGTCGCGCTGCTGCGCGGCATCCTCGCCCTCCATGAGGCTCCGCCGCCGCTCAGCGACACCCAACGGCGCTACCTGTCCGGCTTCGTCACCGCGCTCGCCGCCGCCCCGGCCGACCCGGCCGTGGTGCCGGTGCTGCCGGGCTCCGCGCCGTTCGACCCGGGCACCGCCGATTGGGTCAACGGGCTGCTGGCCGGCACCTTCTCCAGGACGACCGGCCCCGGTGGTCCACGAGGCCTGGAACCCCCGGCCGCGGCACCCGTACGTCAGGTGCAGGTGCTGTGGGCGTCGCAGACCGGCACCGCCGAGGAGTTCGCGGCCGCCGCCGCCGGACGGCTGGCCGAAGCCGGCTGGCAGCCGGTGCTGCACGGGATGGACACCGCCGCCACCGACGCGCTGCACGCCGAGGCCGACCTGCTGATCGTCACCAGCACCTTCGGCGACGGCGACGCCCCCGACAACGGCAGCGCCTTCTGGCAGAGCCTCAGCACCGCCGACGCGCCGCGCCTGGAGGGGCGCCGCTACGCCGTGCTCGCCTTCGGCGACTCCAGCTACGACGACTTCTGCGGCCACGGCCGCCGCCTCGACAGCCGGCTGCAGGAACTCGGCGCCACCCGGCTCACCGACCGGGCCGACTGCGAACCCGACTACGAGCAGACCGCGACCGCCTGGCTGGACCAGGTCCTCGCCGCCCTGTCCGCCGATCCGCGGCCGGCCGGGACCGCACCGCCCGGCCCGCCGGCCGTGCCGACGAAGGCCTCCCCCATGCCCGCGACGCTGGCCGGCAACCGGCTGCTGAGCCGGCCCGGCTCCGCCAAGGAGGTCCGCCGGTTCACCTTCCACACCGGCGGCGCGCTGGCCTACGAGGTCGGTGACGCCCTCGGGGTGTGGCCGGCCAACTGCCCCGATCTGGTCGCCGAGTGGCTCGCCGTCACCGGGCTGGACCCGAGCGCCTGCGTCGACGTGCCCGGCCTCGGCACCCTCGGGCTGGCCGACGCGCTGCACCGGCACCTCGACATCACCCGCGTCACCACCGACCTGCTGCGCTTCGTCGCCGAACGAAGCCACGACGCCCACCTCAAGACCCTGCTGCGCACCGACAACAAGGGCGAACTCGCCAAGTGGACGTGGGGGCGGCAGGCCCTCGACGTCATCGCCGAATGGCCGATCCGCGCCGCCGCCCAGGACTGGGTCACCGTCCTCAAACGGCTGCAGCCGCGCCTCTACTCGATCTCCTCGACGCCGGCCGCCGACCCCGAGACGGTCAGCATCACGGTGTCCGTGGTCCGCTTCGACAACCACACCGGGCACTCCCGCAAGGGCGTCTGCTCCACCCACCTGGCCGACGCCGGCCCCGACACCAGCATCCCCGTCTTCGTCCAGCGCGCCCCGCACTTCCGCCCGCCCGCCGACCCGCACACGCCGATGATCATGATCGGCCCGGGCACCGGCATCGCCCCGTTCGTCGGCTTCCTGCAGCAGCGGCAGGCGTCCGGCGCGACCGGCCGCAACTGGCTGTTCTTCGGCGAACAGCGCCGCGAGACCGACTTCTACTACGCCGACGAACTCGCCGCTTTGCGCGCGGCGGGCGTGCTGACCCGCCTCGACCTGGCCTTCTCCCGCGACCAGCGCAACAAGATCTACGTGCAGGACCGGATGCGCGAACACGGCGCCCAGCTCTGGGCCTGGCTGCGGGACGGCGCGCACCTCTACGTCTGCGGCGACGCCAGCCGGATGGCCCGCGACGTCGACGCCGCCCTGCGCGACATCGTCATCGCCCACGGGCAGCTCAACCCCGACGACGCCGACGCCTACCTCAAGCACCTCGTCGCCAGCAAACGCTACGCGCGCGACGTCTACTAACGGGCGTTGTGGGCCCTGTTCAGCGGTCGATGGCGGCCATGCTGGCCTCGTCGTGGCGGTCGCCGGCAGCCGGCGTGAGGCTGTTCAGCGGTCGACGGAGGCCATGTTCGCCTCGTCGTGGCGGTCACCGGCGGCCGGGGTGAGGTGGTTCAGCCGTTCGATCTGGCCGGCGGTGAGCTCGATGCGGTCGGCGGCGGTGTTCTCCTCGACGCGGGCGACGCGCCTGGTGCCGGGGATCGGGGCGATGTCGTCGCCCTGGGCGAGCAGCCAGGCCAGCGCGATCTGCGCCGGGGTGGCGCCGGCCTCGGTGGCGATGGCCTGGACCTCGCCGACGATGAGCAGGTTGCGCTGGAAGTTCTCGCCGGAGAAGCGGGGATTGCTCTTGCGCCAGTCGTCGGCGGGAATGTCGTCGGCGGTGCGGATCTGGCCGGTGAGGAAGCCGTGCCCGAGCGGCGAGTAGGGCACGAAGCCGATGCCGAGCTCGCGCAGCAGCGGCAGCAGTTCGGCCTCGGGGTCGCGGGTCCACAGCGAGTACTCGGTCTGCAGCGCGGCGAGCGGGTGTACGGCGTGGGCGCGGCGGATGGTGGCGGCGCCGGCCTCGGACAGGCCGAGGTGGCGTACCTTGCCCTCGGCGACCAGCTCGGCCAGGGCGCCGACGGTGTCCTCGATGGCGGTGTTGGGGTCGACGCGGTGCTGGTAGTACAGGTCGATGTGGTCGGTGCCGAGGCGCCGCAGGGAGCCCTCGACCGCGGCCCGGACGTTCGCCGGGCTGCTGTCGGTGACGCCGGGGCCGCCGCCGGCGTGCGAGACGAGGCCGAACTTGGTGGCCACCACCACCTGGTCGCGGCGGTCCTTGATCGCCTTGCCGACCAGTTCCTCGCTGTGGAACGGGCCGTAGATCTCGGCGGTGTCGATGTGGGTGACGCCCAGGTCGATCGCCCGGTGGATGGTGCGGATCGATTCGGCGTCGTCCAGGCCTCCGCCGGTGGTGTAGACGCCGGCCATCGTCATGGCGCCCAGGCCGACGCGGGAGACGTCCAGCCCGCCCAGGGAGATGTGCTTCATCAGGTAGCTCCGTTTCCAGCCGCGAGTAGGTCGACAACCAGCTAACCCGCTCGGCGACGGCCCTGGAACTCACTGGTCAAAGGTGTACTGGCAGGGCACCCCACCGGCGCCGGGAGCTGCCTAGCCTGGAGGCGTGGACCACCGCAGCGTCATCCGCGACTTCCTGACCACCCGCCGGGCCAAGATCACCCCCGAGCGGGCCGGCCTGATGTCCTACGGCGCCCGCCGGGTGCCGGGACTGCGCCGGGCGGAGGTCGCGCAGCTGGCCGGCGTCAGCGTCGAGTACTACGCCCGCCTCGAACGCGGCGACCTCGCCGGGGTATCCGACAGCGTGCTCGACGCCCTCGCCCGCGCGCTGCACCTCGACGAGGCCGAGTCCGCGCACCTGTACGACCTCGCCCGCGCCGCCGCCCCGGCAGCACGCAGACGCCGTCGGCCCGTACCGCCGCCGGGCGTGCGCCGCAACGTGCAGCGGCTGCTGGACGCGATCACCGAAGCGCCCGCCGTCGTCCTGAACGGCCGCACCGACTGCCTCGCCGCCAACCAGCTCGGCCGGGCCCTGTTCGCCCCCGTGTTCACCGGCCCGGCGCAACCGCCGAGCTTCGCCCGGTTCACCTTCCTCGACGCCCGCGCCCGGGACTTCTGGATCGACTGGAACCGGATCGCGGACGACACCGTCGAGATGCTGCGCGCGCAGGCCGGTCGCGACCCGTTCGACAGGGCCCTGACCGACCTCATCGGGGAGCTCAGCACCCGCAGCGAGGAGTTCCGCATCCGGTGGGCCGCTCACGACGTGCGCCTGCACCGCGCCGGAGTCAAGCACTTCCGGCACCCGGTCATCGGCGAGCTGCACCTGACCTTCGAGGTCATGGACCTGGTCACCGACGAGGGCCTGAGCCTGGTCGCCTACGGCACCGAACCGGGCACCGCCTCCGAGGACGGGCTCCGGATGCTCGCCAGCTGGTCGGCAACCCGGCACCAGGACGCCGCCGCCGACACCATCGACCGAGCCCCGTAGCGGCGGCGGCTTTACCTCTGCGCGCGGCGGCGTTCGTGGGCGCCCGCGAGGATCAGATAGCTGCTGGCGGTCCAGGTGTACGCCCGATCGCGCAGCCCCGCCCCGGTCCGGGCGTCGAAGTTCTCCGCGAAGCCCGACTTCTCGCACAGCGCCCGGAAGCGCGCGCTGATCTCGTCGGCCAGCTCGTCGTGCCCCGCCCGGCGCAGCCCGTCCTCGATCAGCACGGTGGACGGCGCCCAGATCGGGCCGCGCCAGTAGCCGTCGGCGGCGTACTGCGGCGAGTCGACGGCCTCGGTGGCCAGTCCGTGCGCGGTCAGGTGGGTGCGCAGGCGGTCGGCGAGCCGGTCGCTCACCTCGGCCGGCAGTTCGGCGCCCAGCGCGATGGGCATCAGGTCGAGCAGGCTGGTGCTGGCCCGGGTCCGGCCGGTCGTGGCGCTGCGGGCGACGAATCGTTTGCCGTCCCAGAGCTGGTCGAGCAGCGCCGCGCGGACCGAGTCCGCGGCGTCGTTCCAGCGGCCGAGCTCGGCCGGCCGGCCGAGCTCGCCGGCGAGGACGGCCAGCTGCCGTAGCTGCAGGACGAGGAAGCCGGCGAGGTCGGCGGTCTCGATGACCCGGTCGCCGTCGAAGGTGGTGGCGTTGTCCCAGCCGCTGTCGTTGCCGTGCTGGTAGTGCGGCAGGACGTGGCCCGGCACCCGCCGCGAGGTGAGCCAGAAGCCGGTCCAGCGGGACAGCCGCTCGTAGGCCTCGACGAGTTGGTCCCGGTCCAGCGGCACGGTCAGGTTCCGGCGCAGCTGGGCCAGCGCCCAGCCGTGGATCGGTGGTTTCACGAAGTTGTAGAGGACCTCCGAGTGGGTCACGGAGTCGGGCAGCGCTCCGGCCGGGTCCTGGTGGTCGAAGGGCAGCTGGAACTGGTGCCAGGCGAGGTCCGGGTCGCCGCCGGCCAGGGCGATCGCGTTGAAGCAGTGGTCCCAGCTCCAGACCTTGTCCATCCAGTGTTTCGACATCAGCACGCCCGGCCGGGCCAGGAAGCCCCCCGGCGCCACGGTCGCCGACCACAGCACGTAGGCGGCCAGGTCGGCGGCGGGGGTGCCGGGCCCCCGCCACGGCGCGACGGCGTTCACGAACGCGCCGAACTGTGCCCCGGCCGCGGCGACGACCTCGTCGAACGTGGCGGTGCTGAGGTACGGGGCGCGGGCGCTGCCGTACTCCTCGATGACGACCTCCCAGGCCGGGCCGGCCGGCAGGTCCAGATGCCGGTCGACGGCGCCGAGGGCCTGCACACCGACGGCGGCCGCCGCCCCGCCGAGCACGGTGATCCGATACCGCCGGCCGGTTTCGTAGGAGGTGAGCACGTGCGCGCCGTCGACCGGGTCGCGGTAGAGGTAGCTGCCGCTGAACGGGGTCAGGCTCGCGGCGGCCGTGGCCAGCCGCAGGCCGAGTCCGGTGCCGCGCAGGCGGATCGTGTCGGCGTTCTCGTAGGCCAGCTCGATCTCCCCGGCGTCGTGCCGCCAGCGCAGCAGTGCGGGCGTCGCGGTCGTCGTCGTGACGGCCGGCCGGTCACCGTGCAGCGGCACGAAGCGCAGCACCGGATGCAGGCCGGTCTGGTGGGAGACCAGGTGCAGGTCGTCCGCGTAGGTCTGCTCCGCGATGACCGGGGAGATGTCGAACCAGGACCCGCGGTAGCTGAACGGGATGTCCTGGACGGAGAACGTCGGGCCCTGTGGAGCGACGGTCATCGGTGGCGGCCTGCTTTCTGGGGCGGGGTGGACCGGATCAGTCCTTGACAACGGCGGCGGACCGGGCCAGTCCTTGACAACGGAGGCGGACCGGGCCAGTCCTTGACAACGGCGGCGGACCGGGCCAGTCCTTGACAACGGCGGCGGACCGGATCAGTCCTTGACGGCGCCGGCGGTGACGCCCGCGGCGACGTAGCGCTGCGCGACGATCAGCAGCAGCGTGGCGGGGATGGAGGCGATCACGGCGGTGGCCATGATCGCGTTCCACTGCTGGTTGTTGTTGCCGATGTAGTGGTAGATGCCCAGGGTGATGGGCTGGTGGTCGCCGCCGGCGTCGAGGGTGCTGGCGAAGACGAAGTCCGACCAGGCCCAGAGGAAGGCGAACAGCGACACGGTGACGACGGCGTTGCGGCTGATCGGCAGCGCCACCGACACGAACGTGCGCCAGGTCGTGGCGCCGTCCATCCGGGCGGCCTGCAGGAGCTCGTCGGGAATGCCGGACATGAACGCGGTGAAGATCAACACCGCGAACGGTACGGCGATCGTCGAGTCGGCGAGGATCAACCCGGGTAAGGAGTTGAGGATCCCCGCGTTGAGGTAGATCGCGTAGAAGCCCATCGCCATGATGATGCCGGGAATCATCTGGGCGATCAGCAGTACGAAGCTCAACCCGCCGCCGCCGCGCGGGCGCAGCTTGGCCAGCGAGTATCCGGCGGGTGCGGCGAGCACGACGGTGAGCAGGACGGTGCCGAGCCCGACGATCAGGCTGGTGCCCAGGTACGGCAGCTGCTGGTCGAGAACGGCCCGGTAGCCCTCCAGGGTGGCGTCGAACGGGATCAGGTGCGGCGGGCTGGCCCGCATGTCGGTGTCCTTGGTGAACGACACGTTGATCATCCAGTAGACCGGGAAGAGCATGATCGCCGTCAGCACGACCCCGGCCGCCGTTTTCAGCCGGGAGATCATGCGGCCTGCCTGCGCTGGATCCGGATGTAGATGAGCCCGCTCACGAAGGCCATGACGATCAGCAGGTTGCCGACCGCGGCGCCCGGCCCGAACGCCGGCAGCAGGTTGCCGAAGCTCAGCCGGTAGGACCAGGTGGCGAAGGTCGTCGAGGCGTCCGTGGGCCCGCCCCTGGTCATGATCCAGATGATGTCGAAGACCTTCAGGGTGTAGACCAGCCCGAGCAGCAGGGTGATCGCGGAGACCGGGCGCAGCAGCGGGAAGGTGACCCGCCAGAAGCGTTGCCAGCCGCCGGCGCCGTCCAGCGCCGCCGCCTCGTTGATCTCCGGCGGGATCGCCTGCAGGCCGCTGTAGAGCACGACGAGGTTGAACGGGATGCCGATCCAGACGTTCGCGATGATCACCGAGGTCAGCGACCACTGCGGCGAGGTGAGCCAGTTGACCGGGTCGACACCGACCGCGCCGAGGGCGGCGTTGACGATGCCGGAGTCGCTGTTGAGCATCCAGGACCAGGTCGAGGCCGACACGATCAAAGGCAGGAGCCACGGTACGAGGAACAGCCCGCGCAGTGTCGCCGACAACCGGAAGTGCTGGGCGAAGAAGACCGCCAGTGCCATGCCGATGGCGAACTGGCACAGCAGCGACGCCCCGGTGAAGACCACGGTGTGCAGCAGCGCGGGGCCGAACGTCGGGTCGCCGAAGATCTTCGTGTAGTTGCCCAGGCCGGCGAACGGGGCGTCGCCCTGCACGAACGACCGGACGGTGTACTCGCGCAGGCTCAGGTCCAGGTTGCGGTACAGCGGCCAGGCGTAGAACGCCAGCAGGTAGCCGGTCACGGGTGCCAGGAAGGCCCACGCCGCCCACCGGCCACGGTTCGCCGTCACTTGGTGGCGGCTGCGGCCGTGGTCTGGGCGGCGGTGAGCGCCTCCTGCGGGGACTTGCTGCCGCTGAGCGCGGCCTGCACCGCCGTCCACAGCGGCTCGGAGATCTTCGGGTACTTGGTGCCGAGGTTGTCGCCGGTGCGGCCCTTGGCGGCGTTGACGGCGTCGACCCAGACCTTCAGGGCGGCGTTCTCCGCGACCTGCTTGGCCTGCACGTCGGCGGTGGGCGCGATGTAGGACAGCGTGGTGTCGGTGGCGAGCAGGTTGTCGGTGCTGGTCAGGCAGGAGACCAGTTTCGCCGAGGTGGCGTAGCGGGCGGTGCTCTTCTGGACCGGGATGGAGACGAACTCGCCGCCGGTCGGCGCTGGGGCGGTGCCGCCGGAGCTGCCGGGGACCGCGATGATGCCGTAGTCGAATCCGGCCTTCGCGGCGTTGCCGAGCTGCCAGGTGCCGTTCTCGGCGAAGGCGTAGTCGCCGGTGGCGAACTCCTGCCAGCTGGTCGTCTGGGTGTTGTTGATGACCGAGTTCGGCGCGTAGCCCCGCTTGAGCCAGTCGGTCCACAGCGTGAGGGCGGAGACCGCCTGCGGGGAGTCCAGGGCGGTCAGCTGGGCGCCGGAGCCCCAGTACCAGGGCAGGAACTGGAAGCTGCCCTCCTCCGTACCGATCGCGGAGAAGGTGATGCCCTTCTTGCCGGCGGCCTTGACCTTGGCCAGGGCGGCGGTCAGCGACGGCCAGTCCTTGACCGAGGCGATGTCGACGCCGGCGTCCGCGAGGACCTTCTTGTTGTAGTAGAGCGCGAGGGTGTTGGCGCCGATCGGCACGCCGTAGGTCTTGCCGCCGCTCTGCCCGGCGCCGAGCAGGTTGGCCGCCATCGCCGAGGTGTCGAGCTTGTTCTCCTCGGTGGTGGTCAGCACGCCGGCCTCGGCGAGCGTGGAGATAACCGGGTTGTCGACGATCAGCACGTCGGGTGAGTTGCCCTGCTGGGCGGCGAGCAGGGCCTTGTTGGTCAGGTCGCTGGTGTCGTAGCCGGTGCGCTCGACGGTCACCCCGCTGTCGGTGCCGCACTTGGCGAGCAGCGTGGCCCAGGCGGAGGTGCCGTCGAACTGCGGGTAGGGATCCCAGATCGTGTAGGCGCCGCCGGCCTCGGCGGACGGGGCGTCGTCGGAGGACGAGCAGGCGCCCGTGCCGCCGGTCAGTGCGACGGTGAGCAGCACGGCGCCCGCGGTGCGCCATCTCTTGCCGGATGTGTGCATGCCTTGGCCTCTCGAATGTCGACATCTAGCGAATCGGTTCGACGAACCGATTCGCCAGACCCTAAGCGCGCCTCCGACGAGGGGTCAAGGCCTCGGAGGGCGGGTTTTTGCCGTGTCTCGCAACAACCCGTTTACCGGAGCGGCATCATATTGACATCCATCACGGCGCCTGATTACGCTGCAGAACGAATCGATTCGACCACCCGGCCGACCCCCAGGTCCGCGACGGCAGCCGCCTGCGGCAAGCTGCTTGTCGACGCCAGGTGGCGCGAACCGATTCGTGAGGAGTCCGCGATGAACATCGGCGAGATCGCCCGCCGGGCCGGGGTGTCCCGCAGCACCGTCTCCTACGCCCTCAGCGGCAAGCGCACCGTGTCCGAGGAGACGAAGCGGCGCATCCAGGCGGTGATCGACGAGCTCGACTACCGGCCCAACGCCGCCGCCCGCGCCCTCAAGGAGGGTCGCACCCGTACCCTGGGCCTGGTCATTCCCCCGGCCAGCCTGCGCCTGACCGACATGCAGCTCGGCTTCGTGGCCAGCGTCGTCGACGCGGCCGCGCGCGCCGACCTGGACGTGCTGCTGTCGCCCTCGGGCGGCGACCACGACCGTTCCTTCGAACGGATCATCTCCGGCCGGCGCGTCGACGGCGTGATCCTGATGGAGATACGGCTGGAGGACGCCCGGGTCACCCGGCTGCGGCAGACCGGCCTGCCGTTCGTCACCATCGGGCACACCGCCCACCCGCACGGCACCTCCTGGGTCGACGTGGACTACGCCGCCCTCATCGCCCGCTGCGTGCACCACCTCGCCGACCTCGGGCACCGCGACATCGCCCTGGTCAACCGCTCCGCCGAGCTGGTCGCCGCCGGCTACGGCCCCGCCCATCGGGCCCTGACGGGTTTTCTCGAGGCGGTCGCCCAGCGCGGCGTCACCGGCATCGACCTGACCTGCGCCGACGACGCCGCCGCCGGCGAGGCCTGCCTGGAACGGCTCCGCGCGGACCACCCCGAGGTCACCGCGATCGCCACCATCAACGAGGCCGCCCTGCCCGGCATCCAGCGCGGCCTGGAACGGGCGCGGCTGAGCGTGCCACGCGACCTGTCGATCGCGGGTGTCGCCGCCCAGCACTGGGCGGAGGACTTCCGGCCCCCGCTGACCGCCGCCGACGTGCCCACCCTCGAGATGGGCACGCACGCCGTCGACCTGCTCCTGGAACGCATCGCCGCGCCCGACACCCCGCCCCGCCACCTGCTGCTGACCCCGCCGATCTCGCTGCGCGCCAGCACCGGCCCCGCGCCGGCCCGCTAAGCCGCCAAGCCACAGCCCCGGGACGAGCCGACCCGCTCGCCACGCCAGAGCCCCGGGACGAGCCGACCGGCTCGCCACACCACAGCCCCGGGGCGAGCCGACCCGCTCGCCACACCACAGCCCCGGGACGAGCCGACCCGCTCGCCACACCACAGCCCCGGGACGAGCCGACCGGCTCGTCCCGCGATACCCCCTGTCCATCCACCGAACAGGAGTGAACCCATGACACCCCATCGATCGCGCGGGATCGCCGCGCGCATCCTCACCGGTGCGCTCGTCGCCGCCTGCGCACTCACGATCGCCGCGCCCGCCCGGGCCGCCGATGAAAGCATCAGCGTGAACTTCTCCATCGCCGGCGGCGCGCCGACCTACCGCGCCTCCGGCTGGATCTACGGGATGACCGAAGACGCATCCGGGCCCCCGAGCCACTTCTACACCGACGTCCGGTTCCGGGCGATGCGCGCCGGCGGGGCCCAGCTCGACCAGCCCGGCGGCTGGGTGTCCGGCGGCTACGCCCGCCGGTGGAACGCCACCCGCGCCCAGCTGCTGCGCACCCAGGCCCTCGGCGGCACGTTCGTCCTGCTCCCCCACGACCTGTGGGGCGCGGACGGCTACCCGATCACGCGATTCCCCGGCGACAACGGCGACTGGACCGACTACGACGCCTTCCTCACCCGGGTGATCGCCGACGTCCGCGCCACCGGCGTGGCGGTGCAGTGGGACATCTGGAACGAGCCGAACCTCGGCCTGTTCTGGAACCGGCCGCAGGCCCAGTACTTCGAGCTGTGGCGGCGCAGCTACCAGCGCATCCGGGCCGAGTTCCCCGGCCACCTGATCGTCGGCCCGAGCTGCGCGTGCGTGCCGACCACGACGGGCGCCTGGTGGGGCCAGTACCTCGACTACGTTCGCGCCACCAACGTGATCCCGGACATCTTCAGCTGGCACAGCCTGCCCGGCGACCCGGTGGCCAACGTCGCGGCGGCGAACACCACGCTCAACGCGCGCGGCATCCCGCACCCACGCCCATACCAGATCAACGAGTACGGCGCGCCCGACGAGCAGAACCCGGGCGACGGGTCCTGGTACATCGCGCGCCTGGAGCGCGCCGGCACCGACGGCCTGCGCGCCAACTGGGCCAGCACCGGGAACCTGCACAACGACCTCGGCAACCTGCTGGTCCGCAACGCGGCCGGTCAGCACCTGCCCAAGGGCGAGTGGTGGGTCTACCGGTTCTACGGGGCGCAGACTGGCCTGATCTCGTCGGTCACGCCGAGCCCGGCGTACGACGCGTTCGCGACCAAGGCGACCGGCGTCGCCAGGATCCTCGTCGGCGGTGGCGGCACGACCGGCAATGTCGCGGTCAACCTCCAGCGCTTGGACACCACGAGCGGCATCGTCCAGAACAATCAGGTACGGGTGGTCGCCCAGCGCATCCCGCACAACGGCGGCGCCGCGGTCCAGGGCCCGATCACCGTCCAGAACGCGGTCGTGACGCTGTCGGGCAACGCCACCACGGTCAACCTCCCGCACACCAACGCCGACGACACCTTCACCATCACGCTCCAGCCGCCGTCGGAGGGCGGCTTCCAGTCCGTCGCGGTGGCGCAGCACTCCCAGCAGTGCCTGGACAACACCGGCCTGAGCACCGCGGACGGCAACCGGCAGCAGCAGTACTACTGCGAGGGCGGCGACCAGCAGCTGTGGAACTTCCGGCCGGTCGCCGGCGTGGCGGGCACCTTCACGGTCGTCAACCAGCAGAGCGGCAAGTGCCTGGACGTCAGCGGGGCATCCACGGCCGACGGCGCCGCGGTCCACCAGTGGGCGTGCGCCGCCGGGGCGACCAACCAGCAGTTCACCCTCCGGAAGGTGACCTACGCGGGCAATGACTCTCACGACTACCAGCTGATCGCCCGGCACAGCGGAAAATGCGTCGATGTCAGCGGTATCTCCACGGCGGCCCGCGCGCTGATCCACCAGTGGACCTGCAACGCGGCCGGTCAGGGCAGCCCGCTCAACCAGACCTGGCGGCTCTGGGGCCGTTGAGGCAGCCCGGACACCAGCGAGGCGCCCGACCGGAATACCCCGGCCGGGCGCCTCCATCTGACGGGTATTTACCTGCCGTAGACCTTCCCGGCGTACGGGGTAATGGCGATCTTGTCGATGATCGGCGCGAACCGGGACCGGAGCAGCAGGTCCGGGTAGCGGCCCGAGATGTACGAGCCGCCGCCGAAGTCCGGCAACTCCTCCGACGAGAACCGCACCGTGTTCCGGCCGGGCTGCAACCGCACCGGCACGCTCAGCTCCCAGAAGTTGTCGGCGTGGAAGGTGTGCGGGAACAACACCTGCCCCGCCGCCCCGCCGTTGACGCTGATCGCGGCGCGGCGGGCGAGCGGGTCCGGGTTGTAATGCGTGGCCGGCGACTGTTCCGGGTTGGCGTACCGGATGGTCAGGGCATAGCTGCCGGCCTGCCGCGCCTGGACGTCGAAGGTGAGCGTGTTGGTGTTGCCGGGGCTCCCGCCGATGCCGGTCACCGCCTTGCCGCCGCCGGCCAACGGGTAGTCGGCCACCGCCGCCGTGCCGGCCGGTTTCGCGTCCTCCGCCTGATACCAGGTCGGGGTCAGCGTGCCGGCGGTCTTCGTGACCCGCAGCCGGTCCAGGTAGAGCCGGCCGGACACCCCGGTCACGGTCACCTTGTTGATGCCGCCGGACAGGAACACCGCGCCCCTCGTCGACTTGTTGATCCGGGCGATGTGCCGGCCGTTGACCGCCAGGTCGGCGCGGCCCTTGCCGGCGGCGTCGATGCTGAGCGTGGACTCGCCGTCGGCGGGTGAGTAGACCCAGAAGGTGGCCGACCCGCCGCGGCCGAGGCCGACCGGGGCGGCACCGGACGCGCCGCGGCGGCTCCGGTCGATCCGGGCTTTGTGCAGCGTCGCGAACCCGGCCTCGTAGGTCGATGCGGTCGCGGCGGGATTGGGCAGCGTGAGCGTGATGCGGTCGACGATCGCGTCACCCTTGGTGGCCCGCGCGCCGTCCAAAGCGCGGGCGGCCAGGCTGATCGTGTGCTTTCCCGCGGTCAGCGAGACCTTGGTGTCGGCGTGGTCCCAGACCACCCACTTGTATCCCAGCGGCAGGAAGAGCTCCTGGGTGTCCCTGCCGTCGACCCGCAGGAACACGTTGGTCGGGCCCTGCTCGGCGACCAGGCCGTAGGTGTTCAGCGAGTTGGCGAAGACGCTGAGGTCGTACACCCCGGTGGTGGGGACCGTGACGCTGAAGTCGAGGACCAGGTCCGACCCGGTGCGCAGGCCGCCGACGTTGTAGGTGCCCGAGGTGTAGAACTTCCCCACGTCCGACGGCGTGCCCTCGGGACCGTTGCGGCTGTAACCCGAGCCGGTGTGCGCGGCGTCCTCGGCCTCGTAGCCGGCCGTCCACAGGTTCGTGGCCGGGACGGCGGCGGTCCGGTTCCGGCCCGGAGAGATGATGATCTGGTACGCCGATGACTCGCTGAACGCCGGCAGCCGCGTGCCGAAGTCGACGGCGACGGCACCGCCGGCCACCGGCTGGTCGAAGTCGGCGACGACCCGGGGCTGGGCGGAGTCGCCGAGCTGCCCGCTCCACGGGATTTCCTGCACGAGCACGCGTACGGCGGAACCGAACAGTTTCCGGTCGACGTTGGCGAAGGTGACCGTGCCGGTGCCGGAGGCACCGCCGATCAGGGCCCGGGCCTGGGACCGGTCCGGATCCAGCGTGGCGACGCCCTGCATGGTGTAGCTGACCCCGGGAAACGGCGGCGTGACCCGTACGGTGTGCCCGCTCAGCTGGGCGTAGGCGTGCATCAGCCACCACTGACCGTTGGCCCGGTTGTCCTGCACGGCCGAGTCGCTGAGGTTGCCGTCGATGTTCCAGTAGGCGATGTCGGCGTCCACCTTGGAGTCCTCGATCGCCGAGACCCACTGGATCATCTGGCCGGGCACCGAGGTGTGATAGTTGAACGCGTACTCGTTGATGTTGATCGGCAGGTGCCGGCCCGCATGGCCGGTCCCCGCGAACAGCTCGTCCTCCCAGGCCCGGTAGCGCGCCACGCTGGTGCGGATCCGGGCCGGGTCGCCGAGCTCATGCCAGGTGAACACCTCGGGCACGGTGCCGGCGGCGACCGTGTGCCGCAGGAAGTCCTTGTCCTGGTCGTAGAGGACGCTGGTGTTCGGTCCGGCGATGCGCGCGGCCGGCATCTTCTTCTTGATCAGCGCGTGCACCTCGTCCCAGGCGGCGTAGAAGTCGCGGGGGTCGTCCAGCCAGTTCACCGCGTTGTAGCTCCACCGCCCGGTGCCGAACATGTTGCCTTCCGGCTCGTTGAACGGCACGAAGACGACATGCTCGCGGTATTTGGGCGCCAGCGTCAGCACCTGGTCCACCTGGGTGGCGATCTTCGCCTTGAAGTCGTCGAGCTTCGCCTTCGGCGTCGCACCGGGCCACTCGTAGGGAAACCCGCGGTAGATGTCGGTCATGTAGATGTAGACGTCCCCGCCGGTGCTGTCCGCGAGGGGCTTGACGACCTCCAGCGCGTCGGCGCCGGGGTGCTGGGGGCCGTCCTGCGCCTTGGTCGAGACCGTCCGCAGGCCCATGCCCTCGATGAGGTTGCGGGACGGGACGCCGTCGCCGTAGACGCCGTAGAGGGTTCCGGAGGCGCCGCCGTGGAAGGCGCCGGTGTTCGTGCCCAGGTCGATGGTGACATCGCCGGGTGCGATGACGCGCACGGCGGCACTCACCGCGACGCCGCGCCCGGTCACGACGCCGGTCACGGTGAAGGTGCCGCTGCGGGCGTACTGGCCCGGATCGATCGCGTTCCAGGTGACCGGCAGGACGCGGTCGATGCCGTCGGAGAAGGACCCGGACACGGCGGGCAGGACCGGTGCGGTGCCGACCGTGGTCGTGACGGCGAACGAGGTCTTGCCCACGGTGGTCAGGGTAGCCAGGGCGCTGCCGGCGAGCGTGGCCACCTGGTCGTCGGTGAGGGCGCCGTCGTAGACCCGGAAGTCGTCCATCGCCCCGGCGAAGAAGGGATGACCGCTCCAGAACGGCTTGCCGAGGAAGCCCGACGTGCTGGTCCCGGCCGCGTCCATGGTGGCCGCGAGGTCGATGCTCGCCACGGCGCTGCCGATCCGCACGCCGTTGAGGTAGTAGTGCAGGGCCGTACCGTCGATGGTCGTGACGAGGTCGACCCACTGACCGGCGGGAAGCTTCGCGGTGGCATCGACACCCACCTCGGCGGAGCCGTTGACCGGCTTGATGGACGACCGGGTCTTCGCGACGCCGCTGAAGGACGGGGTCACGAAGGTCGCCGAGTTCTGGTCCTTGCCGATGCAGTAGATCCATTGGAAGTCCGCGCCGCCGGCCCACTTCACCCGGGTGGAGATCGTCGCGGCCGTCAGGTTCCTGAACAGCCCGTTCGGGACGGATACGTAGGGTGCCGTGGCCGAGCCGGCCGCGCCGCCGGGCAACAACAGCGCCTTCGTGCCGTCCGTGCCGTCGACCTGGGTCGCCGAGCCGGGGTTCACCAGCGTCCCGTGCCGGCCGGCGCCGGACTTGTCGGTCACGACGCCGCCCGACAGGTCACCGTCGAAGTCGTACTGCAGCACCGGGCGGGCGGTGCCCGGCTCCGCGAGGGCGGTGCTCGGCTCCGCGAGGGCCGGCTGCACGGCGAGCACGCCGCAGGCGAGGTTGGCGGCGAGGGCCGCGGCTATCAGTCGTCTACTCGATCGAGGCAAGGCGGGGACTCCATTCGGGCACGGACGTCGGCGGCGTCGAATCGGTTCGCCACGACGCTAGGGCGCGGCTCCCGTCGATGTCAATCCTGTGTCCCGTTCATGAACCTGCGATTGCCCAGCGACCAGGAAGGCGGCGGCACCAGGGCTTGACCGGGACGGATCGACTCTCTAGGTTCTGGCCAACCAGGTCCGTCGAATCGGTTCGCTTCATCGAGAGCTCGTTGGCCCCAATGAGCTCTGTCTACAAGATCTGTGAACGGCCGCCCGAAGTCAGGTCGGCCAGCCGACAGCGCCTGCGTTTCACCGCATCGAAGCTGACGGCATGTCACCTCAATGGAGTCCGCTCGCTACGGCCGTCGCCAGCATTCTGGCCGCGCTCATCGGTGGAACGCTCGGCGGGATCATCTCCCAACGACACGAAGGCCGACGGTGGACCAGAGACCAGCGCATGAAGGCCTACGTAGACCTGATCCAAAGCTACACATCGGTCTACCAACAGCGTGCCAGCTTTGACCCGAGCGGGCGTCGTGGTCAGCCTGACTGGACCGACTGGACCCGCAGCCTCGCAGTGGTCTATGTAGTAGCCGAGAGTGGTGTAGCCAACCAGGCTCGAATGATTGATGCCGCTATGTACAGGTTGCACATCCATGCAACTGAGGAGCTGCTTCCAGCCGACGCCTGGATTTCTCTGAGAGAGCCCCTTGAGCGCGAGGTTCTTGCCTTCGTCAACGCAGCACGAGCGGAACTGGGCAGCGTCGGTGAGCCGTTACCTGCACTCTGGGGAAGGCCAACCGGCCATCCCACCAACTAGCTATCGGCTTGGGCAACACCTCGGGAATCCGCTGCCGCCCCGGACAAACTCGTTGGCGAGGACGGTCGTAGGGGGCGACGATCGTTCTTCCGACGCGACGGAAGGCAACACGTGGAGGGTTTCACGCCCGAGCAGAGCTTCGGCCCCGACGTGCCGGCTCCCCTGGCCCGCGGAGCTCTACCTCATGGCCAGGCCGGCGGGCCTGCGCCTGGTGGACCGGTGGGGCGGCTGGCACAGGCAGCCGCGCACGGGACGGGACCTGCACGTGTCGGTCCACACCCGCCGACGACCCGGCATCTGCTTGTCCCGGGACGGGGCATCCCGCGCCCCGAGCACTGGCTGCGGCGCTGGGCCGATGCCCACCCCGACTACCGGTGGGCACCCCGGCCGCCGGGCCCGCCGTTCATCATGGCGGAGCGGGTGGCCGCCCTACACGCCGCCATCACCGCCGACGACGAGCCGGCGGTGCTGATCGCCCACAGCGCCGGATGCCTCACCACGGTCGTCTGGGCCGGCCGCCATACCGGCCCGGTGCGCGGCGCGTTGCTGGTCACGCCCCCCTACCTCGACCCACAGTGGACACCAGGCCCGGACGACCCTCCCGACTACGCCTTCGCGGCCGTGCCCCGCGAGAAGCTGCCGTTCCGCACCACGCTGGTGGCCAGTCGCACCGACCCGTACACGACCTACGCGCAGTTCGAGCAGTACGCCGAGGACTGGGGGGCGGAGCTCTTCGACGCCGGCGACGCCGGCCACCTCGAAACCGCAAGCGGCTACGGCCCCTGGCCGGACGGCGAACGGCTGGTCGACGCCCTCGGCTGAGCCAACCTCGAGCACCGGCATCGGGCGTCACGCAGCCGTCGCCCCGGACGGCGTAACCTACGCAACCGTAACCAACAGACGTTCCCGATGGAGTTGCCCGCATGGCTGACCGCTTGTCAACAACAGCACTGCTCCTCGAACTGGAGCCGGTGGTCGAGACCAATCTCAACCGGCACCTGGCCACCGCCAAGGAGTGGTTCCCGCACGAATACGTGCCCTGGAGCCAGGGCACCGACTTCGACGGGGTGCTCGGCGGCGAAGCCTGGTCGACCGAACAATCCAAGCTCTCCGACGTCGCACGCACCTCCCTCATCGTCAACCTGCTCACCGAGGACAACCTGCCCAGCTACCACCACGAGATCGCCCAGATGTTCGGCCGCGACGGCGCGTGGGGAACCTGGGTGCACCGGTGGACCGCCGAGGAGGGCCGCCACGGGGTCGCCATCCGCGACTACCTGCTGGCTACCCGCGCCGTGGACCCCGTCGCTCTGGAACGCGCCCGGATGGTGCACATGGGCACCGGATTCACCAACGCGTACCTCGAGGACACGGTGCTGCACGGCATCGCGTACGTGTCCTTCCAGGAGCTCGCCACCCGGGTCTCGCACCGCAACACCGGCCGCATCAGCGCCGACCCGCTCTGCGACCAACTGCTGGCCAAGGTCGCCGCCGACGAGAACCTGCACATGATCTTCTACCGCAATCTCCTCGGCGCCGCGTTCGAACTGGTGCCCGACGCCGCCATGCGCGCCGTCAGCGACGTCGTCAGGACGTTCCAGATGCCCGGCCACGGCATCGAGAACTTCGGCCGCAAGTCGGTCCAGATCGCCATGGCCGGCGTCTACGACCTGCGGATCCACCACGACGAGGTGGTCATTCCGGTGCTGCGCAACCTGAAGGTCCTCGACACCGCCGGGCTCACCGACGACGGCGAGGCGGCCCGCGACGAGCTGGTGACATTCCTCGACGACCTGGACCGCCAGGCAACCCGGTTCACCGAACGGCGCGACAAAATCAACGCCGGCAAGGCGGAACGGCTGGCCGCCAACTCCGGCTGAGGCTCGGGCGCTTCCGCGGCCCGGGTCGGAGCACGCTGGCGCCGCACACCCCGGGTGCGCTTGGTATGAAATCCGCGCAATCGCCGCATACGCCCGGCATGCTAGCCGGTACCGTCCCGATTGCGCGACTTCAGCGCGGCCGGCGTAGGGCCAGGCGGTCACGATCAAACTCAAGAAGCTTGATGCCGACACGACCCACCAGGTTCGACTGGCGCAAACGCCCAACGGGCGGGGCGGCAACTGCGGAACCGTTGACACCACGCTGACCACCAACGGCCGGGGCAACGGAACGACTCATTGGAGCGAGGCCCGGGACGCCACGACGACAGGTGTCTTCGTGCTCCTGGAGGGCGGCACTCAAGGCTTCCTCGCCACGGACGGGGTCTTAGACTCCTGATGGGTTGGTCGGAGTTCACGCCCAGTCCCGCGCGGACCCGTGCGGCGTCCGTCCACTCGACGGCATCCCTGCACCCAGGTACCGACCGCAAGCCCGCGCGGCCCAAGGACGCCGCATCCGGCGTCGCCGTCACGGCACGGAACTGTGGGCTACGGCGGGTTATGCGTCGGGCGTGAGCAGGCCGGCGAGCTGCCGCAGCAAACCCGGGCGGGCCTTGTAGTACACCCAACTGGCCCGCCGCTCGGCGTCGACCAAACCGGCCGCCCGCAGGGTCTTGAGGTGGTGCGAGATGGTCGGCCCGGACAGCGCGAACGCCGGGGTCAGATCGCACACGCAGATCTCCCCGCCCGGGGCCGAGGCGATCATCGACATCAGCTGCAACCGCACCGGGTCACCGAGCGCCTTAAACGCCGGCGCCAGGACTCCGGCGGTCTGCGGGTCGACCCGCTGCTGCGCCATTGGCGGACAGCACAGCACTGCGTCGGCGTCGAGCAGGATCACCGGTGCGGATGATTTAGACATGCATCGAGGTTGACACACGTCGAAACCGCGTGCAACCCTCGGTTTAGACAGTCATCGAGTTCGAGATTCATCGAAACCAGGCCTGGAGGGTCGACATGTTCCGTCTCGCACGGCTCGCCGGCGTCCAGTTCTGCGACAGCTGCACCGAGGTCACCACCGCGACCGAGCGGGCCCGCCGGCATCACGAACGCACCGTGCTGCACGCCCCGTTCGACACCCCGACCAGCCCCAACGAAGGAGATCCACGATGAGCGACCCCCAGACCCAGGGCGGCTTCACCGGCGACCCGGCCGGCGCCCTGACCGTGACCGGCACGAGCGGCTGCTGCGGCAACCCGCCCCAGACCGCCCTCGCCCTGCCCGAACCGCCCACCACCGCCGCGAGGCCGTGCTGTGGCACCCCGGCCGAGGCCACGGCCGAAGGCTCCTGTTGCGGCAGCACGGCGAAGACCGACGCGGTCGCCGCCGGTCAGGGCTGCTGCGGATGACCACCGACCTGGACACCCTCCTCGCCGGGGTCGACGGCGAGCGGATGGCCGGCACCATCACCACCCTCGCCGGCGCCCCGTTCGCGGGGCGTCGCGCCGGCAGCCCTGGCGGCACCGCCGCCCGCGGCTGGCTCGGTGACCAGCTCCGCAGTCTCGGCGCCGGGCCGGCCGTGGACCCGTTCCCGGCGCGCGCGGTGCCCGAGGTCTACGCCGCCCCGCAGGTCACCTGGTCCGACGGTGCCACCAACCGGCGGCTGGCGTTCGGCCGGCAAGTGGCGGTGCACCTGGCCTCCGCCGACCACCCCGCGATTCGTCGGGCCGGGGTGGCGATCGCCGGGGACGGTGATCCGGCCGGCCGGTGGCTGCTGGTGCCGGCCAGGATGTCGCTGTTCGACGCGTACGGGCACGCCGACGGCGCGCTCGGCCTGCTGATCAGCCGCCCTGTGGATGCGCACGGCTGGCACTTCACGATGCTCGCCGGCCCGGATCCCGGCCCGCTACCCGTGTTGACCCTCGACCCCGACACCCACGCCGCGATGCTCACCGCCGCTCCGACCGGCCGGGCCTGGCTCGCCGGGAACACGCCGATCCGCCGCGCCGACGTGACCGCCGCGAACCTGCACGGCCACTGGCGCACCGCCGCACGCGGCAGTGCGGACCTGCTGGTGACCGCCCACTACGACGGCGTCGGTGACCATCCCGGGCTGCGCCAACCCGCGGCGTCGGACAACGCCTCCGGCGTCGCCGTGATCCTGGAGGCCGCCCGGCTCCTCGCCCCGGCCCTGCCGGCCGGCACCGGGTTCGCGGTCGCCCTGCTGGACGCCGAGGAGATCGGCGCGCTCGGCTCGGCCCACCACGCCGCCCATCTGCGCCGCGCCGGCGCGACACCTCTGGTGGTCAACGTCGACGGCGCCGGACAGTTGCACGAGGCCGCGGCCGTCGAGGCCGGCGGTCCCGCGCATCGCCTGCTCGCCCTCTTCGATCAGGCCGGCAGGCACACCGGCCTGCCCCTGACGGCGGGGCCGGTGGCCTCGGACAACCGCCGCTACGCCGCCGCCGGTCTCGCCGCGGTCGGGATCGGCGCCAGGATGGGCGGCTACCACAGCCCCGCCGACACCCCCGACCGCGTCGACACCACGACGCTGGTCGCGGTCTGCCGGCTTGTGGTGGCGACCGCCTGGTTGGCCGCGACCACATCCGCTACACTTCCATCGTTGATCGGCGATTGACGATGAAGGTGGTGAGTGATGGCCGACCTCCTCGACCGAACGACCGCGGAGACCTACGCCTCGTGGTTCCGCGCCCTGGCGGATCCGTCCCGGGTGCAGATCGTCGAATACCTCGCCCGACAGGAGCGCCCGCTGCCGGTGGGCGAGATTGTCGCCGCCGTCGGTTTGGCCCAGTCGACCGTCTCCCAGCATCTGAAGATCCTCACCGAGGTGCGGTTCGTCCTGGTGGAACCGGTCGGCACCGCCCGCCACTACCGGATCAACACCAACTGCATCGAATGTTTCCCGTCCGCCGCCGACGTGGTGATGGGCCGGCCGGCCCCGACCGCGACCGGGGACTGCGCATGAGGATCCGCCCGATGACGCCTGCCGATGCCAAGGCCGTCCTGGCGATCTACCAGGCCGGCATGGACGCAGGCAACGCCAGCTTCGAACACACCGCCCCCTCGTGGGCGGCGTTCGACGCGAGCAAACTCGCCGAGCACCGCCTGGTCGCCGTCGACGACCACGACACCGTGCTCGGCTGGGTGACCGTCTCGGCGGTGTCCAGCCGGGCCGTCTACGCCGGCGTGGTCGAACACTCCGTCTACGTCGACCCGGCCGCGCAGGGCCGGGGTGTCGGCCGGGCCCTGCTGCACGCACTGTTCGTCTCGACCGAGGCGGCCGGAATCTGGACCATCCAGTCCGGCGTCTTCCCGGAGAACACCGCCAGCCTCGCCCTGCACCGCGCCTGCGGGTTCCGCACCGTCGGCGTCCGCGAGCGGGTCGGCCGGCACATCGCCCGAGGCAACCGGTGGCGCGATGTCGTGTTCATCGAGCGCCGCAGCCCCGCCATCACCTGACTTTCTCTCCCGACAGGAGCCTTTCGTGAGCACTCACCTCGATCACCTTCCGGTCGTCGTCATCGGCGCCGGCCCCGTCGGGCTGGCCGCCGCCGCCAACCTCGCCGAGCGCGGCCTGCCGTTCGCCGTGCTGGAGGCCGGCGACGGCCCGGCCGCCGCCGTCCGCGACTGGGGCCACGTCCGGCTGTTCTCCCCTTGGCGGTACAACATCGACCCGGCCGCCGCCCGGCTGCTCGCCGACGCCGGCTGGGTGCGGCCCGAAGACGACCGGTTGCCCACCGGCGCCCAGCTCGCGGCCGACTACCTGCAGCCCTTCGCCGACCTGCCCGCGCTCAAACCACACGTCCGCTACGGCGCCCGGGTCGTCGCGGTCACCCGGTACGGCCTCGACCGGCTCCGCACCGCCGGCCGCGCCGACACCCCGTTCCTGATCCGCCTCGCCACCGGCGAGGACATCCTCGCCCGCGCGATCATCGACGCCTCCGGCACCTGGACCACCCCCAACGTGCTCGGCGCCTCCGGCATCCCCGCCCACGGCGAAACCGCCGCTACGGCGTACCTCGACAGCGCTCTGCCCGACGTGCTGGGCCGCGACCGGGACCGGTTCGCCGGCCGCCGCATCCTCGTGGTCGGCGCCGGCCACTCCGCCGCCAACACGCTCCTCGCGTTGGCCGGTCTCGCCGAGCAGGCGCCCGGCACGACCGTGACCTGGGCGATCCGCGCCGAATCCCCGGCCCGTACCTACGGCGGCGAGGCCGCCGACGCGCTGCCGGCCCGGGGCGCTCTCGGTAGCGTGCTGCGCGAGCGCGTCGAGTCCGGGCAGATCACCCTGCTCACCGGCTTCAGCGTCCAAGACGTCACCGCCGGCCCGGACGGCGTCGTCGTCTCTGACGGCACCCGGACTGTCACTTGCGACCGGATCGTGGCGGCCACCGGATACCGCCCCGACCACGACATCACCGGCGAACTGCGCCTGGACCTCGACCCGATCCTCGGCTCCACCCGCGCCCTCGCCCCGCTGATCGACCCGAACGAACACTCCTGCGGCACCGTCCCGCCGCACGGCGTCGACGAACTCAGCCACCCCGAGCCGGGCTACTATGCCGTCGGCGTGAAGTCCTACGGCCGCGCACCGACATTCCTCCTGGCCACCGGCTACGAGCAGGCCCGCTCGGTCGTCGCCGCGCTCGCCGGCGACTGGGACGCCGCCCGCGACGTCCAGCTCGACCTGCCGGAAACCGGGGCATGCAGCAGCAACGTTCCGCTGGACGCCGACCGCCTCGACAGCGGCCAAAGCGGCGAGAGCGACGGCGGCTGCTGCGGAGCTCCGGCGGTGGCCGAGCCGGTTGGCCGGGGCCTGGCGACCGGAATTGAGGGTGGTCTGCTGCGCTCGCCGCTGATCCTGGTCAACGTATCCACCGGCCCCGGCGAGCAGGCCGACGGCTGCTGCAGCTGACCATGCCAACCGCCTGGTGCGGGCGGCGGTCCACGACGGCCGGGTCAGCCGGTCGCGGTGCGGCCGAGCCGGACCGCGACCGGCACCGACAGCACGTACATCACCAAGCCGTAGGCCAGCAGCGCGACCACCGCCCCGGTGCTGGCCGGGGTGGCGAAGAACAGGGCGAGTGACAGGTTCCGCACAGCGCTGGTCATCCCGACCGCCCGCCGCACGGCGGGCCGGCCCAGCCAACCGATCGCGGTCGCCGCCAGACACACCCCGACCAGCAGCACCGCAACCCCGATCGGCGCCCAGCCCAACGCCGGCAACTGCCCGCCGGCCGTGACCACGAAGTACACCACCAGGGCGGCCAGCAGCACGTCGGCGATCCGCCGCGCCACCTGATGCACCCGAGCGGCGGTCTCCGGGTCTCGGTGCCGTAGCCACATCCCCACGGCCAGGGGCGTGAGCTGGGCGACGAGGCCACCGACAACCAGGCCGGCGCCCGCCCATCCCGAGGGCACCACATCCCGGCCGGACAGCTGGGCCCACAGCGGCGCGCTGACCAACCCCAACGGCGCGAGCACACCTTGCAAGGCCGCGCTCAACGCGAGATCACCACGCGCATGCAGGGTCAACAGCGCCCCGGTCCCGCCGCCCGGCGCCGCCGCAGCGAGCACGATCCCCAGCGTGGTCGCCGGTGTCAGATCGGCTGCGGCGCAGGCGGCCACGGCGAGCCCCGGCACGGCCACGACGTTGATGATGATCGAGACTGCGAGGACCGCCCGCCGGGCGGCGAGGGCCCGGAAGTCGGCGACGGTCACCGCCGTCCCGACCGCGGTCATGGAGGCGACCAGCAGCAGCCCGACGGCCAGCACGCTCACCGGGCCGCAGCCGCTTGCTCAGCGCGGTTGCGGGCGAGCACGTCGAGCACGTGCGTGGCGTCGCGGCCGACCCCGCGCAGCGTGGCCGAGGCGAGGCTGCGCTGCCGTTCGAGGCCGACATATCCGAGGCCCGGCACGGTGGCTGACACCCCGCCGTCATGCAGTGGCACCCCGGCGGCGTCCAGCGCGCCGGTACTGGCCAGGTAGCCGAGTTCCGGCCGGTAGCCGGTGGCCAACAGCAGCGTGTCCACCCGCTCGCGGGTGCCGTCGGCCCAGATCACCGCATCGCCGTCGAGGCGGTCGAACAACGGCCGCCGGTCCGGGCGGCCCGCGCGCACCGCAGCTCGGTAGCGACCGTCGTCGATCACCGGCACCGTCCCGCCGGTCAGCCGCGGCGCCCACCGGGCGGTGTCGAGGCCGGTGCGGGCCAGCCACCAGTGGAAATCGCGGCCGAGATACCGCTGCGGCTGCCACCGCACCGGCCGGCGGGTGCTGAGGGTCACCCGGGCGACCGCAGCCAGTTCCACCGCGATCTGCACCGCCGAGTTCCCGGCACCCACCACGATCACCCGGCCACCGGCGAACGCCGTCTGCTCGCGGTAGTCCGCGGCATGCAGCACCGTGCCGGTGAATGAGTCCAGGCCCGGCAGTGCCGGCCGATACGGTGTGCCGAACCCGCCGGTGGCCGCGACCACGGCCCGGGCCTGCACCGCCATACCGGCTGTCGTCGACACCGTGAACCCGTCCGCCGACCGTGTCACCTGCTCCACCTGGCGGCCGTGCCGCACCTCGGCGTCCAGCCGCGCCGCGTAGGCGGTGAGGTAGTCCACCACCTCGTCGCGCAGCGGATACCGGTCCGGATCGCCCGGGAACGGCAGGCCCGGCAGCGACGAGAACCGCGCCGGGGAGAACAAGGTCAGGCTGTCGTAGTAGTGCGGCCACGACCCACCCGGCCCTGCGGCGGCGTCCAGCACGACCGGGACCAGACCACCGGAACGGGCGACCTGCGCGGCGGCGAGGCCGGCCTGGCCGCCGCCGATCACGGCGACATCAGCGATACTCATCCCCACAAGATATCGTCACTTCGGGAAGAGACGAAGTGATGTCGTGGAGGAGACTGGAACCCGATGAGCGCACCGACCGTCGACGGGCCGACCCAGGACTTCCTCAAAGCCCTCGCCAGCGAGACCCGCCAACAGATCATGCTGCTGTTCGCCGGCGGCACCCAGCTCACCGTCGGTGAGATCGCCGACGGCTGCGGCCTCGGGCTGTCCACCGCCTCCGAACATCTGACCATCCTCAAACGCGGTGGCCTGGTCCTGTCGACCCGTGACGGCAAACTCGTGCGCTACCGGGCGAACCCCACCACCATCGCCGCCCGGCTCGCCGACCTGCAGAGCTACCTGGCCTGCTGCTGCCCGCCCACGATCGACGCCGACCCGGAAACGTGACGCACCGGATACGGGCTGGCGGGAGGTCGCCGAAGCGGCGGACACCTCCTCGGAGCCGTGCAAGCGCAGCGGGACCCGAGCGGCCTCGGCCTGATCCACCAGCGTGCCCAGCCGGGACAGGTCCTCGCCAACGGGGCGGTCCGATACCGTCCGTCCTGCCCCTATGATCGCCGAATGATGATCCACCGGCACCGGGATCGGCTGGCCGAACTCCCCCGCGATCCACGAGCCGATGCCTACCCCATGCCGCCCGTCCCGTACGGGTGGTATGCCGTGCTGCGCAGCCGCGAGCTGCGCCCGGGCCAGGTCGTCAGCCTGCATTATTTCGGTCGCGCGCTGATCGCTTTCCGGGGCGCGGACGGGCGGCCGGCCGTCCGCGACGCCCATTGCCCGCACTACGGCGCGCACCTCGGTGCCGGCGGCAAGGTCGTGGACGGAACCGTCGAATGTCCCTTTCACGGATGGCGCTTCGGCGCCGACGGGGCGTGCATTCACGCGCCGTTCGCGGCGCGCACGCCGAAGGTGTCCCTCGGTGGGTTCCCGGTGCGTGAGCACAGCGGGCTCATCTTCGTCCACGTCGGACCGGACGCCCCCGCCTGGGAGGTGCCCGAGATCCCGGAGGCGACGTCGCGGGCCTTCGCGAGGCCGGTCGACGACGTGTGCCGCGCCCGCATCCACATTCAGGAGATGCGCGAGAACATCGTCGACGAGTCGCACTTCCACTTCATCCACGGCCAGAGCGAACCGCCGGTTCAGGACCTGCGGCCGGACGGCCCGTTCGCCGAGGTCCGCGGTCGTTTCCACCGGCGCGTGCTGGCCTGGGACATCAACAACACCTTCGACGTGTTCATGTACGGGCCGGGCGTCATGGTGGTGCGCGTCGAGGGCCCCGTCCTGTCGCTGACCGCGGTGGCCCTGACCACCCCGGTGGACGAGCGGACCAGCGAGATGCGGATGCTCTACTACATCCGCAAGCCGGCCCGGCTGCCGTTCCTTGCGCCGCTGTTCAAGCTGGTGTTTCGGGTGGAGGCGCTCCGCGAGGTCCGCGACGAGGTGCGGATCTGGGACCACAAGGTGCATGTGGCGCGCCCCCTCCTACTCCCGCACGAGAAGGGCATCAGGGCCCTGCGCCGTTGGTACGCCCAGTTCTATCCGGACGGCTGGTCCCCCGTCGGGGAGGCGGGCCGGGGCAAACCCTGAGGATCTCTCGGGGTCCCCGACCACCGGGTCCTCCGCCAGGCGGAGCCGGGACCCCGACCGGCGTCCGTTAGCACCGTTTCGCCGCTTTCCTGCAGTCGGCAACCACCCGAGCCGCCCCGCGATCGGCTCCGGGTGCGGCGCGGGTCCGACCCGGATGTTCCCAGCGCTCCCCCTGCCTAGGTTCAGGTTTGACACAGGAATCGATGCAGGGGGATTCAGCGATGAGCAAGCGACCGGTGACGGTTCGGGTGGCGCGGTGGAGCGCCGAGCATCCATGGCGGGCGGTGGCGCTGTGGGTCGTGTTCGTCGCGGTCTGCTTCGTCGGCGGTAACGCGGCCGGCCTGCAGGAGGCCACGGCACAGGACCAGGCCGTGGGCGAGTCCGGACGCGTCGGCGTCATGATCGAGGAGGGCAAGTTCGTCGACGAGCCGGCCGTCGACAATGTGCTGATCACTTCGCGCTCCGGCCCGCTGGACCAGGCGGCCGCCGGTGCCGCGGCCACCGCCGCGGCGACCCAACTGCGCACGGTCCCGGGGGTGGCGCAGGTCGGTGAGCCGATCAAGGCCACCGACGGCTCCGCGCTGCTGGTGCCGATCACCATGAGCGGCGATCCCGAGACCGCCTCCGACCGGGTGGAACCGCTGCGTGCGGCCACCGCGCGGGTGCAGGAGCAGCACCCGGCGCTGCGGGTGGAGCAGGTCGGCGGGCCGTCCATCGGCAAGGCCCTCGACGACACCCTCGGCGCGGACTTCAAGCGGGCCGAGATCCTCAGCCTGCCGGTGACCCTGGCGATCCTGATCGTCGCGTTCGGCGCGCTGATCGCCGCGGGCATCCCGGTGCTGCTGGCCCTGTCGTCGGTGGCCGCCGCGATCGGCTTGTCCACGCTGGCCTCGCACCTGGTGCCGGCCAACGACTCCACGTCGAGCGTCATCCTGCTCATCGGCATGGCCGTGGGCATCGACTACTCGCTGTTCTACGTCCGCCGGGAGCGGGAGGAACGCGCCAAGGGCCGCGGCCACGTCGACGCGGTGGAGATCGCCGCGGAGACCTCCGGGCATGCGGTCGTCGTCTCCGGTACGGCGGTCGTCATCGCCATGGCCGGGCTGTTCCTCGCCCAGGACGCCGTCTTCTCCTCGCTGGCCGTGGGTTCCATCCTCGTCGTCGCCGTTGCGGTGATCGGCTCGCTGACCGTGCTGCCCGCCCTGCTGGCCAAGCTGGGCCGCTGGGTGGACCGGCCGCGGGTGCCGCTGCTGTGGCGCCTGACCGCCCGCCGCACCGGCCCGGACGGCGTTGAGCGGCCGAGCCGCTTCTGGTCGCTCGTGCTGCGCCCGGCCCTGCGCCGGCCCCTGCCGACCCTGCTGATCAGCGTCGCCCTGCTGCTCGCCCTGGCCGCACCCGCGCTGGGCATGCAGCTCAAGTTCCCCGGCACCGAGGACCTGCCCCGCACCACCCCGGCGATGCAGGCGTACGACCGGCTGACGGCCGCGTACCCGAGCAACGGCACCAACCACATCGTGGCCGTGCGGGCCGCCGCCGACCAGGCGCCCGCCGTCAAGGCGGCCCTGACCAGGCTGGCCGCGAGCACCGAGGGCGACCGGCTGTTCGCCGCGCCGGAGCAGGCCGGGCCGGACATCGAGGTCTCCCCCGACGCCCGGGTGACGCTGCTGTCGATCGCCACGCCGTTCTCCTCGCGCAGCGACGAGGCCGCGCAGTCGCTGCACCGGCTGCGGGAAGAGCTGGTCCCGGCCGCGCTGGGCGGGCTCAGCGGCGCCTCGTACGCGGTCGGCGGTGGCGTCGCCGAGAGCGAGGACTACGCGGCGCACGTGTGGAAGAAGCTGCCCATCGTCGTCGGCTTCGTGCTGCTGCTGACGTTCCTGGTGATGGCGTGGACGTTCCGCTCGGTCGTGGTGGCGCTGACCTCGATCCTGCTCAACCTGCTCTCCGCCGGCGCCGCGTACGGTCTGCTCGTGCTGGTCTTCCAGCGCACCTGGGCCGAGGGCATCCTGGGCTTCACCTCGATGGGCGCGATCGTCACCTGGCTGCCGCTGTTCCTGTTCGTGGTGCTGTTCGGCCTGTCGATGGACTACCACGTCTTCGTGGTGAGCCGGATCCGTGAGGCGGTGCTGCGCGGGGTGCCCAACCGCGAGGCGGTCGCCGAGGGCATCACCAGCTCGGCGGGGGTGGTGACCAGCGCCGCCATCGTGATGGTCGCGGTCTTCTCGATCTTCGCGACCCTCTCCACGATCGACATGAAGCAGCTCGGCGTCGGCCTGGCCGCGGCGATCCTGCTCGACGCGACGCTGATCCGGGCGGTCGTGCTGCCGGCGCTGATGACGCTGCTCGGCCCGGCGAACTGGTGGGCGCCGCGCCTGCTGCGGGGCCGCGGCCGGCACGCCGCCGGCGGCCCGGCGGCCGGCACCGGCGACCCGGAGCAGCAGGACGAGCAGTCCCCGGAGCTGATCGGCGCCCGCTGACAGATCCGATCACGCGCCGGCCGGAAGCCACGGGGTTCCGGCCGGCGTCAGCTCGCACATGAGCGGCGTACCGCCGGTTCAAGCAGCGACAAACTCCGCTGCCGCGCATCGAGGGCGACGCGGATGCCGACCGGCATCGGCAGATTCGGGCCGGCATGCCCGACCTCGACGTTGCCCAGGACCGGAATGTCCCGGTCGCCGAGGACGTCGAGGACGATCTCGGCAAGGCTCGGGGACGCGTCGGGCGTCCCGAGCCCGTCGATCTGGTGCGGGATGCCGACGACCATGCCGGAGATCCGGTCGAGGATGCCGCTGTGCCGCAGCACCTGCAGATAGCTCCACACGTACGACGCCTGGCCGCCCATCTCCTCCCAGAACAGCACCGCACCGTCGAACCAGGCCAACGGCAGCGCGTAGGGCGTCGCCTGCGCCAGCACAATCCGATTGATCACCCCGCCGATCAGGCGGCCCTCGGCACGACCGGGACGCCAGCACTCCCACGACGGGCCGACCGGCAGCGCACCGATCGCGTCCGTACCGGTCAGCAGCATCGAGTAGAGCCGCTCGAGTTCCGCTCGGCGCGCCGCGGATGCGGTCTGCCAGGCCCCGCCGAGACCGGGCGTCGCCAGATCGGCATGGAAGCCGACCAGACCCGTACGCGCGTAGAGCACCAGATGCAGCAGCGAGATGTCGCTGTAGCCGATGATCGGCTTGGGGTCGGCAGCGATCGCCGCAACGTCGATCAGGTCGAGGTAACCGAGCACCGTCTGGCCACCGTCATGCGCGACGATCGCGCGCACCTCAGGATCCCGCAGCAGGGCGTTGAGCTCCTCGGCGATCTCCACCGGCCGCGCCGCGCTCCACCAATGGCGCCGCCCCGCCTCAAGCAGCGGCGCGAGACGCACGCGGAACCCCATCCGCTCGAGCACGGCCACCGCCCGCTCAAGGTCGGGTGCGTACCTGACATCAAGCGGCCCGGACAGCGACGCGATGACGACGAGATCTCCGGCGGTCAGCGCACGAGGCCGCAGCGGTTGAGGCAGCGCGGCAGGGATCACCGCGGCAGTATCCCGGCACGCTCGGCCGGCACGCGACCGAAATCAGCGGGCGACGTAGCCGAATCAGCAGCTGACATCCCCGAATCAGCAGGGAACGTCCTCGAATCAGCAGCTGACGTCCTCGAATCAGCGAGCGACGTAGCCGAATCAGCGGGGAACGTACTCGAATCAGCGAGCGACGTAGCCGAATCAGCGAGCGACGTACTCGAATCAGCGAGCGACGTACTCGCGGAAGCGTTCCACCGCGCGCCCGGAAACGGCCCGGCCGTGCCCGAACACGGCGTGCTCGAAGTCGAGCCCGGCCAGCCGGGCGACGCTCTTCGCCTGCTGATCGAGATCCACCGAGACCATCTTGGGCGTGCCGCCGACGCGGCCGCCACGCTTGCCCGCCGCAGCGTCGCCGACAAACAGCACGCCGCCCGCGCGGTCGAGCAGGTAGGAGAGGTGACCGGCGGTGTGGCCGGGGGTGTGCAGCGCGGTGAAGCCGGGCAGCGGAGAATACCCGTCGGCCGTCACCACGTCGTCGACCGGCGCCGGCTCCGGAGTGCCCATGAGCCGCGAGGTGAGCTTCAGGACCGGATGCCGGATCACGACCCGCTCGGCGCCGGTGACGAACGGGGCGTCGGCCTGGTGGGCGACGACGCGGGCGCCGGAGCGACGACGCACCTCGGCGAGCCCGCCGATGTGGTCGGGGTGGTGGTGGGTGAGCAACACCGTCCGCACGTCGCCGATGCTACGGCGCAGCTCATGCAGGGCCTGGCCGATCTTGGCGGACCGTCCGGGCAGCCCGGTGTCGACGAGCACAACCCCGTCGTCGGTCACGACCAGATGCACATTGACATACCCGATGCCGACCTCGAAGACCCCGTCGACCACTTCACGCATGCGGTGATCTTCGCACCCGCCCACCCCGGCGACCGAACACCCGAGCCACCCGGCGCGTTGCCAGCTTCCGACAAACCCATTCCCGGTACGCGTACCGAAGCCCCAACCGCAGCCGACACCGCCCCGAACAACCCGCGCGGCCACGGACGTGACGTCCAGGCCGCGGCGCGGCCACCGGCGCAGGACGGCCCGCCACGGCACCCGCACGACCACAGACATAACGCCCAAGCCGCAGCACGACCGCCAGCGCAGGACAGCCCACCACAGCACCCGCACGACCACAGACATAACGCCCAAGCCGCAGCACGACCGCCAGCGCAGGACAGCCCACCACAGCACCCGCACGACCACAGACATAACGCCCA
>Ga0307515_10002221_pt1 | contig 42620 bp, 47 predicted proteins | sample 17_EM_MG_FD_194513 | JGI IMG/M metagenome (GOLD analysis project Ga0307515, IMG submission 194513) | Populus trichocarpa ectomycorrhiza microbial communities from riparian zone in the Pacific Northwest, United States - 17_EM | ecosystem: Host-associated > Plants > Roots > Unclassified | place... | reverse complement strand
CCCCAAACAATTCCTGTTTCCAACGCCATCATAGTCGCCTCATACCCCCTTCCACAGTTATGCATTACGCATTTCACCATGACTTCATGGGGGTTTCTTGGGTCCCTGCGTTAGAAGATTCTCCTTCTGTCTCTTGTGTCGCTACGACTTGGACTTCCGGTTCCTTTTCAATTTGCTCATCATCCTGAGCCTTCTCTTCCGCCTCTGCAGTCGATGGTTCCCCATCCTCTGTATCCATCGGCTTCTTTTGTGGATCAGTGGTGATATTTCGACGTTCCCCTTCTCTCTCCTTCCAGGTACGTCTTTCTTCTCTCGCAACCTTAATAGCCTCCTGTTTCTTAACACAACAGTTGGCCTTCGCGATATGATTCCCCTTACAGTTGACGCACTTGTCAACATTATGGGTGCAGTTCTGTCCTGTGTTAGCCTTGCAACCTACAACGTTGCATTTATGATCTTTAGTTAGATGTCTCCCTGCGCCCAACATGCACGCCAGCATCTTCAAAGATCCACATTTCGCTTCAACATGTCCCCATCTACTGCATACTCCACAAAAAGAATCTGGTCCGGCATTCACGAACTTCTCCACATCATACTTCACTCCTGCTGCCCTCAGACCCCCCTTCAAAACTTTTTCGGCCATTTTACTTCCCTTGACCACAAACACAACCGAAGATGCTTTCTTTCCTTCCGCCTTCTTTTTCTGCACATCTTTCGGTCCTCCAATCCAGTTGATGGCGAGGGGCAACACCACTCCCTCGTTCTCAGCCTGCAATTCCTGCCTCAATTTTTCAAGTCCTCCCCCCGTCTTCTTCCCCAAATACCTATCAAAATTGACGCCATGCATTTTCACTCTCTCCCAGAGTTCATTCGTCTCGATGTCAACAATTCCTGCGTCCACCTTCCTTGCTGCTTTGATCACTATTTCCCTATACCGAATCAACATTTCGGCCGTTGCTGCGGGTGTCGTAATCGTAGACAAGCATCCTCGAGTATTCTTCGTAACTCCCTGGATGCGAACAAAATATGGGACCTTCGCCTCAAAAAGTGCTCTATTCACTTCCGACGAGATGTCCAAATCTTTCTTCTGAGAAAGGGGGAGGCCATTATCCCTCTTAAAGGTGACTCTCCTCTTCTCCATCGAATTTTGTCCTGGGGGGACCGGCTTCATATCATCCTTCTTTTGCTCACGCCTCTTAACCTCAACAAAGCCATCCCCCTTCTTCTTCTGCTGCTGTCCCGACTGTTGTTGTTGTTGTCGCTGTTCGGGTTGCTTCTTTGGTGGTGGAGGCGCGGCCGCCCTCTGCGCCCACGTTTCCTTCTTCTTTTCTGCCGGTTTTTTAACTTCCGGTTTCTTAATTTCTGGCTTCTTAACCTCTGGCTTTTTAACTCCTGCCCTTGGTCCCTTTGGTACCGCCTCTACCTCCAGTTTTTTCACCTCTTTCTTTTCCTGTTGTGGCACCGCTGGCGCCACCGGTTTTTTCTTCAGGATTGTAACCTGCCCCACCTCCAAGCGCGGAAACTCCTGTCTAACTCCTCCGGGTGGTATAACCGGTGCGTGCTTGGATTGCTCCAACCGCTGCTCATCCACCTCCATCTCAGCCCGAATGGCTCTTTCCACCTTCTCATTTTCCTCCATGGAAAAAGTCACTCCCGGCTCAAATTCAATATCACTCATCTCTCTCTCCTCAGGGGTGGCTTCTACCTGTTTCCCCCTTCGGATTTCATCCTTCTTTCGACTTTCTTCAGCTGCATTCTCAAACCTCTTTACCACCCTATCCGTCAGCTGATCTATCATCTTTTCCATGCATCCACTCAATGCATTTTCAATCGTTTTAGCCATGTTAATTGGGGCTAACTTGGCCACCTTTCTCTCCATCTTCTCCAACCTCTGGTCGAGTTTTTCCGCCCTCTCCTCATCATACTCCCTACTCAATTCAACCTCAGTCAAAATCTGTTCCGACGTCTTACGAACGGAGGTGACCCCCGCGTCCGTATGGTTCTGTCTCGCCGCCATAAAATCCACCTGTTTCAGGCACCGCTCATCATATCGCTCATCATGCAACTGATTTGAGGCCATAAAATCCCTCAGCCCCTTAGTGTTCCGAAGATACTCACCAACAAAAGCTTCCAGATTAACTGGCCCATTCTCATTCGTCAACGTCTCTGCAGGCTTGGCCCAATCAACATCCAGCCTTTTCCTGCTTGGCATTTGCGGCATATTCGGGATTGGTCGTTTGGGCATTACCGGCCTCCTAACTCCCTTCCCCTTATTGCGCTTTTTTCCCTTCTTCGTTGGCGTCATGTAGGGCGACTCGTCCCTCCACTCCACCTCCGTCATCTTATCATCTTCGTTGTCGCTACTATCGCTGACTTTGAATTTTCTCGGAATGGGTGTGTGGACTTTCCGGGTCTCTTCCATTCCCCCCTCCTTTTCCTCGTGTTGGCTAACATTCTCCTCCGCCTGAATGTACTTGCGAGCAATAATTCCTGCACTTGCCCTTGGAGTCGAAAACGGGTCCTCTGGTAGTGCACTGGGAGGCATAGCCACAATGCTCCCTCCATAACTAGTCGATGTCGGAGATATAGCCTCCCTTGGTGTCTGCGATGGGAATGAAATTTCGCTTCCTCCGTAGCTCGTAGTCGGTGGTGGTGACAATGAAGAATCATCACTCGAAATCGTTTGGACATCGTGCTGCTGGCTGAGCCGATTTCCATACTCATCACACGGCGCCGGTCCCAAGACCGGTTCCATAATCTGGCTCGAATGTCCTGCTGCCCTCGCCTCGGCATTATGAATCCTTACTCCTCTGTTGAAATCTTGTCTGGTCAAAGTCACCGCAGCCGGTTGCTCTTCTCCCAGATACTCCCCTACCTCTAACTCCCCCCGAGCAATCTCGGAGGTCGTAACTGTTCAGTCCGGATCCTGAAGGTTCCTCGCGATCGTCATTTGTTCTCCAATGCCGCTGGACTCGCTGGACACTCCGGAGGTAGACTCCTCGGCCATCCTAGCATCCAAATTCTCCTTCGCCTTCCTAAGACTGTCCTTAAGAGAGGTAATCGATTTTTTAGCCCCAAAGAGACTCATCATTCGTAGCTTCTGGGTTCATACAGAGCCGTAACGGAGGCCTAGACCCACGATCCAAGTACATATGAAACATACATTCTACTTTAATTCTGCACAGTACCCATAACTCCTAATAGCCTCACGCCCCGAGACTATCATTTCTTGCCCTCACACTTTGCCTCGTAAATATCCCTTCCACTGCAACTGCTACCTCGTCGTGTAGCAGTGTCTCGAGAACTATGTAACAAGGTAACGAAGTGGAGCGACCTGGTAACTTCATAGAAGCCGGCGCACCCACTTCGCTCAACTATCACTCACACATCTGAAGCCGTCCAAAATGTCTTATATTTTCCCATCCCATCTGTTATATATTCTACGTCCTCTTACTTGAATATACACATCCCTAAAAGAAAAAGGGTATGGGTATAAACACACATCGAATAAAGCCCAGTTGATCAGAACCCGAACAGACTACCCGAACAGAAAGAATAAAAACGCTAAAAACCAAAAACATATCCAAATGCTACAAAAACCGAAGCATGTACAAAAAATCTCCAAACCTTCCCCAACTTTCTGTTTCTATGGCTCTCTCAATTCATAAACCTTCTCATTCCACGCCGGTAGTACATCATCATTGTCCACAACCCTTACAGCAGGCACCTTCTCGGACGGACCGGCCGGACTAGCACTCCTACTTCTGGCTGTAGTGGTAGTGCTAGCATTACTATCACCCTTCACCAGCCCGAGCATTTCCTCCTCTGTCTTGCCAGCTCCACTTCCGACTGGTAGTTTCTGTTTCCGCCCCAGACTGGAGTGCTTGCCACCAACGTCCGGCGTATCAGCGCTACTACTACCAATGCTATCGCTCCGTCCATGGCGGTGCAAGAACTGAAAACTAAACTGTCTCCTTGCACCATGCCGACTGTCAGGTCGAAGAGAGTCTTTCGGTTTCTTTCCCGCAGCCGAGCCAGCAGGGGATGGTGGTGGTATAACTGTATTGGTAGGGACTGACTGATATTCGCTTCCTCTGCTATGAGTCCTCCTGCCCGACGCTGCTGCGGCAAAATCATAAGATTTAGTGTTCGTCGGCTGTTCGAAAGTAACATGATTCACCTGTGGTGAAGATTGTGAAGCTGCTTGCTGTAAACCGCTCAAAATCGGGGGTTGTAATGGTCCTTCAGAGGTATAAAATCTGGGTCGGCGGGATGACGGTAAAGCTGGTGTAGAGCCACCCACACTTGCATCTCTCATATCTCTGTGGGGTGAGCCGGCGGCTGCTAGACTGTTGTCCGCATCATCCAAACTTGCTTTGCTTCGTGCCTTGGGGATAAACAGGCCTCTCATTCTGCCCAAGAAGCTCTCGGGGGGCTCTTCGCTGATTGGACTGTTGCTGTAAACTTGTTGTCGCATAGCTTCATCCACTGACATACTACGCCGGCGGCCTCTATTCTGTTGCTCCTCGGGTACAGCTCCCTCTTCTTCGTCTGGAATCCTAGACATGCCAAGTGGTGGGTGTTGACCACTTAAGGTGTTTCTTCTGGAAGTGCCGGGCCCAAGACTCGCACCAGAAATTGTCACTCGCCTCCGCACACCATCCCATTGCGCAGTCTCTCCCACCGATAAAGGTGTATGCAGGTCTTCGCGGATCCTTCTTGCCTCATCCACTTCAGCCTGCTGTCTAGCTACCGATAGCCTCCGAATGATAGCTGCTGTTCCACGGATCGCATCTGCCTTGGGCTCGGACTCTGGTTCGGATTGCTCGGCGACAGTTCTGATTTGATCCAGATCTCCGCGGAAGATCTCGGTATCGGGAACATTCTTTGAGGACTTCGAAAGCTGCAAGAGGACGACGCCAGAGCAAATTTGAAGAAACCCCATGACAACGGTTGCTATCGATGACGGCGAGCCCTTAAATCCACGAAAGAGAATAGCAGAAGTAACTATAGTCGCCGAAGTGAAGATGACGTAGTATGTAGGAGTAACTAAAGCTGCATTGAAGATGTTGAGAGCTTTCTGCAAGAAACACCATATTAATTCACGACCCCATTATGACAGTAGGGGACCTACGTTGAGATAAACAATCTCGACTAAAAGAGTCACAACTACAAACACCAGCAATACGTAAAGGAACCACTGATTAAACTGAGGCGTACCGCGAGCCTGTGCAACCACTGCAGCGCCGAGGCCTTGGGTTGCAACAACACTGAAAGTTTTATGTCAGCATGTGCACAAGTACTAACTGCAAAGCGGCAGTCAAATCCTACCTCAAACCTCCAATCAAAGAGCAGACGGTCAGGTACACCATCATGCTTTGATTCCCGTATTTGGGTGCTATCCAAATGATGATGCCAACACAGCCCAAAATCACGATTCCGGCATAACTCAAAAACCCCGGTGACAAGATAAAATTCTGCATGTCTTGTATGGTCGAGACCGAACTCTGTGCAGGAGCATTCACGACAATAACCACGGACCCTATTATACACATGAAGCAACCGACCTTCCCGACGAAGGAGAGTCTTTCTTGGAGGAAAATCGACGACAGGATTGCAGTAATCACTACAGACTACAGATAAGTTAGCAACATAGAAACATCTAGGACGGAAAACATACTAGAGCCCCTAATGGAGTCACCAATATAGCTTCCACAAACGCATAAGCCGCAAAATTGCAAATCTCTCCAATTATCACTGAATGCAATCCGTCAGTATTTCTCTTCCTCTTCCTTCCAGCTAGGCCAGCTCTGGAATTCGTACTCAAGGTCATCCCCGTCCACCACCAGACGTTCCGCAAGTAACCGTAGCCTTCACCAGCCTCTTTGCCATCCTTCAAATTTGCCGCCAACAGGCCCTTCTTCTTCAAGACGAACGAGACTCCAATGAAGACTCCCGATGCCACGGCCAAAGAAACACCAACAGCCTTGAATCTATTCACAGAGACTGTGTTAATCTGGAAGCCCGGCCGGACAGACGGAGGTGTAGAAAAGAGCTCACATTGGAGGTCTATCCCCGGTCGACACTGATCCCCCTGTCATGGCGACAGGTGCGGGCTTAGGAGCCCTGGAGGAATGGTGCGATGTAGTAGATCAGTTCCGATCCCAAGACGAAATTGTGGCCGTCGTTGAGGTTTCTACGGGGATCGATTCTGGTATGTCGGAACGTTAGTACACAAGACTGTGATTCCGGTATAGCTGCTAGCTAGTGATGCTGAATTGAATTGTAATCGTGAATGGCGGAAAGGGCGGTGTATCGGTGGTGATAAGTACTAGGGAGCGTGGTAGGATGGTTTCAGTTAAAACAAAACAAGCGCTTTTCATGAACTGGGGAAACACAACACAAAAGTCAGTCAGGTAGCTCGTTAGTCGAACGAAATAGTCCAATAATCAAAAGTGGTCCTGGATATTAAGCGGGGAGCGGAATAATACCTCGTTAAAACATCAATGACAATTCGTCAACGTAGTAGGCGTTGATGATCTCTCTTCAATCTTGTCTTGCGAAAAACTAAGACGGATTGCCGGCGTGCAGCAATGTCTTTGCTTTTCGTGGTGCATATACAGTGGCTTGCCACAGCAACCAATCTTCCAGGGGTCTGGCGCACTGATGCAAATGCTCCTTCCCGATCTGATATCTACACACACCTCCTCGAATGGTTACTTTGGGTGTTGGCCACAGCTGGCGCCACCACAGCCTACCACGAACAAGAAAAGCGAAGCGCTGGCCATTTTTTCCCTTCGACCTTTCAATGGGAATGAATACCGATGACGCGCCATCTTCATTTGAAGTTTTGAAGGTCCAGAGTCCACTCCAGTAACTCAACCTCATTCAACCACATGTACTGTGCCGTAGGGCTGTTGTAATTTAGAATGTTTCATTTCATGAACCGTCAAATATTGAGCTAGTGAACCTTAAAGAGTTGCCGAGAGTTAGCTTCTCCTCCCAGCCTTCAGCCATATGTATGGTGATCTTGCTCTCCTCTATTAGGATTCTAGATCTCTTACTCTCACAAAACGTACTCTAGCTTTGAACATCAATTGATTATCTTGGAAGAACCCAGCCTTCATCCATGTTCTAATTACAAGATACCAATCCCCACCACCTCCATCACTGACCCACCTTCGCCACCAACATCTAGCGCTCCCCAGAGCGAACCAAACCGAAAGATCAGACTTTTCAAGCTGTCCCTCACTGGTAGTGCAAAACAACCCAGGACACATCAACATCGCCCACACAAGGTGAGTGCTGTAGCTGCTGCTTTGGCGTTCATCATGGGTTTTAGTTTGGTAAAGAGGAAAGGAAAAAAAGTCGATGCACGGCGGAGTCGGAGGTAATTTATGTACCACACGCCAAGACGCCAAGGCATGTCGCTCAACTTCAATTCCTCGAAATGGTCAGGACTTAAGAAAAATAAAATGAGATAGAAATCCCTCTATCTTTTGGTCCTTCAACTTCGTTGACGGCTGCTTGAAGTTCAATGTTTGGTATACAATTTAAGGATCCTCCGGTTGCGTCATCCCGAGACCGCTAGCCGATCATGCATCACCGTTATCCACACAACTTTAAGTCGATATAAACTCCAAACTCAGCTTCTCGCCACATCTCTAATTATCCTCCAAGATGCTGGCAAGAACCGTCCTATGGCAGCGTACTGCCTCAATTGCCTCCAAGGCCGCATTCTCAACCTCGGTTGCCCGCAATGCCGGAACATTGCCTGCAAGTCATGAAAAGGTCAGCCCCACCAAACGCCACATTTCAATTCCGAACTACCCTAAGAACTCTCAATTGACAATTCGACAACAGCTTCTCCGTGATCACCTTCCTGCCGCTGATCCTGAAGTCTCCAAGATCCTCGAAGCTGTACGTACCTCTCCACACCTTCACCGTAGCTATACTAATGACTCACCTTGATCCAGGAAAAACTCCGCCAAAAAGAATGTATAAACCTCATCGCCTCCGAAAACTTCACATCCCAATCCGTCCTCGACGCCCTGGGTTCCCCCATGCAAAACAAATACTCGGAGGGATATCCCGGTGCACGCTACTACGGCGGAAACGTCCAGATCGATGCGGTTGAGCGTCTTTGCCAACGCCGTGCACTCGAAACCTTCAATCTCGATCCCGCGGAGTGGGGTGTCAACGTCCAGCCGCTCTCCGGATCCCCAGCAAATCTATACGTATACTCGGCCATATGCAAGCCGCATGAACGGATCATGGGGCTTGACCTTCCTCACGGTGGGCACTTGTCGCACGGATACCAAATCCCCAGCAAGAAGATCTCAAAGGTATCCGAATACTTCGAAACCCTCCCCTACCGACTTGATCCCACAACCGGATTAATCGACTACGACGGGCTTGAGAAACTCGCTGAGCTCTATCGGCCCAAGGTCATTGTTGCCGGCGCAACAGCATACTCCCGCTTTATCGACTACCCGCGGATGAAGGCCATTGCCGACAAGTACGACGCATACCTAATGTCGGACATGGCACATCTATCGGGCATGATCGCAGCCGGCGTCATCCCCTCCCCCTTCCTACACTCTGATATCGTCACTACAACTACACACAAATCTCTCCGCGGCCCTCGCGGCGCCATGATCTTCTACCGAAAGGGAACACGCCGCGTCGATAAGAAGGGTAACAAGGTAGAATACGACCTCGAGAACCCAATCAACGCATCCGTTTTCCCTGGGCACCAGGGCGGCCCCCATAACCACACCATCACAGCACTAACAGTGGCACTCGGGCAAGCTCGCACCTCAGAGTTCAAAGAATACCAGCAACAAGTCCTCAAGAACGCAAGGGCGCTCTCGAACAAGCTACAGAGCATCGAGGGGTACAAAATCGTCTCTGGCGGCACCGAGAACCACTTAGTGCTTGTCGACCTCAAGCCTAAGAAGATTGACGGCGCGAGAGTCGAGCGTGTACTAGAGCTTGCAAATATCGTGACGAACAAGAACACGGTGCCTGGGGACAAGAGTGCATTGAAGCCGGGAGGGCTGCGGCTGGGATCTCCGGCAATGACTACGAGGGGAATGGACGAGGCCGATTTTGAGAAGGTTGCGGTGTTTTTGGATAGAGGTGTGGAGATTGCGAGAATGGTGGATTCGAAGACGGAGGGGACTAGAGTCAAGGATTTCACAAGTAAGCTAGGGAACGGTAAGGGTTTCCCCGAGATTGCGGAGTTGAGGAAGGAAGTGGCGGAGTGGAGTAGGAGTTTCCCTCTGCCGTGGAAGCAGGATTAGAGGGAGATGACGGATGGTGGAGGCTATATATACCAACAACTGTACATTGGATTCACTATAAATCTATGTCTCGTTTGCACGCATCTGTATACTAATGATACAGAGCGCAAAGGCGAAAATTCTGACGGAATTCAAGTTTGTTTTTCGGGCAGTGCAAGGTTTTATTGCGAATGGGGTGAAGGAGTCTAAAGTTAAAGCATGCCCCAACTTCCAAATCCTCGGATTTGCAATTTGCAACCACCGCAGCCCCGGATAGATAGTTCTTGTTTTCCCGGCATGGGAATAAACGATCGATAGACTATACGCTGTATTTGACTGCTCGGATGACCTTCACTGTTGAAACTCAAACGTATGACCCGAATTGGGGTTGTGAATTCTGCCTATTACTAACATTTAAGAGTGATACTCACAAGACACAGCGGTTGAATTACTTGTGTCTGTAAATTGTACCTTGTGTATTTGCTACTCGAAATCAGAAGACCGAGCACCTCGAGTCCTGGGGCAAGCAAGACCTATTCACAGGATCTCATTCGCATACCGGAAATCATGGGCGGTCGTTCGAAAGTGCTTCGAGGCTTCGACGACAACCTAGAGTGTGCGAGTGAATGCTCGGTTAACATATCACTCAAAGCTAGGTACCGAGCGAATAGACTCGGGGGGGTTGTAAACAATGACTTCCCACGTTCCTGAGTGAGGAGAAATAATTGGGATATGGTTGTTTCTACAGGGCAACGGGATGATATATTTGGAAGTAGTGTATAGAGCTTTGTTAATGGTATGGCATCTCAGCAAGGATTAGTGGTCAATTGTTATAGTGAGTGAGGAATGGAATTGATGCTTGTGCGGACTCTGCACGGAAGAAGAATGGGGGTTCGAGGAGGAGGAGGGGAGAAGGAGGAGGAGGGGGAGGGGGGAGGAGGGAAAGGAGAGGGGAGATCGAGCGGAGGAGGAGGAGGAAGAGGAAGAGGAAGAGGGAGGGAGACTTCACTATACGTGGCACTCAATCAATTGGTCGAGACTCAAGTTATGTATGCGCGGAGGAACCCTCGATTGTGGGAGTTCTTATGGTGTATGTAACTGGTTCTCGCCCCGGTTCATGGGAACAGCGTCACAAATTCTCGTTTTCGTTCTCCAGTACATAAATCTCTGCTTCCGCTCTTATTTTCATCTTCCCGCTTTTCATCTTCACTCATCCTTAGCCCCTGTATCACTTGCATATCTTTCGAACACTTCCGCTCGTTTTAACCGAATACCTGCTGCCCACATGCCTCCTGTCATGTCCAAGCCAGAGTCCAAGACAGCTTCTTCGAGGTCTCCTGACTATGGCCGCCCGAGGACTGGCTCCATCAAGGTACGTCATGCCGTGTTAACTTCAATCAATGGTAGCCATGATTTTCGATGATGGAGGGCTCATTCAATGGCTCTTCCATCGTCTTCATCATCTCGCATCTATCGATTACCATTATCGGCTTTAATGATTGAGTCTTTTGTTGTCGCTACTGCTTTTGTTTGTGAATGTTTGCTGATTGGTTGGGACCTCAACAACCATCGATAGAGCCCGAGCCGGCTCATCCTCGAGGCGCGGTGATGGATCTTTGATAACATCAATGTCTGTCTCTTGTTGTCTTGGACATGCAGCCAGTAGTGATCCCATTGATTGGTTGATCCTCTTTGGTTTTGATTTTATCCATAGCTTCGGCTCGGTTAGACATCGATCAATGTTGGAGATAACTCTCATGGTATCTGACTGGCTGGATGCTTCAAGAGAATAAGAAGTTGTATTGTTGTTTGGAAAGATCTATTGCCTGTTCTTGTTGATGGTCGTGGTCGTGGTTCTGCTGATGGTTTGGTCCTCGGATAATAGGACTTCTATCCGCCCTCGAGCAGCAAGGGTTCCAACTCGAGCTCTTCCAAGAGTTCGTACAAGGAGTCTTCCTCTGACGGCAGCCGCTTTTCGGAGGAGATCTTCCTTCCCAAGGAGATCCCTATCGGACCGATTGCTGAGGCCATAGTTAAATTCGAGGGTAATTGTTCTGCTCTTCGTTGTTTGTTGCGGTGGTCTAACTTTATCTTAGGATATACTCATATCAAAGGCCAGGAGTACCTCTATATCATTCCCGATGGTGGACCAGTCCAGTTTATCAGGGGTGATCGTCCTCAAGAATTCTTTGGAACGGAGGTCTGCCTCGTTAGAAACCATCGCTTCGAGGGTTTCTACTTCCTCCGTACTAATGGCATTGTCCAATCCTCGATCCTTGATATAATCACCGCAAATATCATCCGAGAATGCACCATTGAAATCAGGAATCGTGTCTATATTGAGACTCAACAATTCTTGAACGAACGTGTTGTTGGGATTAACTGTGGCATGTTCGTCGAGTATATTGGTTTCCCGTACTCGATCTCGTTCTCCATGAAAGGCTTGGAGATATATAACAAGGCCATGCTTGTATTCTCCTCACCGTCTGCTATGGATATTGCACGTACTAGTTTTGATAATCCGGCTCATTTGGATTGTCTTGCAGCCGAGCTTGTGCTCGAAGAGAGCTCTTCTCTGTGAGTTGTTATCACCTCTCTTGATTGTTGTGATACACAAGCACGCTAACTTATCGCAGTTATTCTAGCGAGGCTGAATCTGAGAAGAAGCTCACGATTGAACCTCCGTCCACACCCAAGAAGAATAAGACTCTCAGATTCAAGGGACCTAAGTCTCTCGAGGAATTTGTTGAGGATGAGAAGAAACCAGAATTCAAGCCTGACTTCAAGGTTGCCGAGAAAGACGAGCCTGTCAAGTGTGATGATAGTGCTCAAGCTCTTGTTCGATATGAACCACCAGCTGTAAGTACCTCCCTTTGATTTCTCCTTCACTCTTACTTTCTTCTATCCTCACCTCCTTCAACTGTTCTCGACTAATTTACTAATAGCGTCGCCAATTGAATGCAATGAAGGCGTCTGACAAATTTAGAGCTTCCGAAGAAGCTCTAATGGACGACGAGAATGTGGCATCTCAAGCTCTCGTTCGTGCCGCTGAACTCATTCGTGGAGACTGTGTGATTCAGTCGCCCCGTCATTCCAACAAAAAGACAAACACTCTCTACAAGACTGAGATGTGCCGCAACTGGGATGAATCTGGAGAATGTCGCTATGGACGTTCTTGTCAGTTTGCTCATGGTAGTAGTGAGCTTCGCACTGTCAAGCGTCACGGACAGTGGAAAACCAAGACTTGTCTGGCTTGGGTCAATGGTGGCTGTACCTATGGTTCTCGCTGCTGTTATGCTCGTAAGTTTCCTCTTATCTTGCAATTGTGACATCTGCTAATCGTGTGGAATACAGATGAAATCATGGATACAGTCCAAGAGGACTTGGAGGCTGGTAAATTGAGCCTGCCCTACTCCCTTGACAATGGTCCTCGTACGCCTCGTCGTAACAGGATGGCTGCCCCAGCCAAGAATGAGGAACGCGGTCCCATTCTGCCACCAAGTGGTATTTCCCGTTTCGCCGGATTCTTTGGTGAGCAGGGCAAGAGGAACTAAGTCGGTCGATCACAATTTTGCCTATTATTGTAAGTCCCTTCTCCCTCCTCAGAGCAACTTGGACTGATACCGTATGACAGCCACTGTAACTGTCTGGGATTTCTTTCTTTTGTATCATGAAACGCGGGGATCATTTTCACATTACGATTTGTTGGGCTTGTTATATGTTTTCCTTTTGGGTGGAAGATAACATACATATCGCTTTGGAAAATTTATTTCCTAGCGGTTTGGAAGTTAGGAAAGTTCATTTAAATAGGTTCTAAACAAACATCAGATCAGTCGACGATTGTTTTTTTGTCTGAATACTTGTAGAATCATCGCTGTGATGGTGGTAGCTGTGGTTTGTGTGTATTTGTTGCTTGGATGGGTATTTGTTGGCTTGTGGGTATGGTGGGTTTACGGGCGTGGTCGGTTTGTGGACATATTGACTTGACGTATAGGTACCGACTCGCTATACTTGATTTTGGATCGTACACCATTCTTCTTCGCTTCAATATCTGGGGACTGATATTAACAACGACTATTGGTCATAGCTTCTTGAATATCAAGAACTGATTGTAGGTATCACCACCTTTTTGCTATGATATCTGTAGCACTACCGGCTAGAATATCTTCTCGAAGGACTCTTGAGTCTGGGGAGATGATTCTCGCCCTCTTTTGGATGAGGTCTGGCTAAGCTTTTTGCCTACAGGGTTATGCATACCCGTTTCACGTGGGGGTAGCGTCAAGGTGTAAGCTCCCCTGAAGCAGCAACAAGGTCATATTATCTAGGGGTTTGAATATGGGATATGTGGGATTTCGTGGATTTACGAGTTGAAGGGAATAGGGATGGATGGTATGACTGGATAATTCTAAAGGAAGAGTAACTCTGGTGATATGGGTTCGATAGTTCTAGTCTAGTCTTTCCAACCCAAATCGGGAAAATACCTATGCCAACTTCCTAGATCCAATTATGTTTTGGTTCTTTGTGTTTGGCCCGGGTACGAGTGGGTGGATCACAGGTTCAGGGTATTATAAGGAAACTTGTGCTGTAACGGAGACTGTACTTACTCTACAGCCTTGCAAAAATCTCAAGCTATCAGGGAGGCGTTTGGTTTGAGCATGGTCGAATGATACGAATGCAAGTAGCAATTATATGACTGGTAGAGTGGAGTGTTCGGTTTGAAGGATACCTTCTTTTGGACTCGAACCATGCAAACATGGACTTGGACCTCCACATCTTGCAGGGGTATCTCGGCCCCCACATCTCCACAATCTATCACTCCTCGATGAAACAAAGCGTCAGATAGACCGCTCATTTCCAAGTCCAAAACCACACCTCAACCACAATCCCCAATACATTTATAACCAAACTCCATATAATACAACCCCCCCTCTTTAACATTTATTACACCTCCCTCCCCTTTTTCCTCCTCTCCCACTCCCTCCGATCCCTGGTAGCTTTATCTTCATCGAACCCTTCACTCCCACGTAGATTCAACGAGGTCTTAAACTTCTCCTGCTCCCCTGCCGTCTTCCCCATACTCTCTTCGACAAAAACATATTCCTCCCCGTCGACCACGACCTTATCGGGGACCTTTTCATTCATGGTTGCGTTCAGCTCTTCCTTCACTTCCGCCCACGTCTTGGGGTGTTCCTGTTCCAGCCACTTCTCGAGTTCGACTAGCCGGTTGCGGCGGAAGGTGGAGTGGAGGGTTGATAAGCTGTCACATATCTGTTAGAGGAGGTATAAAGGGGGGAGGGAGAGGGAGCGAGGGGATGGTACATTCGATGACCCGGTTTGAATCCCAGGTCATTCTCCATCTCGCGGACGACCCGCCATGCTTCATCCCACGCCTCGTGTCTTGCCAGCGCCTCGACGTAGCTAGCAACATTATTTTCCGTCAGAGGCAGCCGGCGGTACTTCGACCAGAGATTCTTTGCGCGCTCGAGGCCGCCGTTACGGACACGCCCACACATGTCGAAGACCTGGGAGATTGTAGCGGCATCGGGGCCCTCGGGGCTTCGCACGATTTCATCATAAGTAATGAATGCGCGGTCGAAGAGGCCGCAGCGCGCATATGCGTACATGAGCGTGTTGAGGAGGATGGTGTCGACTTCGACATACGGGTCTATATTCAGAATTCGCTGGACTTTTTGGAGACCCCCGACATCGCCGCTTTGGCCGAGTCCAACAAATGCAGCCGAGTACTGGAATTTGTTTGGCTTGCGGTCCTCGGTATCCGCCATGTGCTCGAGCACGCGGACTGCGGCTTGTGGGCGCCCGAGCTCGAAGAAGAGGTTCATCATTGTTTGGCGATGGTTTTTGGGGGTTTCTGGGAAGGTGCGTACGAGGAGGAGGTAGGTTTCCCAGGCGGCTTCGATGGAGGTTGTTTCCCGCTGGGCATGCTCCATAAGACGGTCTATGATCCGCTTGCGTTCGTGGGGCGCGTAGTGTCCGACGTGCCGGTTGAGGAGTGATCGGGCGTCTTCGAAGGACTCTTCTTCGAGGAGCATGTTGAGGAGTGGTAGGGCGGTGTCGGATGTGAGAAGGACTTTCATATCCACCAGGTCGTTGTACACACCGAAGGCCTTATTGGCTTCGGCGTCAGGGTAGGTTTTGGCGAGGTGTTGGAGCAACTGTTGTGGGATATCCCCAGTATATCCAGTAGGGATGTCTTGGGTATATTTTAGGTCCTCGAAGACGGAGATGGCAGAGGGGATGTCAGAGCGTTTGAGATGGCCCAGGAGCTGCAGCTCCAGAGTGACATAGTTGGGGTCGATGTGGCGCGCCGACATGACGCGGAGGAATCTTTCCATCAGGTCGTATCGTTCTTGGGAAATGGCTCCAGAAACGAGACCGTTCATGGTATCCACATCCAGCGCCTCAATACCACGGAATTCCATGATCTTTAACATCCGATTCGCCTGGCTGATGCCTACTGCTGCAGAGAACTGTAGTGCAACTTCCCATGCCTCTTTCCCCATGATGATCTGCGAATTCTTCCCACTTAACAGTAGTAGTTTCTCGAGAACCTCGGTTCCCCACTCCAGCTGACCGGTCCGTAAGCATGCGCGCAAGATCGCGATGTAGAAAGGTAGCGTAGTCTTCTTCCGGTCCGCGAAGCCCTTATTGTACCACACCTTCGCATTATCGAGGTCATTTCGGGCGCAGTAGAACGCCACGGGGTGATAGTGGAGCCCATTAGGAACCCCCCTGTGGTCCGACCTCTTCAAATACTCCATAGTCTCGATCAACCCCGCCTCATTATCCTGCCGTACAAACCCATCCAGAACTTTATCCCACGCCTTATACCGATGAAACTGCCCCTCCAACTTCCGACAAATCTCCGCCGCCTCGCTTGCATAACCTGCCAAGCACATCCCAGTAATGTAGTAGAAGATGTCATCCTCCTTAAGTGTGTACCCTTCCGCCAGCAAATCATCCCACAACAACCTTGCCAGTGCCAATTGGTTGTTAGAGCCACCTCGGAGTGCCACAAAAACACTGGCAAGAGTCGGTAAAGGTACCAGTGTCTTGCCCTCCGGATCCCGCGCCGTACGAACATATTTGTAACCCCGCAGCATCAGCGCAGCTTGTTCGTCTCTCATCGTGCGTCCTTGCCAGTACCCTATCATATCTGCAATTGCCTTTGCAACGGTTTCTACCGGCGGTGCAGGACCAAGCCTCTTATCAAGGTGTCTTACGAGCAAATTGAGAGTATCGATGCCCGGGGGTGTATCGGGACGCCGCGGTCCTGTTTTTCGGGAGAAGAGGTTCGCGAAGGAGACGGTGCGGCATTGCTGTTGCGCTGCGAGGAACAGAGGAGGGCGGGGAGGAGGAGCAAGCGTGAGCGGTAACCGGTGAGGGCAACGATTGTGGATGAGGAGGTTGCTGGTGAGGGACCGCCGGGTTAGTTGGCGGAGGTTTTGCGGGGGCATTCGGCGGGTGGGTATGTATGATGCAGCCTAGCTCTTGTCGGATGTCAATGGAAATGAGAGATTAATTGTGTAAGTTGAACGGCGCTTATTTGAGCTCAATTGTCTTGCCTTGTGTGGTCTCAACTTCAGCTCCAACGCAGGAGGTGATGACGGTGGATTGTGGTGGTGGTGGTGGTGGTGGTGGTGGTGGTGGTGGTGGTGGTGGTGGTGGTGGACGGCAAACTCCACCTTCAGGTTTACAAAAAATCAAAAGTCAAACAGACACCTAACCCATCCCCCGCTACCACATCACAACTTCAACTCCACGAATGACATCCACCCTCCGCACTCTCCGCACCTTCACCGCCTCGTTACTCTCTGGCACGAAGTGGCACTCTCCCTCCTGCCAAAGATGCGGCTATGCCAGTGACTCCTCCAGCAAGCGCTGGCTAAATCGACAATCGCGCGACCCCTTCAGCAAGCAAGCAAAAGTCCAACAGCTCAAATCCCGCGCTGCCTTCAAGCTTCTCGAAATCCATGATGAATATAAAATATTCCGCAAGGGGCAGACGGTGGTGGATCTGGTGCCTCCTCCCCTTCTTACTCTTCTCAGCGACCAACGGCAACGGCAAAGACTGAACAGAGGCATGATGGGATAGGGTTACGCGCCAGGATCATGGAGTCAAGTTCGCTCCCTCTCTCCTCTGCCTCAAGACTCGCGGGGTAGGAGTAACGGACTCAGGTAGCGATCGATAGAGTGTCCCCTGGCCGCGTAGTCGGACTCGACATCATTCCCGCGGTGCCACCGAAAGGCGTTTCCGCCCTTCAGGGAAACTTCCTTCACCCGTCAGTCCAACAAATGCTTCGCGATTTTCTCTCTGATCCCGATCGCGGGCGTTCAAAAGAATTAGTAGCAGACAAGGCCTACATCGATATCGAGCGAGAAGAGACCGAGAAAGAAGAGCATGTGGACAAAGGAAGGGCGGTAGATGTAGTGTTGAGCGATATGTGCGAACCCTGGCCGCAATCGGGAGAGGGCCTGTTTAAGCGGTCGTTGACGAACCCCTATCACAGGATGATGAACACGAGTGGAATTGCGTTTCGGGATCACGCGGGAAGTATGGTATACAAGCACTACTACTACCTCGTCCCAAGTGGCACCTCCTAAATGATGACAGGACCTCTGCAACGCGGCGCTAATTTTTGCTCTCGACGTCTTGAAGGCTGGTGGACACTTTGTGTGCAAGTTTTACCAAGGGGCAGAAGATAAGGATCTGGAGAAGAGACTGAAGAAGGTATTCAAATCAGTCTATCGGATGAAGCCAGAGAGTTCAAGAAAGGTGAGCAGGATTTGTTTTTATTGTGGGGAGGGCTGAAATTAATGGAATGTAGGAATCTAGAGAGTGTTATTTTGTCGCTTTGAAGATGGACTCTAAAGCTACGAGGGAGACAATCGCAGACACGCCACACCAACAGCGGATTAACATCTGAATACCCGGTGAAGATGGTAGCTAGCTGTGTAAGCGCATCATCAATCGGCGGCGGCGGCGGAGGAAGTATAGCAGTGTAAGATAAGTATAACCATAGACTGTAGGGTGTCATTCCATAGGGAAGCATGGGATAAACACTAGAAAGCCTCATACTTTTGGTCTTCGGGGGATTTGATGTGTAGTTATGTCTAAAGTAGCCCCGCTTGGATATGTGGCTTAGAAGCCCATATGACTGATGCTCTTAGAAGCGTCGCCCGACCGTCGCCTGTCCAGAATGTCGGCGGGGTTTCGCCAGAAGACGAAAGAGTAAGACGTGAATTACGAGGGCATAGTCGTCAAAGCATGGAGTGGAGCTATGCTAGCGAGTTTTTCGATCGTTCCAGTATCTCGACCGCCACGCCCCGGAGCAGGATCAGTGCTTCTGCCACTGTGCTTGGGAGGATTCCTTCGGAGCTTGATGAAATTACTTGCGTCAGGATTCCTCCTAAAAAAGACTGTGGTCTATGTTAGAGATACGCAACGGAGGTGGCTAACAAGGTCGTTTGGGGTTAGTTAGGGTGTACAGTGAGATGTGGGGTACCACTGTAAATATGTCACCGAGTCATAAGCCCATGAAGTAGCTACCGTGTCTTCCCTCTTAACTTAGAAACCGTTTCAACCAAAAAACATGGATCGATGGACAATAGCTTTACACAGGTGCAAACACAAATTCAAACACAAACGCCTGCCGTCTATACTTCCCAATCTTTGCCTTCGCTCTAGTCATAAATTCATTTAACCTCACCAATACTCCACCCTTCCCCCAGATCCCCCTTCTTCCCTTTTGTAACCGTAGTCTTCTTCATTACTCTACTCCTACTCAGCAATTGGCTCACAATAAAGTGGTTGACGTCCTACGTCTTGATTAGTACCGGGACCTTAAGTACAACAAGGAGGGCATAACTCACATCGTCACCCCAGTAAGAAAGGTGAGAGGCGATCGATGCAATGACACTCCAATCAAAGACTCCCTCTTGTATACTAAAATCAATACGACCTGTACTATTTAGTGCGCGCACTTTGTTATCCTCTCGCTTGATCCTTCGTTCGTCCCTCTCAATTTCGCCCTGGTCCTTGCCATCCGCCTGCTTTCGCCGATTCTGGAACCCAGCATACAAGGTTTCAATCTCAGCGTCAATCATCGTCGGGGGATGTTGACCCTCGGTGGGTATAAACGTCTTATTATTGTCCGAGGCGCTGGTGGCAGAAGAAAGAGTTGTATCTGTAATTCCCAGACTCCGGTTCAAGATCGAGCTAGCAATTCCGGATGAGAAGGTTGACCACATGCTACTGACGCTTCTGGTAACGCTTTGACCGATGCCTGAGATTCCACCCACAATCTGACCATTGGAGCTAAAGAGACCGCGTTTCGTGTAAGGGAGGGGCTGCGGCTTTAGTTGTGCCATTTCTTTGGAAACCAATGGCTCTAGACGGTATGATATTGGATCCGCCGGGTGAAATATGTTGAATAGCTGGTTACATTTCGGAGACGATACAGGGAATGGGAGGTCAGAGGAAGATGTGGAATCAAAGGTGTTGGGGGGGTATTCGCCCATTGGTGATGTTGCTGCACCGGCTGTGACGGAGCGGGCCATTATCGTACGTCCTTTCAACATCTGAAAGAGGCCAACGGGGGAGCCAAGGCAGAAAAAGTTTTCCACACTGAAAATAGTCAGTAACCGCTGTCTAACTTCGGAAGAGCTCTTACGGAAAGTCAAGCGGCGGTAATTCGTTCCTTTGCCTTCCAACACCTGGGCGGTCATCCGGCTGTCGACATAAGATGTCAAAGATGATAGCAGAGCCAAGGGAGTGTCCGACGAGGGAGACTTTGCCGTTAAAGCCTGGATTGCGTTCTTTGAATAGCGCGTAGATCCTATTACACTCCGTAAGGACAGTCCGGATGATGTGTTCACGGTAGGTTCCGCTTTGGTAGAGTAGGACATCCAAAGCAAGGTCCGTCATGAGGTTTCGAACGTAAGGGGCTCCCTCAACCGTTATATCTTCGAGTGACGGGTATTCCTCTTCAATGCTAGAACCTGTGGTACTAATATCCTGTTCTCCACGATTTTGCCGTAATGACTGTTTCGGGAAGTCTAACAAATGCCTCCAGCCTTCAAAGAATGATCAACAATATTCTCTCGGAATGATAAAAGGTTATAAACTTACAGACAGGTAAGCATTGCACCCTGCAGTTCTTCCGTTTGTTCTCATTGTCTTCCCCGTTGAGCACCTGCAAATCAGGGCTGACTCCATAGACACCCTTAAGAGACTTCCGAAACACATTCACATCATGAACGAAATTCACAGATTCCATTTTTATGGAAAGTTTTTGGCCAATTCCGTGGGTAACCGTGAAGGAAGTTAGAGGGTCCTCCAGGACGATATAGACAAGAGTGACTTACTAAAATCAAATGTTCGATTTGTCTTCCTGGATCGCCAGTCTCGTCGTCATCGCGATAATCCTCCTTCATCTCTGATTCCATCATCTTTTCTTGTGCTTCATTGTCTTCATATGTAGAAATTTTACGTTCCAACGCCACTCGGCCCGAGTCTCTACTGGTTCGAACAAAATCTTCATTCGGTTGAGACGTTGGTGCCAATTCTCGTTTGTTTTTATTGTCCGAGCTGTGAAGGGGCATCTCGCCTACAGGAGGAGTTGCGGGACGGCTACTAGCCTTCTCAGGTTTCTTTGGCTCGGAGTATCCCCGTACGATCTTGACTCCACCCGGGTGGTTTCCAGCAGTAATCATTTGCCATGTCATGGCCGTAAGCTTGCCATATAAATCGTCGGTGAACAGCCAGGCCGTATTTGGATCCGTAAACACTACAAACGAACCGATATGTACACCAAATAACCTCCATGTTGGTTGAGCCGGCGTTGGGGCTACATCTTTAGCGGTAGGAGGTCGTGAGAATTCTCCATCCTTCTTTGACGTGTTAGGATCCAGCGTTGCAGCTTTGGGATTCTTCGCATCTTGTTGAGAGGCCCGGAAAGGCTTCAGATTAAGATACCCCTCTTCAATCTGGGTGGCGAGATTCTCGTCGCAAGGCCTTATTGAGCTTCCCTCTGTTGTCAGTTTAGCGTTTTTATGTACCCATAGCTCGGTGATCTAATCCCCGGTACCTTGATAGAACCAGGTTCCTCTTCGCACATCGTAGACTGGGCCCTCCCAATAGACGGGCATTAACTCTCGCTTCTTTATATCCACATCAAATAGAAAATCCTCGTTCACAGGCACCTTGACCTCTTTTTCGACCTTGTCTGGAAGGCTCCCCAGTTGCCCTATATCTCCATTAGTGTAAAGGTCAATGGCTGAAGCCCGTTTGTACTTTGTGCTCTCTGCAACTTCTTCTTCGTTCGAGAGCTTCTGAAAAGAAGCTTCTATAGCTCGGGAGTCACGGGGTCCGAAAGGAACGAATTTCGACGGCGGCTTCGACGGCTTTGCAGGTTGTACACCTTGAGGTTGGAACGGCTTACGCTTTGGAACCTATACGCAAGCTCGGCTCAGCTTTCCTTTCATGCTTGATATAGAGGGCACAAACATCTACAGCGTAATACCACCGCACGTTTAAGGGCGGACAACCTGGCGGATATTCCCGTTGCGAGAGCCGATGTAGATATGAGAGAGCATGGTCATTTGTAGGACCTTGCGGCGGGTGAGGAGTTGTTGAGCGAGAGCTTGGGTTTGAAGTGCGGGGAGTTGGTGTCTGTAGGATTGGAGGATTTGGGGGATTCGGGGGGCTCAAGAGCATGACAGCTTTGAAGCACTTGACTGGTGACCCCTGGCGGTCTTTCCGGACCCGAATTAAATAGCGGGCTATGATAGGTATTCGCGGCAGTTTAAGAGGTGCTTACAGAAATGTAATTATCTGTGTCGTGTTTCGAAAGGACACCTTGCTGAGTATACCGAATGGATGAACTGACATCATCGGAACACTGCACACGTGATGCGGCTCCAGCTTGGCCCAGAATGGCCGGATAAAATGCTGGGCGTTTCTGGACTTGGATTTTCTATATGCGCGCAGATACTAGAGTATGTATGTGTCTTTTGAGGGCGAATGGTTATGTTGGCGTGGTGTTGATGAGAATCTACTTTAATGTAGCTTCATATCCACAACCTATCACTTGGTGCCCTTCCTATTTATCACACATTCTATGACGTAATATACCGAACCGTTGATGCAGAAACTTCAGAATAAAACTAGTATTTTGCACATCAGAGCCAGTAGAATAACACCTATTCAACCTCGAACTCTCCAACCAGATTTGACTGGCCCGGCCCTCGAAAAACACATCTGCACAAGCGAGATATATCGTTGCACGCATAAGCCATTTCCCTCAGAACAGTAAGGATAGCAAATCTTGCACAACCCGCAAGTGTACGTGTGAGGATTCATAGATAATGCACCAACAATCCCTCAATGAAAATCAATTCTAGTAAACACGCTTTCAGGAAGCCTAGTTCGCTCAAAAAAACACATTCAAATATCACAAAGAAGAGAACAAATCACTTTTCAATGTCTCGGACAGCCAACCGACCTAGCAATACATGATCACCGTAACAGAACGGAAGGGAAGGGAAGAAAAAAAGAAGTCAGCTTCTTGTCCATAGATACTAAGTAGCTACCTACATGTGTTCGCTAGTAGCCATCAAGCTTCCCAGAAACGTGACAATAAGCCTGCTCCTTACCGCTACGATATCCTCAGGAACCAACCTGCCTCACAGTTAGCTGCAAATTCGATTAATAACGTAGGAAAAATATACCAGATAGTAGCTCCCATCTTCCTAGCAATACTGATACTCAATTTCGCATTCAAGTAGGCATCGTCCTCCGTTCTGCCATCATTCACCAACGAATAATCGACATAACCGCTCTTCATTCCATTCAGTACATCAAGCAAGAATACGCCCGTGCCCAGGCTGTGATCCTTAAAGCTCCTGATGGTACTTCCCCGCCCGCCACGCTTCGCCATGTCATTTGCCCACTTGAGCATATAAGCATCCGTGATTTCCGGCATTCCAACTTTCCGGGCCAAACTCTGCAGAGTGCGCGTAATATCCCGCCTCATCAATTGCCAGGTAATGGCAAGCGTAAGAGTGCGTTGGCCATCGGTGATATCGGCGCCCTGAATACCAACCAGCGAAAACCGGTTCTGCTTTCCAAGTTCAACGGCGTAATTTGTGTTCTCAACAGCCTTGAAGCGCATCATTTCACCTCCGTGCGCAGGGGGTTTATTGGCGTGCCGCCAGTTAACAGAGCCGGGGATAACTTTGTCATAGGCCTGGAGCAGGATAGTACCGTCGCGGAGATCATCAAACAAAGAGTTGACGGAAGGTTGAACATCCAACGAATTGAGCCACAGTGTAAAAACACGGGCTTCACGTTCGCCCTCGGCGTCGAAATCATCAATTTCAACTTTTTCTTCTTCGGTCAAGGCATCGAGGCCAGGATGTGTATTGAACAGGTGGGCGACGAAGGCAAGGTTAAGCTTAGGGTTTCCAGCCACAAGTGATTTAGGAGTAAGGAACTTGCGGCATCCAAGTTTGTCGGCATTCTGTAGAACTTCCTCGGCTCGCTGGTGTAAGTCACGGGTGCTGAGAGGACCTCGAGAGCACTGGTCGGGAGCTAATTGATTCAGAAGAACGGTGTAGTTCTCAGCATCTGAAACATCTTTGCTAAAGTTGCTCACACTGCAAAACAGTCAGCTCCGCCCCGTCTCCTCCGCAATGCTCAATATCGGAACTCACGTTCTGTGCCACTTTGCCGCCTTCAAATGATAGTTGAACCACCGCAACAGGATCTGCTCTGGGGGCAACCTCAAGAATTGCTCTAGCGTCTCGTCCTCCTCTAGAAGTCTGTACAACTCTGGGTGAAGCTTAATGTCGATCTTTCCAAGCAAACCCCGCCGAATAATCTGCCAAATAAGTCCAAGTATTAGATGCTCCCGGACCTCAATAATATCTCCTGACCCAATATTCACAACGGAACATCCAATAGCCTTCGCTGAGTTGATCACGATATTGTTATTCTCGGTCATATGAAACTGGTTCAGCTTCTTCATACGAGCACTGGTACGGTTAAGAACACGTTCGTCGATGGTATCCGGTACCGAGTCGTTGATGAGCTTCGCAAGCACAAGACCATCCTTGCATTCGTCAAACATCTGGAAAGTATCGGTAGGAAAAGGAAGCCGGTCCCCGATATCCGCGTCACCTGCCAAAACTGCATTGATATGCCTTGTAAACTCGGTCCTCTCATCCTCGTTGATGGTATGAGTAGTGCTTCCGGTAGCTCCGGACATCTTAATCTGTCCACCGCCGCCCTTGCTTCCGGTTCTTGCATGCGAAACTACTGGCGCTCTGGATGCGGATGCGGCTGGCGATGATTCAGTAACTCTAAGTTTTGAAATTAACTAGGATCCACAGTGGCCCATCAGTAACCATTCATTATGAAATATACTTTACTCGGACAACAGAACTTCAGGGGAAAAGATGCACAAACATCGACAAAATCATCTAGCTCTACCCTTCGGGAACTATCCAATTCGACTTGTTTCAGCGCAGCTCGAACCTCGTCGTACGGCTTTCGTTCCAGTTGCTGTGCAGTTTTGATCGCTGTTGCTTCATCAAGGTATCCGCGGCATTCTTCATCCTGGCGATTGAAGGTGTCTTGTAGCGCAAAGACTCCATCCTGGCCAAACTGCGGGTACTTTCGAGCGAGCTTTATAACGTTCATGGCGACAGTCGGACGAAAAGTGGATTTGGAATCAGATGAGATGAGGTTGGTGAAGGTGGGGTGATGAGGGGTTGTTTGTACGACGCACGGGATCTGACGTACCGAAAGACCGACCGAAGCCAGAGGGAGTTGAGCGTTAAATACTACTCAAAAAAACGCACGTACGTACGTGTATACGTATTGCAAGAGTTGTGGTTGATTGCGCGGCCTTTGGAGATGGCTCACTCACCGAGATATTCCGTTACTTACTGTAGGAGTGCTTAGGGAGCTGAGGAGGCTGTGTATTATGTTTCCTGAATTCAAGAGCCAAGCCATGCGTGGTGACGTTAGCGCTAACTCTGCTGCGTTTGACAGCGTCCCTACAACAACAGTCGCACAAAAGCAACTGTGGTTCATATCCTATGTTGATGTTCTACTTCTACTCACTCTACTCACTATACTATTAGGGGTTCATAAAATAGGCCCACAAAAAAGTACAACTAGTACCCGCTAAGCAAGCCCTACTCAAAAAGAAAACGGCTTCTTAATGTTCCTTTGAGACTTTTAGTTTAAGCTCAAATAGCGGACAGGTATCAGTATTAATATCTTGTTCAATATCACAGCCCTCTTGCCTCTTGGTATCGGGATTCTTCTCCGGTGTCACTCTCCAATTTAAAATATGTAAAATACAATCAAGCCTCGGGACGGAACCCCGGAATACCTCGTTCCATGCCGAACACTACTCACTCAAGTGCAGGTACGCAAGAATCATCACAATGTCGGAAGAACCGTCTCTAGACAGTGCTTTCATTGCATCACCCTCCCACAAAACATGTCCTATACACTCCGCGACCCCAGACGTGCAAAGGATCATCGCCACTGCAGCATGTGCACGAAAGAGTGCTAGACCTGGGAGTAGTGTGTTGGAGGGTTGGGGGATTTGGATGGCACACGGTAGTCTGGATTCTCTCGCAAGCTCGGTTGTGAGAAGCTTGCGAGAATCCAGACTAGGCACACACGGCTGACAAAAAAACTGGCACACGTAAATTTCCCAGTGCCTTTCAAACCACACTAACGCGACGCCGCGACCATAATAACTCCATTAACAACCACCTTGTCAATGCCTCATATAGTTCAACTCTGAGTATTGTTCAGTTCATCTTTAGAGATTACCTTATCATAGTGTTGTGGGTGTTGTAAATTTACGTGTGCCAGTTTTTTGTCACCTGCGTGGATGGCCAAATACTTCTGAGTACTTAAAGGTCTAGTGTGCCGTTTTGACAGGCCAAATGCTGGTAATTCCATGTGAGACCCTCATAACATCAAGATTGAAGTCCCTTCGCTGCATCATTTACGATTTGTAAATTATAGACAAGTACAGTATCTATAGCATCCTACGGTCGCCGTGCTGTTTGCCACTGTCGGGGTATATAATACTATTGTTCTCATAAGTAACCACCTCCTCGTTGTCTGAGATTCGTGGGACCAGTGGCGTCTCATTCCTTGGTCGCTGCTGACAACTACAACGTCACATCCTGCACCGTGGCGACGCCAGAGGAACTTCCATCAGCCAGAAGTATGCCGTCTCAAGCGAGCACAGTTGCGAGAGTGCTTCAATCCGAAAATTAACGCTTCGATATCCAAAGTAGTTACCTCTCATTAGGCAAACGGGGGAAGAAAGAGGCTGTCTAGGAACCCTCTCACCGAAGCATAACCGGCCGGCAAGCTGGTATGTTGAAATCCGAAATCCCTCACTGTTATCAAGCTCGCCATTGATGTTAACTCTAGATGTGATTCAAATAGAGTAAACTGCGCTGTTACTGCGACACACCGTGTATGGGAATAATATCCAGGAACCGCCAGATGTCGAGAAGGTCACGACGAAGGCTGGGGAGTGAACTGAGCCAGTGTTCTCGGGCTTGCCAGTCACCTGCCGACTTATCTGTCAGGTCATATCCCATTGCTGCAGGTTGGCACAAGGTTGGGGAAGACTACACAACAACCCAGGCACCACCAGGTCGCCAGCTATGTCTGCTCAAAAGCTCAGGCGCTAACGGGTTACCTACGAGGACTGTACGGAATCGAAGATGCCTAGGGCCGCAAGCCCATATACAAACGCACCAACTCGTCTACCGCTCCCGATTGCGGCACTTAACATAGTCGTTGCTTGGCAGTGGGGGCGACGGGTGTCTAGGGGCCGTCGGGTGTTGCCTAGCCCTTCTGTATTTCCGCGGCCCGGCCCGGTACAAGGCAGTGGATTTGGCACGGTTGAAGGTACACCCAGGAATTTACCCCAACGGCATTCCTAGACCAAAGACAATGCCTTCTGTCCTCCTTAGATACACTGGTGTCCGCCACCTACGTACACAGAAACGGTCTGGGCGAAGGAGAGGAATGGCGTTTCTTTCACTCTTTCCGTGCGTTTGCTATTGACTACATAACTAGTCAATGGTAATAGCCGGAGAACTGAGTTGATGGTAACTCGGCATTTACTGAAGGGTACATAGAATTACCATTGCCTATCCACGGACACACAATATGGCCATGATTGGTGCTCTTTAGCCCCTCTGGGCTGCATCTGCAGCAATGGGTTATATTGTGAACTGTAGAGCTGAGAACCTCGATAGAGATGATCGGTCATAGATGCAGGAGTAATCGGTCGTATTGTGGAGTTCGAGTGTCTGGGCCTGAGTGGAACCCCCAACAAGCATGCAAGTACCTAGTCTTTGAGTAATTCATGCTAGCGGTCAGTCAGCAAACCTAACTAGAGGAGCAGGCACGTTCAATTCGAACGCTCTCTACCATATTACTTGGGGTTATTTGGTATGTATTCAGCCAAGCCGGAAGATCTAAATAGTACTTGCTCATGGAAGGCGAAATCGGAGGAACTTAATCCCTGCTCTCTCATAGTAGAATTTATAGAGTAGATCGAAGCTAAACATTTCCCATTCGCCTTCCAATGTTCATCCAGTGGCTTCGACTTCCCGCCCCGAAGAGCTTCTGGTCTCGATCTTCCGCTAGTTTTTGGTTTAACAGAGGCCCTAGCACCCCGCCACCCGAGATTTCCAACTTTGCAAACTATCAATACTTCAAATGCATTACTCTCAGTCCTCACAAACGCCGGAAAAAGCGATTCGGAGGCACGAATTACGAGTCCTTGACGTCCTCTTTTCAATTCCCAACCTACAATTCATAGCCACACCGTCTGCTTCGCTGAGGCTCGCGATTATCGGCGTATATTTTCTGTACTTGGGAAGATGAACTTTAAGCACTGCATGAACTTATCTTAATCTAAAAACGGCGAACTTAGGCTATCCATCATCATTATTTTTGCTCGGCATAACCGACAGTTGTTGAGAAAGCGTCTGCAGAGAGCTTACCATCGTGACTAGATTCGATGTACTATGTCCTGCAAGTTGACTATAGAACTGAAAAATCCCAACAAAAACAAAGTATTGGTGAGAATTTCGCATAAGTGAGAGTATATAGTGCTTCTTCATTCCTCACTCGATGTGATAAGACACGATGGGATGTTGGTGGCTTGCGAGATTATGAGTCGTCTGATCTTCTCAGCTATCTTTGATTCCTTGCATTTCTCGCCTACCGTACTTGTTCCTGCGTACTCCTGTGGGGGCTACTTTAGGTGCTTACCTTAATGCTATTCTATTCGCTTAACGTTTAAAATCTGTGGTTCCTGCAGCCACACTCTATTTCCGCCACAGGGCTGAATCGGCTCCAACAAGCTTTTATCACATCAGAGGAAACGAAGGAACACAGTACCGGAGGCCATGATATCCGAGGCAGCCGTAACGAGTATTTGTAAAGAATTGGACGAACCTGAGAGGTTGTGGAGAAATTCAACCAGAAAAAACTCACAAGAAGCCACCTATTTTTTTTGTCGTAAGAGGTGCAGAATGTAGTTCAAGGTGCAGAAGCTCGACAACGTATGATAATGAGCAACGTGCATATCGTTTAACAGTGCCTATCGGTGCCTTATCCCCCGCAGTGTAAAATCCATGGATTGAGGTGTTTTACCACGGCTGCCGCAGCCAACCAAATCCGATAGGTTACCGAGAAACGAAAAGTCTCAATGCACCATCCCCAGTTCGTAATTGGCCACCGTTCTCCCAGCAGTTGGTGCCTGGTCCCTGTGCCTTGGGACATTTAGTCCATGCTTACCGTTGTACAGCAAAAAGCCTGGTCGAAAAATCCATGTTTGATCCCTTTAACCTTAAGGCTTAAATCGAATAAGCTATTCTAGGACACTTGGCTACAAGAACACTCGATACAAGAAATACTATGGTGGAGGGATAGTGTATGGACTGGAATCAACTGGCTATAAGGGAATTGTATCCAAGAATAGAGAACCGAAATACCAAAAGCTGATCTAGAGGTTTTCTTGTTTCTTATAACAGGTGCGGCTGTACTCTATGTAAATGGATTCACTTGAAGTGAGAATGACTGGTTAATGACCTGCACCAGTCGAGATCTTTCATTGAGATACATGGGCTATCCGCTTCCGGAAAATCAAAAGCAGAGGGATGTTCTCGTGAGTAAATGACCAGGAGCTAGTGGAACATACCTTGCAGTGAGAGAAGCTGACAACATCACTACGCTTGATGTCTTGTAGTCTGCTTGGCTATCATTGATGTTTGTTGTGGACGGTAATTCCGAATTCAGAACCGCCCCTCTCCTACAATTCAGCCCTTCTAGTGGGGGTTGGCTTACTAGTGTGTTTATTGTCAGTCTTACAGTGCTGCTCTAGCAAAGTCACCAGTCCACACTGTGTATAAAAGACCTAATCTCTCGCTGCCAACTTCAATCTTCATCCTCAGATCATCAAAATAATCGTTCTTGCTCTTTGAATCCGAATAATAACAGCAACCAAAACCCTTCTTCACGATGAAGTTGACAACCCTTATTTCCTCTATCTTCCTTGTATCCTCGACAGTCCTCGCCCTCCCAGCTCCCGAGGGCGAACTATTCGAGCGTGGTGGTGGTGACTATTGCAAAACCAAGGTTGGGGGAGGAACATGTGGTCCTGCATACTTGTGTAAGGGTCTGTCCTTCGGTGGCAAGCATGTCTGTCGCCGCAGATCGGAGGTTCGCCACACCTAGCACCATTACTCCTGGCAAGACTAATGTAGCTAAAAGAGCTCATAGTGCTGCGTTGAGATTACCTGCTATACTCATAACTAATGGTCCGGGTCTTTGCCGCTACCCGAGCGACGGCTGCGAAGACGGTTACTTGTTCCCCAGCAAAGGATGCCCTAGATCTAGCAAATGCTGGTGAGTGTTCAGAATTCTATCACATGCCCCTGCAGAATACTCATATTTTGGTAGGGTGAAGAGGCGTATCCACCACGAGAAGCCTGATCATAAGCCGAAGGAAGAGGAGCACCCCCATTGGCCCAAGGAGCATAAGCCGAAGGAGGAAGAGCATAAGCCGAAAGAGGAAGAGCATAAGCTGAAGGAGGAGGATAAGTCGAAGGAGGAGCATAAGCCGAAGGGTGGGTCAAAGGAGAATCCAAGGAATCCACCTACTTAAGAAGGTGAATTTCTCTAGCCCTGCACCCCTTACAAATCCTAATACAAAATACATAGTAGTTCTAGCGTACAATAATTACGGGATATATGTCTAAGGATGGGATAGGTGAATGAAGTAATTTGGAATTGCAAATTAGGGTTCTGTTTTATGACTAACGATTTTAGGGTGTTATGTTTGATTATTGTATGATCAAGAGTGTATACTCGAGTAATGAATATGTTTGTTGTCATTACCTTCTTGCTTGCGTTACCATTGATTTGTATCCCTATGGTTGGTACCCCTAAATACGGTGAGGTCGCGTCGTTGGTCTTGATTCCATTGTCTTAAGTGATTGTTAAGAACCTATTTGGATAAATAATGCTCCAAAATCGCACCAAAAGTTTATACATGATTTTCAAGTCCCAATATTAAACAGGTATTACTTTGTGTTCCATCGCTCGACCCCAGGCTATACTTCACCAATTGCCGAGCTAGAAAGGAGTCAAAGAGAAAGTACCCAAAGGCACCAGGTGTCGCTAGACGCCAATCAGCTCAGAACCATTGCTGAAACTTATCCGGAGAAACTGACTATTGAAGAACTGACAGCGCTTATTATCCCACCTGACGCAAATCTCGACTGAGGCGGGTAAGAAAGCAGAGAGGTGAATTTCTGTCGGCTCCGTACGCTACGAGTTTAGCTAATGGTGGGTTAAGGAGGAGTCCACAGCCACATCTACGTTGAATAACTTGAAAGTGTCGTGAAGATGTTTAAATATAGACTGTGATGTGGGTAACAGGCGTTATGTCCTGCTTGAAGAACCTTCTCATATTTAAGATCTGAAACTTGCTTAAAAATTGTGAATTTCCTAGATCTAGGGTTTAGAGGGCCTCGAGGCCTCACGAGAAGTACTTCATTGATCATATCACCGCGACGATTAAGTCCACCCCCACTATACACTCAATGAAACGTTCCCTATGAAGAAAAAGCGCCACAAAGCCAAGCGTTCCAAGATACCGCCCAACTTTCCAGTAATGCCTGAGAAGGCCGCCGAAGGAGTAAATTCTTTACTCGGAGGGCGAGAATATGGGTCGGAATATGAGACTGAGGGATATGATATTTTGAGAATTGGTATGTACTTCGATTCCGGGTCCTCAGGTATCACCCATTCTCCCTTGCTACCCGATCTGCGACTGTCCTGTTTTCTTTATCTCCTTTTCTCACCCATCCTCACTATGCAGTTTCGGTCACTTCCCGTCCACAGCATGCTCAGTATTCGAGGCAGGAGTAGAGGCTAGAGGATTTTGCTATGGTACTAATTAGATTGGATGTGGAATCTGGTCTTTCATTTCCATCTCTTTAAGATTTTCTACGTTCTTCGAAACAGTAGACAATCACATTCTAGGCGTAGAATTGAATGGGATGTGGAATTGTGTATTGCATATACAGGTCTCAGCCGGAGACGGAGATGTCTCGTATGGCCGGAGACGGAGATGTCTTGTATGGCCGGAGACGGTGATGTCTCGTATGGCTGGAGATGACTGTTGACTCTGGTACGAGCTGATGGCATTCAGCCGTACTTGTACTTTCATATATATACTGGCCTTGTGGCCCTCTTAGATAGAATACAATCAAGCTTCTCTATCATCACTATTTCAACATTGTGAAGTCTGGATACGTTAGGTGGAACATTGTCGAGGATCGTAGAGATTTCCGGCGTTGGAGGCTAACTACCTAGGCTTGCTACTGTTGAAGACTGTAATTCTACTACATCTGTTGACCCTAAGAGGGCTGGGAAATTTGCCCAGATACGGTAGATCACAATGACTTGAGTGACGACTGGTTGTAGCGCAAAGCCAGTGCCCAATTTCAGGTGACCTTTCTTGCAAAGTGAACACACCGCGATGTATAGAGAATCCTACGATCTGTCCATCCACTTGGTGACTTTCGAGGACGAGTTCGCTAACATCTTCATGCCTCCTGTAATTGGGCGGGCTTGACCAAGTAAGATTCTAGAGGATATGGGAGATCGTCGGAATAGAAGTATTCATGATTGCAGCATGGTTGGGTTGCGTGGAGAATTGATGCGGAGTATGTGGGTTCAGCCCTACAGCGCTCCCAGCTGTTACACAACAGAACTACACCATCATTTCCTCACCCCCATAACACATTACACTGCCCCCTCATTCTCGCACTGGAACACCCCTAGGGTCTCCCATCAACCCACCTGCGACTGGTACTTCGGACAAACATGATGAGCAAACACATTTCCTTCTCCCAGTCTAAGCTCCCTGCGGACGTAGAAATCATCATCTTCGATAAGACCTACCACCTACACAGCACTATTCTACGACAGTTTCCTGGGTTCTTTGATGCAGGGCTTTCGTCTACCTGGTGGAAAGAGGAGAACACAATCAATGGCCCTGGCTCGATCAAATATAGCTATGAACTATTGCCGGACGAGGGCGGAGATCTTATGCTGCTGCCTGTTGGTCCCAGTGTATGCAAGCCACATGATATTGTCCATCGGGGCTTGTTGACACCCTGCAGGAACAAACGGGAAGTGTCTTAGCCGAGAAGTTGGGAGACTTCAAAATCTCGTCAGAAACGCCCAACACGGATAAGCCTAAACCTAAGGCAAACAAGGGACTCGTACAAGCATATGACAATCTCTTTCGCGTATTCTAACATCGTCGCTGGGATGGATACCCAGGGACCACCGACTGCCAGAAGCTTGTTGAAGTTGCCGATCTATACTGTTGTTTATCAGCTGTTGTACAGAGAGTGGAGGACGCACTCCTTTCCACACCGGATATTTCGTTCGATCTAGTTCGTCAAGCACCGTATTTCGTCGACCTTGCGGCCAAGGTTCGATCAAAAAGACTATTCCATGATGCTTTCGTTCATCTCGTTGGGAATTGGAGGTCTTGGAGGCAACGCTCCAGATCCCCAATACAGGATGAAGTGGAAAGGCTAGCCAATCTTGAGTATATACGGATCTGCGAAATGACAATCGAGGTAGATAGGGAGCTGATTTCGATGAGTGGATCTGGGAAGCGGCCTAAGTGGCCTATGGTTCATGCCATGATACGTCGAGGTTTGAAAGAATGGCTTGCGGGTAGAAGCACAAGTGGTGGGAAGGAGGGTGTGCTATACAAACGACTTCTGCAGGTGTCCTTCACTTCAACCAGAGAGGATGCCAATAATCAAGCGGCAATACATAGCAGCTATTCTGTTGGTGATCTAGAGAGCGCCTTAGAGAGTTCCACAAACAGCATCCGGCGGATCATTTCACCTTTGCTGAAAAATAACTTGGTCCTGAGAAATGACTTGAATTTTGACCATTTAACATGTGCAGAATTGAAGGATGATGAATACCCTTGGAAAGAGATTGATATGTGGTAATTGGGTATCTATTTGGTTTGTTGATCTTATCTTCCGAGATTAAAGCAGTCATATAGTTTATGTTAACCTGGCTTTGCAATTTGAGGCTGTGATCGAGATCGTTTTTGTCCAGAGTATCAGTGCTGCCGTGTTTACTTTGTCCTGATTCTTGGGTTTTCAATTTGTCCAGAGTATCAGTGCTGCCGTGTTTACTTTGTCCTGATTCTTGGGTTTTCAATTTGTCCGTCTTTTCGTTTCCTGTTTAGTCTTCCTTATCAGGAGTTCTTATCTCATCAATGACTACTGAGAAAGCATCTGGTTTCTTCCCAGAGAATTGGTAGCTCCTTTTGGAATCCTTTCTGCTGACAGATCCCATTATTATTCGGGGTAGGGAAAAAGAAGTGGGACGCCCCATATCTGGCTAGCTACCGCCATAAGGGGGAATTATCAAGGACCCCATATACATCTTTGGTAAAGAATGCCTCAGTGCTTACTGCGAAGAGTAGATTTGCAGTGCACTGACATTTGTGTTAGTCTCTGCTCTCCCCCCCAGTCATCACCCAGTTCTCCCATCGAAATTCAATTCCCGATTTGGGGTGTCCCACCTCTTTTTCCCTACCCTGAGTACTTCTGCTACTGAGTCATTTGGATTTGCTTTGTATCTAGTTATCCACTGGCTTCGTAATTCTCAACCAAATAGTGTACGTTGGATATCAACAGCCTTCAGCTCTGAATATGCATCATCGCGACGAAAGGCCAGGACTGATATTGGGACGGAGTACTCCACGTCACAAAAAAATTCACTCGAATCATCGCAATTGCATTGTTCAAGTGAAGTGACTTAATCATGTATCCCCTGTCTACTACGCTTGAAGTCTGTATATATAGAGTTCCATGTATGCCTTGCACATAGGTATGTGCATAGAGTCTGACCTACCAATATATATCCGACATCGATGCATCTACCTTAGTCGTGTCTCTGGGCCGTCGGTTCTTACGGTCAACCCACTCTATAGTGCATTCCCAACATATAAAACACCATCTTTGACAGATCTTCATTAAATATCGCCTTTCCACAGAACTTCAGTCCTCACCACCCCATTCTAAAAGTTCTACCTCATTATCTTCCACGCAAATTCGATATTACCATTTCCGTTATCATGCCCGACTGATCCAACATCCCCTTTGCAGTCTTTCTCGACTCCTCTGATGATATACTCACACTTTCACTTTGGGCCACTGACAGTAGTAGCTGCAGCAGAGACTCCTTCGGGTCACTCACAACATCGTCTGCATATATATGTAACGTACCATGGGACTATTGTATTTTGTTGGATTCATTCATTGTTGGACAGTGTCCCAAGCGTTCTTCGTGGTTCAAGAAATAACTGAGGCCTAGAAATTCAAAGGTGTGTCGAGTATCATGATCCAGCTCGCTGGCGGTCACATAATATGAGGGCGTACGCATGTCGATGTCGACAGCTTCGGCATCCGCGCCATGATCCCATAGGATTTTAACTGTATGCGCATCTTTCTTTTTCGCAGCAATATGCAGTACCGTCTCCCTCCTGTTATTTCTCACATTCAATAGAGCTTTTCCACCACGTTCAATCAACTCGAGGGCACATCTACTGCAATAGAATTAGCACAAGGGTATCCTACCTCGAAGCTCTGGGGGGAAACCTTCTGGCTGGAAACTTTCGTATTAATAAGTGCAATGCCGTGTCTCCTTTGTCGTTCTGCGAGTCAATTGGCGCACTATGGTGTAACAAAACTTCAATCATTTTTAATTGTGTTCTCGCGGCGTAATAGAACGCAAGTACAGCGTTTGCACCCTCCAAGGAGTACGAGTGCCACCCACTAGAAATTAGCACTTCAACTGCGCCCCTACCACCAAATGTCACCGCCACATGTAATGGGTGTTTGTAAAGGTGCATGTCGTCTTTGACGTCCTTAGCGGTTGCTTCGGCATAAATATCGGTACTATGTTCGAGTAGCGTGTGAATAATTGACTGATATGAATGTCTGAGTATGGCAGCCATATGCAGCGGTGTCTCCCCGTTGTTCGTACTAGCGTTCGGGCACGGAGGAAAAACGCGAGTCTTGGCAAACAGAAACGGCGAATTAAGTCAACAACGACGACAGTAATCGGAAAGCGGACAGCGGCAATCGATTTCTAACGTCGAATTGACCCTGGAACGAGACTCCCAGCACATCTGGACTGTCGGAGGAGAGTGGGCACTTCAGCAAAAAAAAGAACGCGCACAGAAATCCACGCAATTGAGTGGATTCGCGAAACGTCTTGGCGAAGATCAAAAAACAGAAACTACAATAGAACTCAGCAACCACAACAGCGAGCAACATACAGATACTGGCATTTGATTTCTAGCATCGAACTGACTCCAGAACATCACTTCCAGCACCCTGAGATGAGTGAAAGAGGCTGAACGTGCACGCGATCGACCTGACACGATGTGCAGCAAACTAGCGACGATGGCGACCCAAGAGGGTGAGAGCCCTATTGGAGGAATGATCGGAAAAGCCCCAATTGAGAGAGATATGGACATGGCGGAAGCAGGAGAGGCCAGTGGCGCAGCTGACGCAATGTCTGGAAAGACATCACTTGTTTCCTGTTAAGGGTTCTCTCTTAACAGTGATAATGGTACTTGCATTAGTTATATGAATACATATCATGGAGTTACTCCAGGTATAGTCACGTGATATGCATTACACTTATTCATGACGATGCAAGTAAACCAGTCTTATGTCCTTTAGCAGGGATACATAAGAGTCGCGCGTCGATGGAATAAGCAAGTATCTTTGCTTAGCGAATTCATTGAAAGGGCACATACTACAGTAGTCCTTATGTGATGACGCAATGTTGCTGCCAGATCGAAAGATGCTTGCATCTACTGAGCGCATTGTTTTCCACCATGTTTACATCCTAGATACTAGCGGGATTTGTTTGATTGGACTGGAGATTACTCCGACACACAAACACAGCAGTCAATAGTCAATATGCGAGTATGTGGGATATCTGGCTTATTGTCTCGGGCGATAAGAACTACCAGGGTACCCTCCGGCTGAAGAGAATGGTCTCAGCCTCAGCATGACGTGACTGAGGGAATTATGACGTTGGCTGAAGATAAGAGGCCTGAAGCAACCCTGCTCATTGGGTTGAGTAAGTATGCATTGCAACATCAGACTCGTATTCGATATGAGCTGATGCGTCAAGTTCTACGTTGGGATAGTATCGGTAGGTCGCCGAGTAAATCTATGACACAAGCCAAATAGCCTTTAAGGTGAGGCATTAATTTGCAATAAGTGCTGCCAACCAGTTATTGGTAAGACGTTCCAACTACTGTCGCAAACACGTAGTAAGATGCCTATGTTCAAGTTTCATCTGACACATTGTCTGACATGATATCATGCGATGCATGGCCTGATTTTAATCAGGAGCGAAAGCTTTGAAACCACATTGCATGAACATGATAACCTATTGGGATGTGTGGCACTTTATCACCAGGTGCCTGGCGCGACTGCGATAACGCTATCATGAGCTTTGTAGTCATAGCATTGAAGAATCAGTGTACAAACCCTCGAAGACGACTCTAAAGAGATGGCATTGCTCCGGCAATGAGAAGAACAAGCTCTAGCAGCAATTCACAGTCAACATTCAGAACACCAAAGACGATCTTAAAATATTATTAAGAATTCTATCCAAAAACAAACTCACAATTACTTCTACTTCTATTATCCACCTTCGTGACTACACATTATATGCCTGGACACAGGTTGACACATTTTGAGTACGCACTGCAAACGGTAGTCGAACATTTCGGCAACCTTCTCTTCAGTTTGGAAGAGCACCATTTAACCCACACTTACCAGGTGGTTTTATGTTTTTGTGAACTGGAGAATATCGATTACCTGGTGCTTCGGTATCTCAACACCAGAGCATTACCATTCGAGGAATATTCCGAGGATTGGTTGTTCGACGGAGAGGTGTAATTTACATCTATTGAGGAGACGGACTTTGGCATCGGTTTAGATTGGGCGCTCCTGCAGCGCAGGTGCAAGAGGTTGAGTCTTAGGATAAGACGAGGAGAGAAAGAGTTTCATAAATAGGCGGTTGTACTTAATTCAATAAATGTTGTATTGATTATTGGGATTAAGAACCCCCGTAACAGTATAATATTTGGAGTACTCTACGCTGTATCTGAAGACAAGGATTTATGACTGAGGAGCAGTCATGACTATACCAAATATTCTATAATATAGGAGCATACCTGTATCAACTACCAAATGATCCACACCTATACTTAATTCTTATACCAAGATCCAGAACAACTATTATATATGAGTTCTGAGTGTAAGGATTGTGAGGATCATTTCTGCTGTATCTATTTGGGACAAAGAACTTGTCCAAGACACTGCAGAAGACAGAATTGTTTCTGCATACGTTGCCAGTTATATCACATTGAAATAATGAGTCCAGCAGTATACTGTCAACACTGTGACTTCGTATCCGAGTGTTATAATTATAAACATACTGGCAGAGTTGCGAACAGACATTCATATATATTGGAAAGATATTGTGTCGAACATTGCCCGACACCAAATTGTCCACACAGAGAAGCAACTACTGTGGACGTATCAATCCCAATACTCTCTTTATACCCCTCAGTACCAGCTTACGGGAATGTATTGAATCATGTCAATCACATGCAGAAGATGGACGTTCACGAGCAAGGCATTGTTGCCAGTCAGCTCAAACATAGAGAAACCCCAGTCCCCGGCCCCTCGGGAAGTGCCAATATGGGTTCAGCAGTATCAGAACCGATTAGAAGAAGCTCAAAGAGAGTACTTACTTCTAAAGTCACACAAGGAACCTGAGAAAGCACAAGAAGAACATGGGGAAGTACAAATGTCGGAAGCAAACTCCGACTTAGTGCAAGATCAATTGTCGGAACTCGCACAGCATGTCATGCATGTTATAAGGGTTTATAATCAGGAAAAAGAAATCACTGAAGATGATTTTGAGTTGGTCAAAAATAATATTCAAATACTCGAAACCAGGATACAAACCGAATGACAAAGAATCGATTCAGAAGTATCAGAAGTATCTTCTCAGCTGGAGATGCATCAAGCTGTGCTGAATGAATTAAGATCTGGGATTCACATCTTACAGTCCCAAGATAATCAAATTGTGGAAGAAGCCACAAGTTTGTTGCAAGGAATGAAATCAGAAATGGAAGCAATGAATAAGAGAATTACTAGTAATTCTATTCAGTTGCTAGCACAACAAAACACAAATAAAAAAAATACAAGAAGGAATGACGGAATAGACAGGAAAGGTTGATCCTGTGAATAAGATGCTATCTAGTAATACGAGGTCCTTAAAAGAAATTCCTACGAAGAAGGAATTACAAGACCATGCCATATTGATGGAAGAACAAACTAAGCGAGTTCAAGAAGTCAATACTGGACTAACTATGGCAATGGAAGAATATAAAGTGTCTGAATCGTCCAGGTTTAATTTCAGACAGAGAGTTCCAGAAGTACCACGAACAACTCCATTTGTACAGGCAGGCCCTTCAGGAGTACATCCCGAAAGAAGGGGATATTTTGATAGAGAATCGTCAGTATCTAGCCTAAGAGATACCGATAGTGCAAGCACTTGGTTAGGAAGAATGAGAGGAGGCGCCGGAAGCGGAAATGCAGATGGAGGTGCCGGTGGAGCAGCTGGAGATATCAGTGAAGGAGCCAGAAATGCAGGAGGAGCTGCCGGAGATGCAGGAGGAGCTGCCAGAGGAGGAAACAGTAATGCCGGAGATTCTCCACCCCCAGAGTTGGGACCACCATCTGAGCATGGGAATCGGAATCCAAGAATAAGCCGAAGGCAACGAAAGATTTAGGAACTTCAATATGCGAAGCCAATTAAAATCAAGGAACCAAAGAAGTTTGAAGGGAAACTAGGAGAGGATTTTGATACCTGGTGGGTCTTGGTCCAGGTATATATACAAGACCAACCTGAAAAGTTTCCAAAAGATGAACAAACTATTGATTGGATTGGATCCTCAATGGATAGGTATGCAGCTTCATGGCATATTCAATGGCTAAAATGAACATTAAATGGTACTTATCCAATGTCAATGACAGGATATGTACAGGCTTTGAAGCTTCGTTTTGAGGATAAGGAAGCTAAGGATGAGGCTTATGCCAGTCTGGAAAGAGTTAAATACGATGGATGCATTAGGGATATGTTTACTTAAATCCTAACTCATAACGATAAGGCTCAAGTATCTGGAGTGGCACTAAAGAAAATCATTGTGGACGGACTGCCGCAGATGAATTTGGAGCAAATGCATACGGTCGAGATAACAGGAAGAAGTGATAATAAAATAATAGATAGTATCACTAAAGCCGGAAGAATGGCTGAGAAATGGGATGAGGCCAAAAAGAATTTAGGCCTTAAGAGATCCTTTGCGGAAACAAAAAAGGAAAAACCACGGTATAAGGAACGATTTGACAAGCCGACTACATTGAAGAAACCTTTTCAGAGGAAGGAAAAGTTTCAGGAGAAGAATTTCAAAATGAAGAATGAATCCAGAAAAATGTATGCGGAGCAAGTTGAGGGCATTGATAAGTCTGAATTGGACCGCAGAAAGTCTGCTGGGGAATATCAGAGATGTGCCTGGCCAGGAGATGCAAAAGGTTCACATAAAACTATGGATTGTTTCCAATGGAAACGAATGGATAAAGGAACGGCACCTTTTCCAAAGGGAAAAGATTATCAGAAACTTAAGGTTGGGGCTTTTCGGCAGGAGGAATCTGATATAGATCTGTATACGACAGATGATGAAGAAAGTTCAGATGAGCAATCTAGTTCCGAGGATGAAGAAGAAGAAGGAGAAGATGATCTTTTGGAAGATCAGGATATTGAGGAAATCGAAGAACCCGAGGAGCAACCAGAAAGGAATTGGTGGGATTCGGATAGTGATAGTGAATAAGCCACATTAAGCTTACAAGTCGAAAATTAATGTTTTAACACACCAACTTTGTTGGAAGACTCTTTTTCTTTTTAATTATTTATTTTCCTCTGGGGATGGCTGGAAGGCCGAAATTGCTGGTCAGTAAGGAAATCCGACTACAACAAATACTACCTTACTATAACAAATTCTACCAGCAATAGAAAACCATATTTTCGACCTGCTGTGGCCATGCTATTGTCGAGAGGATAGCAATGTTGAAACAAAAAGTAATTGATCTATTAGGCTCGGCAGCCAAAAAACCAAATACCTCTACCAATTTTGTTTTTTATGAATCTTACCGCAAGGATAAGAAGATTAGGAAAATATCATCAACAAAGATACGAAAAAGACCTATATATCGTTTCTTTTTGGATTTCGATGATCTGTACTTTCCGTTACATTGTATGCTCGATTTAGAAAGCACGTCGTTTGTGATTTCCCCAGAAGCAGCAAAGGCTTTCAGAATACCAGTGGTTAAAAGAACCAAAACGGTTAAGTCAGCAGATGTTACTGGCAGAGAAATTGAGACCGAAGAGTTGTTTACTATATCTTTAGGATTATCATTTGGAAGTCATCGTTCTTATGACGAAAAAGATCATGCTTTTGAGGTCATGAAAACATCTCAGGATTATGATTGTTCGATACCAGCTTGGTATCTTGAGAAGCATAAAGCTCGAGAAACAACAACCTCTCATTTACATTTTCCTCATTATTCTGGAGAATGTTACGGACATGGGAAAATCCATCCTGAGTATTCTATTACTTATGATAAATGAGTAGCTTTGGATAAGGATGCGATTGATATCGGAGCGTTGGTCCAAAATTGGTCTTCCATGCTGAAACGGCTACCAAAATGTTATCATAAGTATTTGTATCTTTTTGATCCGGAACATGCAGAAAAGTAACCGGATAATCGAGGCTGCGATCATAAGATTGAGTTAATAACCTCAGAAGATAAGCTTCGTATGGGACCAATTTATCAATTATCTCAAGTTGAAGAAGAAAAAATATTTGTGGAATATCTTGAAAAAATGATTCAGGAAAAGAAGATTAGGCCATCAAGTAGTTCGGTCGGAAGTCCTATTTTATTTGTTCCAAAACCATGGGGGAAAGCCTTCATCAGCAAAAAACATTTCCGTCCGGGCGGAATGGCTCCGTCAGAGTGGACGCGCTCCGTCAGAGCCGTCAGAGTCACCCCGGTGGCAGACTACTCCGCGCCCGGCGCCGATACGACGCGTCGCGTTGCATGTCACCCTCCAATCGCGGTTTCCCCGTTTCTTCTCGCTCTGTCCGTATCCAATTGTAAATGAACACTGTGGCGTTGTGGCCAACTGTGACCATACGTTGGAATGGGTTCATTGGGTATATCAGCAAAATGTAAATCGGTCTGGAAGGGTATATCAGCAAAATGTAAATCTGTCCGGAAGCCACACGCAGGGTTCCATAAGCACAAGGCATTTCGTCTATCATATTCGTCTTCGTTACAGTCACAAGATTCGCTACCTCATAATATGGCATGCATTATTTAAGAATCTATATACATACGGTCAATCTGGCCACAGATGGTAGTCGAGCATAATCGGAGGTTCTAGCTCGAGGAGCCTAGGAAGAAAGTGAGAAGATATGATACTACCCGGCCGCGAGAATCCACACAATTGCGTGGATCCAGATGAGATGAAAATGAGATGATGTC
>Ga0307515_10002220_pt1 | contig 42620 bp, 16 predicted proteins | sample 17_EM_MG_FD_194513 | JGI IMG/M metagenome (GOLD analysis project Ga0307515, IMG submission 194513) | Populus trichocarpa ectomycorrhiza microbial communities from riparian zone in the Pacific Northwest, United States - 17_EM | ecosystem: Host-associated > Plants > Roots > Unclassified | place... | reverse complement strand
GTTGTCGCGCTGTTCATCGGGCAGGCCGAGGTAGTGCAGGACCTCGTGGAGGAGGTCCTCGTCGGAGTGGCCCATGTCCAGGTGGAGTTGGTCGGCGCGGGCCGGGTTCGCGGAGACCGTGAGAGTGATCGCCTCAGGGTGATCGGGGTCGCTGATCAGGTTGAGGTTGATGTGCAACTGGTCCCTTGAACCGGGCAGCTCCAGACCGGAGTTGAGATGCGCGTCCAGCAAACCGCTGATGCGGTCCTGGAGTTGCTGGGTGCGGGCCGGATCGGGGGTGGTGACCGGGAGGTTGAGCGTGTAGTCCCGGACCCACGTGCCGTTGGGCGCCTGGATACGACGGATGTGGGTCCGGACAAGAGTCGTCGCACCGCTCAGGACGCCGGGGCGGGGCGCGTTGGACTGATCCGCGTGCGCGTCGAACCGCTCCGTGGAGTGCACGGCCGGGCGGGCGTGCGGGCGCAGGCCGAACCACGTGTCCTTCGGAGCCGGATCGGCGACACGCGACGCGGGCCTGTCGTCATCGGCATCACGAGTCGGCGCGGGACGGTAACGCCCGTCCGGCTGAACGCTGTTGGCGTCCCCAGGACCCCGGGGTGCGTTCGGCGGGGTGATGCCCGCCGGGGTGGTCGTGGCCGCCGCGTCGGTGCCCGGGTGCGCATCACTCGCGCTGTAGTGGTTCAGGCCCGTGTAGTGGACCTCCAGCGCGGGGGTGTCGGTGGTCGGGCCGTAGCGCAGCGCGATGCCACGGGGACCGGCGTTCGCGTTGGTGGCGGCGAGCGGGTCCGGCACCGGCTGGAAGACGTGGATCGGGGCGTCGAGGGTGTCGGCGAGCAAGGGCAGGAAGGTGTCGCCGACCGGGTGCGCCCACGCTTTCGACCAGTTGCGCACCGCGTTTTCGAGCAGGGTCGCTTCTTCCCCGGTGAGGGGGGCGGTGCTCCGGTGGTAGCCGGCGATCAGCAGCGAACGGCGCTCGTCCGGTGTCATGTCGGTGAGCGTCGGCAGCTCGTCCACCGCACGCAGATAGGCGAACATCCGCCGGTTGCTCGGCACGGCGCCGGCCGGTGCGGGCGGTGCGCCCGGCGTCGAGACGGCTTGCAGATAGCGGGCCTGGAGGTCGACCGGGTCCAGGTCCTCTGCCTGCGTCACGCCCTGGATGCCGTAGTGGGCCAGTCGGCCGTTGACCTCGGTGTCGGACAGGCCCTGGACCCGCGTCGTGAAGGGGTCGACGAGGACGCCCCGGAGCTGGCCGAGCACCTGCGGCGGGAGCGGTCGGCTGCCGTCGCGTGCCGCTGCCAGGCGGGCCTGCACCAGGTTCTGCAACTCCCGCTGTACGAACCGGAGATGGCCTGCTCCCTGGTCCGCGCTCTGCGGTTCCTGCGTCACCGTCGTGAGGGTCTGCCGTACGTCGTCGGGCCGGGCGAGCCAGTTGTCTGTACCCGCGTTGAGGCCACCCGGGGCGGCCCGCCGCAGGTGCGTGCGGACCAGGTGCGGCGCGCTGCCGATGACGGCGTACAGGAGGCAGTTGCCGTCGCCGGGGGTCGGCACGGCGTTGCCGGTGGGGGTGACGTAGGGGGACGGCGGGGTCGCGGGGGTCGAGGCGGTGGTGGTCGAGGTCGTGCCGGGGGCCGGGGCCTTGCCCTTGTCGACGCCCTTGCCCTTGTTGAGGCCGGTGCTCTTGTTGACGCCGGTGCTCTTGGCGGTGGCCTTGCTCGTGCTCTTGTCGGTCGCCGGCTTCTTGTTCTTGTCCGCCTTGTCGGTGGCCGACTTCTTGTCCTTGCCGGATGTACCGGACTTACCGGACTTGGGCGGTGCGCTCTTCTTCGGCTGCTGTTTCGACGTGGTCGGTGCGGGCGTGGACGTGGACGTGTCGGGGTTCGTCCCGGTGGTCCCGGCGTCGGTGGTGCCGGTGGCGGGCGCCGGGGTGTGGGTCTGGCCGCCGGCCGGGAGGGGGGTGGCTCGGCCGTCGGGGGCGGGCCAGCGGGGCGGGGTGGTGGCGAAAGTGGTCCGCAGGGACTGTTCGGGGGTGGGGGCGCTGTCCTGGACGTCGCTGGACAGGTCCGGCAGTGCGGCGGTGGCCGCCATCTGGTCGGCGGCGGCCTGCATTTGCGCGGTGACGGCGGCGACGACCTGCCCGTTGCGCCGGTCAACCTCGGTCTCGGCCGCGGTCACCAGGCCCTCGGCGACGGTCTCGTCCTGCGTGGCGACCTGGAGGTTGCGAGCCGTGACGACTGCGGCTGCCGCTGCTTCCTGCGCCTCCTCCACGGCCTCCGCGTGGTTCCCCTCCTCCTCGCTGATGCGCGCCGGGACGGTGTCTACGACGCGCTGCGCCATCGCCAACACCGGCCGCTGCGCGGCGAGTTGGTCGGTGGCCTCCTGGATCGATTCCTCGGCGGCGGTGATCGCGGGGACCGTGGCCCGCACCCGGGGGTCGGCGGCGACATCGGCCGCGGGGGCGTGGGAACGTGGGGTGCCGGGTGCCACGGGGGCCGGTACGGGGGCGGGGGCGGGACTCGACTGCCCGTTCCGCGCGGCCTGTTCGGCGGCGGCCCGTGCGGCGGCGGCGCGTTCTTCGCGCACGGTGTTCTCGGCCTGCGTCAGCGCGGCCAGGGCGGTCCGGAGGTCGTGGCGGCCCTTCGTCTCGTCCCGCTCGTGCCGCTCGATGACCGACGGCAGGGTGGTGACGGTGCTGCGGGCTTCCGCGAGGTCCCGCTTCAGCCGTGCGACCAGTGCCTCGGCCTCGCGCGCGGCCTTGGCGGACTCGGCGGCCGTCCGCGTCGCCTGCTTGTGGGCAGCGGTCGCGTTCGTGACCGCGAGTTCCGCCTTCCCGTGGGCTGCTACGGCTGCGGTGTGCGCCCGGTTGGCCTGCTGGAGGGCGCCGGTGAGGAGGTTCAGCCGCTGCGGGCTGTCGGTGAGGGTGTCGGTGGCGGTGTGCAGGAGTTCGGCCTGGGCGTGGAAGGCGGTCCACGCGGTGGTGAGGTCGGGGTCGTCGGTGACGAGGGCGCCTTCGGGCGTGAACTCCCAACGCCGGATGCCCTGGGGGTCACGGGTCATCAGTTCCAGCGGGCGGTTGCCGAGCACGGCCGTGCGGGAGGCCATGTAGAGGGCTTGGCCGAGGTGTTCGCCGTCCGGGTCGGCGCCGAGGGCCACCCAGAACTGCACGCCGTCACTGCCGGGCGGGATCGCCGCATGCAGGCGCTCGGGCAGGGTGTGCGGCTCGGCGGTGGCCCAGTCGGGAACGAGCGCGGGCAGGTCGTGGAGGTTCGGCGGGGTCTCGGCCGGGGTCAGGAGACCGTGGCCGAGGAGGTCGCGTTCCTCGACGCGGAGGGTGACCGTGCCGGTGACATGGCGGGTGCCCTCGGGTCCCTCGACGAGCAGGTGGGCGTCGACGTCGACGACGTAACTGCGCGTGCCCCGCGCCCCGTTGGCCGGTGCGGAGGTGCTGCCGGTCTTGAGCCAGTCACGGCGGCTGCCGGTGGTGGTGCCGCCGAAGGTGGAGGGCTGGGTCTGCCGCTGGGCGAGCGGCACGCTGATCCCGGCGATCTCCTGGTTGTCGTCGTCACCGCTGAGGAGTTGCGTGTACGAGGTGGCGAGGGAGTGGTCGGCTCCGGCGGCGGTGCTCACCGTGTCGGTCGTGTTGTGGAGCTGGTCGAGGGTGACGTCGTCGGCGTGGGTGGAACGGCGCGGGTTGTAGAGCGTGACCGCGATCGACGGGGCCCGTCCCGGCGCCCCCTCGAAGGGTGTGGTGCCGGGCATCTTGCGGGTGAGGTCGGCGGCCAGCCGGGGACGGTCGAGGGAGACCCGTCCGGCCTGGATCAACTGGCCGAGGCGGACCGCCTGACCCTCCACCGAGACGGAGGTGACCTGCGCGTGCCAGCCCTGACCACCGCGCGGCGCCACGTCGTTCAACGCCGTCCCCAGGTGCGCCCAGCCGTCGAAGTGGAACGCCGGGGTCGGCCCCACCGGGTGGAACATCTGCGCGTCGGCGAGATACGGGCGGGTGGTGGGGCCGAGCGGCAGCACGGTGTTGCGCGGGTCGGTGCGGGAGACGACGGACGGGGGGTTCACCGGAACCGGGCCGACGAGCGGGTTGGTCTCGGTGCCGGTGAAGCGCAGCGTCAGGCTGACCGGGACGCTGCCGGTGCGCGGGGTGCCCCGGGCCAGCAGCGCGTTCATCCACCGGCGTGCGTCGCCGTCCGCGTCGGACCAGGCGATGACGCCGTTCTGGAGGAGACCGCCGATGACGTTGGGCGGCCAGTCGGCGACCAGCGCCGAGCGGACGGACAGCTCGTAGTCGTACTGGAGGCCGTCGAAGTCGGCGCCGTTGTCGGTGCGCAGCCAGAAGCGGTTGTCGGCGGTGGTCGCCCGCCGGGCGGAGATGCTGGTGGCCGACTGGGGGGTGAACACGGGCGCCGCGCGGTCCGTCCTGGACGGGTCGGGGCCCTGGTTCGGGCGGAGATAGCGGGTGGTCAGGGTGACCGGGAGCTGCTTCTGCCGGACCGAGGCGCGGGTGGTGGTGCGGCCCGCGGCGGTGTGCGACTGCCACTGTTCGAGACCCGAGCCCGGGGTCGAGGAACCCTGCACGGCGGCCAGGTTCTGGGTCCGCCGGGGCACCGCCGTCAGCGTGACCTCGACCAGGCGCTCACCGCCGAAGCCGTGGTGGCGGAAGTGGAAGCGGGTGGTGGCCCGGCGCGGAGTGCCGTCCGGACCGCGTCCGGGCAGCGAGCGCAGCCCGGCGGACGAGGTGAGCTGTGCGACGCGACTGTGCACGCCCTGCTGGTAGCCGGAGTGCCCCGGGGTGACCGCTCCGGGCGCCTCGGCCTCCACCAGCGCCAGCAGCGTCCGCCCGACCTGCCCCCGCCGCTCCCTCCGGTTGACCGACTGCAACGGGATATGGCCGGCGGCGGGCCCCGTCGAGGGGACGGGGGCGGCGACGGGACGGTCGTACTCGATGACCGAGAGGACTCCGCCGAGGCCCAGTTCGCGGTTGCGGGTGTACGGCGCCGGGAGGGCCGCCGTCAGGGTCGGTGCGGGCGCGGGGGCGAGCCCCTGCACCGAGCCCATCCACCGTGCGTCGCGGGCGAGTTGGCCCTGGGTCATGAGGAACTGCAAGCCGTCCGGGACGTCTACCGCGAAGGTGACGGGGGCGATCGTGCCGTGCTCGCCGCCTCCGGTGAGCAGCGGGCGGGAGCCGGAGCCGGCCGTGGTCAGACGGGTGACGGGGCCTGTCGGGACGGGCCCGCCGATGCCGTTGAGGAGGGTGCGGGAGCCCGCGCGGACCGTGACGAAGTAGGTGACGTCGGCGACCACCCGGTGCAGGTCGCCGCTCTCGGTGGGGGTGCGGTTGACGCCCGTACTGGCGGAGAGGGTGTCGGCGGTGTCGGTGCGGGCGACATAGCCGAGCCGTGCCGAGGGGTTGAAGAGGCCCTTGTACGACTTGCCGCTGGTCTGGCTGGTGGAGACCGAACCGTCCGACTCCGGGCCGGTGTTGCCCTGCCCGGCCGCGTTCGCCGGGCCCGCGGGCTGGGTGGGCGGGTTCTGGGTGAGCACCCCGCTGCCGCCGAACTGGTGCGACTTTCCGAGGGACTTGAGCTGCTGAGCGTTGTCGGTGGCCGACACGCCCGTCTCCAGGTACTGCCGGGTGGTGTCCAGCAGTCGGGGTCCGTGTGCGACGGCCTGGATCTCCAGGGAGTACTGGCCGTCCGCGAGCGTCCCCGGCAGGCTCAGGCCTTCAACTATGTAGGAGTTCTTGAACAGTTCGTGGCCGTGGGCGATGAGGCTGCCCGGGGTGATCGCGGCGTGCCGGGTCTCGGCGGCCCGCGTCCTGCTGTCCGTCAGCCCGTGCCCGGCGAGCGGGGAGATGCCGTCGCGGGCGGGCGGGGTGGCGGTCGGGGCGGGGGCGGTACCCGTGGCCGTACCGGTGGTGGCCGGGGCGGTGAGCGGGAGGATCGGGCCGGTGCCGTTGTCGGCGGCGGGCGTCGGCCGGGCCTGGTTGCGGATCTCCGCGGCGGCCCGCCGGAAGACCGACTCGATGGCCGCGGCGCCGCGCACGGTGTCGATCAGCGCGTCGTCCGGTATCCGCACCAGATCCTGGCGCGGGACGCCGTTGGCGTCGGTCGCGTCGAGCCGGGCCATGTCGACCGCGTTGGTCGGGCGCGGCGCCCCGTCGGCACGCACGGCGGGCGGCGCGGGGATCACCGACGGTGCCTGGGTACGGCCGTGCGGCACCGCGAGCCGCAGCGTGCCGGCGACCGTCGGCGGATGGACGACGGTCGCGGGGGCGACGGGCGGCGCACCGGCGACGGCCGGAGCCGCAGGGACAGCCGGAGCCGGGGCGAGGGCCTGGTTGACGTTCTGTCCGAACCGTTGGCTGGGCTGATCGGTGTCGTCCGCGTACACGTCCAGAGCCAACCGCACCGGCACCGCGAAGTCGTGACTGTCCTGGCCGGTGCCGATGTAGAACTGGTCGTGCGAGGTGGCGCCGCCCACGGTGTCGCCGTGGGTGACCTGGTGGCCGTACTGGTAGTCGGCCCCGAACCCGATGGACCCCCAGACGCCCAGCGGTCCGCTGACGCTGGCCATCGGTCCGAGCGCGGCGCCGTACGACTCGCCCCGCTGCTCGGCGTCGCTGCCCGCCATCTGCGCCAGCCCCATGACCTGGATGCCCGGCAGCACCAGGCTGTGGGTGCTGGCCTGCGGGGTGTCACGCACGGCGGTGAGGAGCAGCCGAACCCGACGGACACCGGTGTCCGTACTGTTCGGCACCTCGAAGTGCAGGGCATGCCCACCGTCCACCATGGCATCGGTGGCGGCACGCAGACCGGTGCGGGAGCGGGCCTCGCGCAGCCGCCGCAGGTTGTTCAGCTGGGCGTGCAACCGGATCTGGTGCTCGGGCTCGTGGTCCCGTGCCGCCTGCTTCAGGCGGGCGCCGATCCCGGTGGGGCGCGTGGCCGTGGGGGCGGGCGGCAGGAAGCCCTCGCGGCGCAGCCAGGTCTCGGCCTCGTCGAACAGACCGTCCGTGCCGGTCACATCCAGCGGGGCCGCGCTCAGCCCGATGCCGTCCAACCGGTCCAGCGAGTCCGGGAGTTCACGCGTCTCGTCGGCGGACGGCGCGTGCCCGGTGGCGTCCGCCTTGCTCAGGACCCGCAGGTCCATGCCGTGTGCCTGCGTGAGCGGGGGCGCCACCGTCTCGGTGCCGTCCGGCCGGATCAGGGTGACCTGGTAGGTGACACCGGAGGGGGTGAGGAGGTGGCCCCGGTTGGTGCGGATGGCGTGCATCGTGCCGGCGGAACTGCTCGCGCTGTACGTGTTGGTGACGGTCGCCTGTGTCTGCCCGCGCAGGCCCAGGCTGCCACCGATGGTGCCGGCCGCGTCCGGGTGCCCCTGGCCGTGGTCACCGGTGAGAGCGGCGGCACCGCTGCCGCTGACGCCGATACCGCTGGTGTACTTCGAGGAGAGGTCGACCTTCGCCGTGTTGACCAAGTGGCTTTCGAGGTTGATCTGACCGGGGGTGCTCTGCCGCAACGGCGTACCGACGGCGGGCACGGTGACCAGGTGCAGCATGCCCACCGCGTTGCCGTCCGCGCCGGTGATGACGGGCGAGTAGATCCCGCCGTCCACCTGCATGGGCAGCGTGCCGCGCAGCACCTGCTCGGAGAGGAAGTCCGAGACCTGCCCGGCGGCGGTGGCGTCGAGATCGGTGTGGAAGGTCTGGTGGACATGCTCGTACAGGGCCCTGGGGTCGATCACGGAGTCGACACCGTAGAGCGGAAGATCGGCCATCGCGGCGGGCGCGGGCAGCGAACCCGGCGCCGGGTCGGCGGTGGTGAGGTGCCGGGGGAACCAGATCGTGGTGGGGCCGTGCGGCTCCGCCACGCCCCATCCGTCCGGCACGGGCGCCGGGGTCGCCGTCGCGGCCGGGGCCGTGGTGGGGGGCGCGGTGACCGCGGGGGCACCGGTGCGTACCCGCCAGCGGGTGGTGAACTCCACAGGATCCGAGGGCTCGTTGGACCGCTGGGAGGACGTGGTCTGGATGGCCTGGGTGACCGTGGTGGCGTCGCTCGCCTGGTTGTGCGTGATGGCCGCCGTGACCGAACCGTCCACACCCCGCACCGCGGTGGGTGCCGTGATCGGCCAGGACCCGGTCCACGGCACCTGGAAGGTCCGATAGGTACCAGACGGCTGACTGGAGAAGTTCTCCCGCGTACCGAACCCGCGCCGCTCGACATGCTTGTCCGCGTCACGCGGATCGAAACGCCCCTGCCGCAACGAAGTCCGGGGCTCGGAAAGCGTCAGCTGTACGTCGACGGTGCGGTCGTTCCCGTCGACCTGGACGGTGACGCGGTGACCGCCGTTGGAGCGCAGATACGGCAGTTGGAGCGCGAGGTTCTCCCGGCTCAGGACGTCCCGCACCTGCGTGCGCACCGCCTCGGGCGGATTGTCGCGGTTCAGCCCCAGCGCCACGTAGACCTGACCGTGCAGCCCCTCGATCACCTCGTCGGAGAAGGGCTCCGCGTACACCAACCCGACCGTGCCGTCCGGGACCGCGCCATAGGAGGCCACGTAGGACGACGGGAATTGGCGCCGCGCGGGCGGTAGCGCGGTCGGGGCCTGGGAGGTGGGCCAGGTAGGTGTGTCCTGCGCGGGGATGGTGGTGGTGTCGGGGTTCTGGGGCGGGGTCGTCTCGTCCTGGCCTGTGTGGTCGTGGAGTTGGGGGCCGGACGCGGTGACGTTCTCGATCGTGCGGAGATAGCGGTGCGGGATGTGGACGGGGGTCTGAGTGGTCGCCATCAGGCCCGTCGTGCGGACTGTCGTGCTGTTCGGGTGGTTGCGCAACAGGAAGTCGTTGTCGCGCTGTTCATCGGGCAGACCGAGGTAGTGCAGGACCTCGTGGAGCAGGTCCTCGTCGGAATGGCCCATGTCCAGGTGGAGTTGGTCGGCACGGGCCGGGTCGGACGTGTTGGTGAGGGTGATCGCCTCGGGGTGTGCGGGATCGTCGATCAGGTTGAGGTTGATGTGCAGCTGGTCGCCTGAACTCGGCAGCTCCAGACCGGAGTTGAGATGCGTGTCCAGCAAACCGCTGATGCGGTCCTGGAGTTGCTGGGTGCGGGCCGGATCGGGGGTGGTGACCGGAAGGTTGAGCGTGTAGTCCCGCACCCACGTGCCGTTGGGCGCCTGGATACGACGAACCTGGGTCCGGACAAGAGTCGTCGCACCGCTCAGGACACCGGGGCGCGGCGCGTTGGACTGGTCCGCGTGCGCGTCGAACCGCTCCGTCGAGTGAACGGCCGGGCGGGCGTGGGGACGTAGGCCGTGCCACGTGTCCTTCGGAGCCGGGTCGGCGACACGGGACGCGGGGTGTTCGTCGGCAGTATCTCGGGTCGGCGCGGGACGGTAACGGCCGTTCGGCTGAACGCTGTTGGCGTCTCCGGGGCCCCGGGGTGCGTTGGGCGGGGTGATGGCCGCCGGGTCCTCGATGAGAGGGCCTGCGTCGGTGGCCATGTAGTGACTCGGGTGCCTCCTGTAGTGGATCTCCAGGACCCGGGTGGCCGTGTGCGGGCCGACGCGGGTGACGGGGCCACGGTTGGTCGTCCCGATCGGCCGCAGTGTCTCCACTGCCACGTCCAGGGTCTCCGCCAGCAGCGGGAGGAACAACTCGCCCTCGTCGTCGTCATACACCTGCGCCCAGTTCTGGACGGCGCCGCGCGCGTGGTCCAGTTCGGCGGGGGTGAACTGGGCGGTGCTGACGGTGTATCCGTGGCCGAGCACGGTGCGGAGCTGATCGTCGGTGAGGCCGTCCAGCGTGGGCAGTCGGCCGGTGTCGCGCAGATACGCGAACATGTCCCGGACTCCGATCCCCTCCTGAACGGTCTCGCCGCTCCCGGTCCGCGCCAGGGTGTAGAGCATGGCGATATCGTCCAGCTGCTCCGGCTCCGTCACCTCTGTGATGCCGTACTCGTCGAGGGCCGCCCGGAGTTGGTCCTCGGTCATGTCGTCCGTGCGCTTCGAGAACCAGTCCGTGAGCGACTGTCGTAGCTGGCCCACCACCTCGTGCGGCAACGGGAGTTCGCTGTCCAGCCGGTTCTCGGTGAGGGTGCGCAGCCGGTCGGCGACGTTCATCAGACGTCTGGCGCCCTCGGGCATCGGGGTGTCGCCGCCGTGCCACTGGGTGAACTCGGCCAGATCCTGGCGGACTTCGCTCGGTCGGCCGAGCCAGGCGTAGGTCTGCGGGGCCTGGGTGCTCAGGCCGGGCAGCCGGTCGCGGACCCGCTCCGGGTCACTGCCGATGATCGCGTAGAGCATGCACCGGCCGTCACCGACGGTCGGGATCTCATTGCCTCGTGCCTCCCGCACATGGTCGGGTGGCGTCAGGTCGGCGTCGTCCTGGGCCAGGCCGGTGGAGTCGACGCCGGAGACGTCCTTGGCCTTGCCCTTGCCCTTGGCGTCGGTCTTGGTCTCGGTCCCGGTCCCGTCCGAGGTGGGTGTGGTCGCGTCCGTGTCCGCCGGTGCGCTGTGCAGGTCGGCGGACGTACTGCCGCTGCCCTCACCCGAGTTGCCGACCAAGGCGTCGAACGCGCTGTCCTGAGCGGAGGTGCTGCCCTGGTTCCCGCCCGTGGTGGTGTCGTTGCCGGTCGAGGGGGTGTCCTTCGGCACGACGGGGGACGTCGGGTCGGAGGTGGTCGCGTCCGAGCTGGTGCCGCCCCCCGAAGTCTCGTTCCCGGTGGTGGAGTTGGCGCTCGCGGGGGTGACCCCGTCGTCGGGGCCGGGTGTGTTGCCGGTGGAGGGGCCCGCCGTGCGGGGGCGGCCCGAGCCGGGCCAGCGCGGGGCGATGGAGGCCAGGGTCGAGTGTGTGGTGGGCAGCGTCGAAGGGGCGACGGCCAGCACCGGGCCGGTGGTGCCCAGCAGTTGGGTCTCCGCCACCCCTCGGTTCGCCAAGGCGGCGACGCGCCTGCCGACGGCGTTGTCTATCTGGGCGTTGATGTCACCGAGCAGTTGCTCCGCCTGCTCGTGGATGTCGCGTGCGTCCTCGTGATCGAGGGCCGCGCTGTCGGCCTGCCCGCGGGCCGTGTCGGCGTCCGCGCGCAGGGTGGCGGCCGCGTCCCGGACGCCCGGGAACTGTTCCCGCGCCTCGGTCAGGGCCGCCTCGTCCCGTTCCAGACCGGCCTTGGTGTCCTGGAGCGTGGCACGGTCCCGCGCCAGCCCGTCCCGCGCGGTGGTGAGCCGGGCGTCCAACTCGCCGACCTCGGCGGTGACTTGGTCGATCCGCTGAGTGAGATGGGGGTCTACGACGGGAGCCGGGGCGGTGTCGTCTGCGGATGCGGGAGCGGGTGTCGCGGCCGGATCGGACGTGGAGTTCGGGGAGTTCTCGGTGCTCTGGGCATCCGAGGTGCCCGGCGTGGTCACGTTCCGCGGGTCGCCGGACCCGGAGGGCTCTGTCGTCGAGGGTGCGGCGGCGGCGCGGGCGGTGAGTTCGGTCAGGTCGCGGCGGGCGTTCTTGAGGCGGGCGCTGAGGTCGATCTCGGCGCGCTCGCCGTCGGAGACCGCGTCGGTGAGCGAGCCGAGCGCGAGGCGGGCCCGGGTGATCCCGCCGACCAGTGCCTCCGTACGGTCGGTGAGGGCGCGGAGGGCCTGGTCGGCCCGGTCCGCGTCCCGCTCGGCGGTGGTGGCGTCCGTGCCGGTCCGGGTGGCCTTGTCCGCCGCCGCCGTCAGATCGGTCGTCGCCTCGTTCAGGACGTCCTGCGCTTCGCCCTGCAGGTCCCGCTCCACGGCTTCGTCGTCGAGCGCCTTGCCGTGATCCCTCTCGGCCCGGTCGAACGCCGTGGCGGCCTGCTCGAAGTCGGCCCATGCCCGGTCCAGGGCGGTGACACCGGTGGTGGCACCCGAAGTCGAACCACCCGTGCCGGGCGGCACGTTGCCCGTACCCGCGGTCCCCGTACTCGTGCTGGTACCCGGTGCCGTGTCCCCCGGCCCCGTCCGCACCGTCGGCGGCCCCGTCAGCGTGCCGCCCGGGTCGAAGGCCCAGATGCGCAGGCCCTCCGGGCCCCGGGTGACCAGTTCCACCGGGCGCCCGTTGTCCCGGGCCGCGCGCGAGGCGGCGTAGAGGGCCAGGGTCAGGCGGGAGCCGTCCGGGTCGGGGCCGGTGGCCACCCAGAACTGGAAGCCCTCGTCCGTGCGGTCGACGCCCGTGTTCAGGGCGTTCCGTACCCGCGGCAACTGGGTCGCCGCCCAGTCCTGCGGTGCGTGCGGAGTACCCGCGGTGAGCAGTGCCGGGAGGTCGTAGACCTGGGGTACCGGACGGGGCGCGGTGATGCCGTGGCCGAGGGCGTCGCGCTCCTCGATGCGGATCGTGGCGGTGCCGGTGACATGGCGTACGCCGTCGGGACCGGAGACCTCGATGTGCACGTCGGCCCGGACCTCGTAGCTGCGGGTGCCGCGGCCGCCGGCGGGCACGCTGGTGCTGCCGGTCTTGAGCCAGTCGCGGCGCCCGCCGGAGACCGTGCTGCCGAAGTTGCTGGCGTCCACCGGGCGTTGGAGCACCGGCGGGGTCGCGCCGAGGAGGTAGCGGTCGGGGTCGTCGGTGCTCATGACGAACGGCAGGGACAGCCCGGCGGTGGTGTCGCCGCCGGAGACCGTACCGCTGTTCTGCGAGCTGATCCGCAGCCGGTCGATGGCGATGTCGCCGCCGTCGCTGATCACCGTCGGCCGGTACAACGAGACGGTGAGGGTGGGCCGTTGGTCCGGGGCGTTCGCCATCGGGTACGCGCCGGGCATCCCCGGGAGCATGCCGCCGACCTGCCGGGGGTTGTCCAGCGACAGGGTGCCCGCCTGGATGAGTTCGCCGAGCCGCACCGACGCGTTCTCGTCGGAGGTCGAGGCCGCCTGGGAGTTCCAGCTGCTGGAGGTTCCGGGGGCGACCTCGTCGAGGGCGGTGTACACCTGACCCCAGGCGTCGAAGCCGTAGACGGGGACGGAGCCGGTCGGGTGGAACAGGTCCTCGTCGCGCAACGCGGGCTGCGTGCCGGCCTGTTGACGGGGGTCGACCCGGGTCAGCGTGGGCGGCGGGGGCGCGGGCAGCGGAGGGCGGCCGGTCTCGCTGCCGGTGAAGCGCAGGCTCACCTGGGCCGGTACCCGGATCTGGTCGCCGAAGTCGCCGGAGAGGGTGCGGCTCAGCCAGGAGCGGGTCTGCGGGTCGGCGTCGTCCCAGGCCATGATTCCGCGCTGCACCAGCGCGCCCAGCACGTTGGGCGGCCAGTCGGTGACCAGGGTGGAGCGGACCGTGGCGACCAGCTCGTAGTCCAGCCCGTCGAAGTCGGCGGCGCTGTCGGTGCGCAGCCAGTACCGGTCCTCGGCGGTGCGCCCCTGCCTGGCGGCCTTGCCGGTGGAGCGGGCCAGATTGCCGGAGAGGCCGAGCCGGTCGGTGCGGTCGTCGGTGTCGGGGCGGGTGAATCGGGCCGTCGGGTTGACGGTGAGCCGGTGCTGGCGGCCCACGGAGGAGGAGAGCGAGCGGCCCTCCGCCGTGTGCGAACCCCACTGCTCGATACCGGACTTGTCGCCCGGTACCGATGTGCCCAGCACCGCGCGCCGGTTCGCGGAGCCGCCGACGGGGCGGGCCGAGAACGTCACCTCGACGAGTGTCGCCCCGCCGAACCGGTGGTGCCGGAAGGCGAACCTGGCCTGTCCGTTGCCGCGTCCGATCAGCGCCCGCTTGCCGGCGACACCGGTGTTGTCGGCGATCAGCGCGGCGACACCGGGCAGATAGGAGGGGTTGCCGGGGGTGGTCACGCCGGGGGCGTACTGCTCCACCAACTCCCGTGTCTCGCTGTGGAATCGAGCGCGTCGCTCGGCCCGCGGGGTCCCCGGCGGGGCGGAGAACTCGGTGACGGAGTTGACCGTGGCCAGGCCGAGGGTGCCGTCGTGGATGTAGCGGTCGGGCAGTGTCGGTCGGGTCAGGCCGGTCTCCGACGGGGTGGGCAGGGGCGGGGTGAAGGCACCCATCCACCGTCTGTCGCGCCGGAGTTGACTCTCCGTCATCAGGAACTGGAGCCCGCGCGGCACGTCCACGGCGAGTGTGACGTCCTCCCCGGGCCCGTACCCGAAGGTGTTGGCGACCACGTTGCGGTGTCCGGTCCGTACCCGGATCAGGTAGGTGACGTCGGCCGTGACCCGGTGCTGGAGGCCCGACTGGGTGGGCGTCCGGTTGGTGCCGGTGCTGCTGCTGAGGGTGTCGGGCTTGTCGGTCTTGCGGTCGTACTGGTAGCGCCCGGACGGGTTGAAGCGGGACGGCGTGGGGGCCGGGGCGGTGGGCTGCCCCTCGACCGGTGTGGGGGCCGGCGGGTTGTTCTGGGTCGCCGAGCCGCCCAGGCCGAACTGGTTCGTCTTACTGAGGCCCTTGAGCTGCTGCGCCGAGTCGGTGGTGGAGATGCCGGTCTCCAGGTACTGGGTCACGCTGTGCGTCAGCCGGGGCGTGTGGGCGACTGCCTCGATCTCGATCGCGAGTTGACCGTCGGCACCGAGCCCGGGCAGCGTCAGTCCCTCCACGACGTAGGTGCCGCTGAAGATCTGGTGTCCGCGGCCGATCAGCGAGCCGGGCGAGAGCGCGGTGATCCGGGACTCGGCGCCGACCGTGGTGGTGTCGGCGGCCGGACTGCCGACCAGCGAACTGCTCAGGAACCCGGTGACGCCGTCCACCAGCCGGGAGAACCGCCCGGGAGGCACGGCCGGACCACCGGCGGCGTTCGCGTTGGCGTTCGCGGGGTTGGGATTGGCGTTGGGATTGGGGCCGACACCGACGCCGGTGACGATCCGCCGGAAGGCGTCCTCGAGCGCCGCCGAACCGCGCACCACGTCGATCAGCGCGTCGTCCGGAACACGGACCACGCCCGGCGCCCGCACTCCCTGCGGGTCCGTCATCGCCAGCCGCTGCGTGTCCTGCGGCGTCGGCTGTCGTACGGTGTACGGCTGACCGGCCGGCGCGGGCTCCGCGGCGTCCACGGTCCGCCCGTGCGGTACGGCCAGCCGGATGTGACCGGCGACGCCCCGCACGCCGGGGGGCTGCACACCGTGCTCGATGTCGCCCCCGGGTTGCACCTCGCCGAACCGGCGCACCGGTTCCTGGCCCGCACCCTCGTACAGGTCGAGCGTGAGGCGGGCCGGTACCTCGAACTCGTGGGTGTTCTGCCCGCTGCCGATGAAGAACTGGTCGTGGCCGAGCGTGGTGCCGGTGGTGTTGCCGAGCGTGGCCTGGCCGACGTACTGGTAGTCGCCGGTGGCGCTCAGGGTCCAGGCGCCCCCGCGCGGGGTGGGCACGGTGAGGCCGCCGCCGACCCCGACGCCCCCGCCGTAGGTGTTGCCGCGCCGGCCGGTGCCGCCCGCGCCCGCCTGCGCCAGGCCCATGACCTGGATGTCGGGCAGCACCGTGCTGTGCACCACCGGCAGGTTCGGGTCGCGCTGCGCGCCCAGTTCCAGTCGGACCCGGCGCCGCCCGGTCACCGCGGGGATCTCCAGGAACAGCGAGTGGCCGCCGTCCACCATGGAGTCCGTCGCCGCGCGCAGCCCGAGCGGGGAGCGCAGTTCCTCCAGCCGCCGCAGATTGTTCAACTGGGCCTGCACCAGCGCCTCGTCGGGCAGCAGCACGTTCCGGCGCGGGGCGGTGTGCGGCGGTGGCAGGAAGCCCTGGTCGCGCAGCCAGGTCTCCGCCTCGCCGAACAGCGGCTCCGCCTCGCCGTCCTTCACCCCGAGCGGCGCGGTGGACTGCCCGATCGACTCCAGCGTCGCCAGCTCGTGCGGCAGCGCGCGCCTCTCGTCCTCGGTCGGCGGGTGTCCCGCCGCGTCCTCGGCGCTGAGCACCCGCATGTCGAGAGCGTGGTTCCACGTCCCGGGCGCATAGGTGGAGAGGGAACCGTCGGGCCGGATCAGGGTGAGGGTGTAGGTGACGTCCGCCTCGGTCAGCAGATGGCTGCGGTTGGTGCGCACCGCGTGCATGGTGCCCGCGAGGGCGTTGGTGCCGAACACGTTCTGCGTCGCGTAGCTGCCGCTGAGCTTGCCGTTGACGGTGCCGCCGATGACGTGGGAGGCGTTCGCGTGCCCCGCGTCGTGGTCGCCCGTGAGGGTCGGGCCGAGACTGCCGCTGAGGTTCAGCCCGCTGTTGAACGCCGTGTTCTGGTCGTTCTTGACGGTGTTGACGACATGGCTCTCAAGGTTGATCTTCTTGTCGAGGCTCTTGGCCACCGGAGTGTTCCGGGTGACCTCCGCCCGCAGCCGCATCATGCCGACGGCACGTCCACGCGCGTCGGTGAGCACCTGCGAGTACAGCCCGCCCTCGACCTGCATCGGCAGGGCGCCCCGCAGGATCGACTCGTCGAGGAAGTCCGCGAGTTGGGCCGAGGACGTGGTGTCCAGGTCGTCCCGGAAGTGCGCCGCGGCACCCTCGTACAGCCGCCGCGGGTTCAGCACCGAGTCCACGCCGTAGATCGGCAGCTTCTTGATGTCGGCGGGGGCGGGCAGGTCCTGCGCGGGATCTTCGTGGGCTTCCACGAGGTGCTGCGGGAACCACACGGTGACCGGCCCGTGCTGCGCTTCCGCAGTCCAGTCGCGCGTGGGACCGGGTACAGCGGCGACAACTGCCGTATTCGCGGCGCCCGTCGGGCCCCCTGGATTCCCTACGGCCGTGATCGCGGCCGGCGCGTTCCGGCCGCCCGGTGCCGGTGCCGGGGCGTCGACGCGCACCTGCCAGTTGCTGTCGAAGTCGTAGGCGCGGGAGGGCTCGTTGCTGCGCTGGGCGCTGGTGGTCTGCACGACCTGGGTGACGGTGGTCGAGCCGTCCGCCTGGTTGTGGGTGATTGTCGCGGCCAGCGCGAGGTCGAGGGCGCGGACCGGGCCCGCCGAAGCCTCCGGTTTTGAACCGGTCCACGGCACCGGAAGCGTCGAGAACGTGCCGGACGGCTGCGAGGAGACGATCTCCCGGGTGCCGTATCCGCGCCGCTCCACGTGCTTGTCGGGATCGCTCCTGTCGATCCCGCCCTGCCGTACCGACGGCCGCCGGTTGTCGAGCGACAGCCGTACGTCCACCTGCCGGTCGACACCGTCGACCTCCAGGGTGATCCGGTGGCCGCCGAGACTGCGCAGATACGGCATGTGCTGCGTCAGCTGCTGCTCCGACAGCACGTCCCGCAGCTGCGCGAGCACCGGGTCGTCCGGTCCCGGAGCGAGCCTGCCGAGCTCGCCGAGCACCTGACGGTGCAGCCCGTCGACCAGGTCCGGCGAGAACGGCTCCATCTGTGTGAGGCCCATCTGGCCGTCGTACCGCTGTCCGTAGCCGCCGAGGTAGCTGGGACGGCGTCCACCGCCGGCCACCACCTCGGTCGGGGCGGTGGTGTCGCCCTCCGGGGTGGTCAGGGTGATGTCGGGGACCGGCGGAACCGCGGGGGCGGTCTCGGTCTCGGTGAGTTCGATGTCCTCCGGGTCCTGGTCCTGGTCCTGGGACACCGTCGCGGGCGTGGACGTGGACGTGGACGTGGTGGCCACCGGGGTCGGAGCGGTGTCGGCGGCCGCGTCGGCGGTGGGCTTGACCGGGGCGGGCGGATCCGCGCCCGGCGCGCCCTTGACCGGACCCCGCCGGCCGGTACCGGTGCCCCGGGTGTCGTCCGCGGGATCGCCGACCAGGGTGCCGATCAGCGTGAGGTGACGGGGCCGCAGCCCGCCCGACGCGTACGCCGGGTCCTCCGTGGGCGTGAACCGCGTGGGGTCGCCCATCAGGCTGGTCGTACCGCCGCGGTGCGGGGCCGCCGAGTCGAAGCCGCTCTCGTCGCGCAGGCCGAGCTGATGGCCGACCTCGTGGGCCAGGTCGGAGTCGGAGATGTCGGCGGGCCACGAGTGATGGGTGGCCGGCGACCCGTCCGCCGGGTCGGTGAGCGTGACGTCGAGGTGCGGGGTCTCGCCGGGTGCGGCCGGCACGACGGTGACGTGCAGCCGGCTCCCGTCCTCCAGCCGGTGGCCCGGGGTGTTGAACACCCGCCGCACACCGTCCGTGAGGCGCTGTTGGACGCCGTCGACCTGCGGCCCCAGCTGCGGGTTGCCGGTGAGCCGGTAGGTGACGGTGAGATCGGTGACCGGCTCACCGTCGTGGCTGAACCGCCGTACGTCGAAACCGGCCCGCACGACGTACTGGGTGCGCGTGCCGTCCGCCCCGAGCGGCCGGGAGACCGGGTCGACCCAGGTGTGACTGCGCTCCGTGGGCGTCGCCCCGGCCCGCGCGTCCTCGAAACTCCCGGGCTGCGGTGCGGAGTTGGGCGTGACGGAGGGGGTGAGGACCACGGGTTCCGGGGCGGGGGTGGGGTTGGGGTTCGGGGTGGGGGCGGGATGGGTCGTGTGGTCCGGCGCCGGGTTCGAGGAGAGGTCCGAGGAGGTGTGGACGGGGGTCGGCGTCGGGGTGGCGGTACTGGAGTCGGAGTCGGACAGCGGGGCCGTCTCCTGCGCGGGAGCCGGGTCCGGTGCCGAACTGGTCGTGGGCGGCGCGCTGTTGCTGGTGGTGGCGACCGGGGTGGGTGCGTCGGTACCGGTGTCGGTATCAGTGCGGGTGTTCGTTTCGGCGCCAGTGTCGCTGTCGGTCCCGGTGTCCGTGTCCGTGGTGCTGTCGGTGCCGGAACCGGAGTGGGAGGTGTTGGTGCTGTCCGTGCCCGTGCTGTTCGAGCTACCGGTACCGGTGCTGTTGGTGTTGGTGGTGCTGCTACTGGTGCCGTTGGACGTCGTGTTCTCCGGGCGCCCCGTTGTCGTGGTGCGCGGATTGCCGCCACTGTTCGAGGGCGAGTTCGAGGGTGAGGTCGAGTTCGAGGGCGAGCCTGAACCGGACGTCGGGCTCCCCGTGTTCGTCCCGGTCGAAGTGGGGACACCGGACCCGGTCGTACCCGTATTCGTGCCCGTGCCCGTGCCCGTATTCGTGGTCGGCGGTACGACGGTGGCGTCGGACCCGCTCGTGACCGGAACGCCCTGCGAGGGAGCCGGAGTTGAGGTGTTCGAGGGGTCGTTCTGCTGGCCGGTCCCCTGCGTCGTCTCGTCGGTGCCGCCCGTGTCGACCTGTGCCGGAGTCCTCGTGGGCGTACTCGTTGGCGTGCTGGTCGGTGTACTCGTCGTCCCGTGCGGGACGTTGCTCTGGAGGTCTCCCCCGTCGATCTTCACGTCGTCCAGGTCGGTGGACTGGGTCGGCGTGGTGTTCGTGGAGGTGCGCTGAGGGTTGCCGCTCGTCGAGGAACTGCCGTTGTTCGAGGCCGTGTTGACGGGGCCGGGACCAGACGTGGTCGTCGAGGAGTCGGTCTCGGAGCTGGAGCTGGTGTTGGAGCTGGAGTTGGAGTTTGTGTCCGAGTCGGAATCGGACTCGCCCGGGATGTCCGCGGTGCCCAGGGTGTTCACCTGCGGCAGTCCGTTGAAGTTGAACTTGCTGCCCAGCGCGCTCGCGCCCTGTCCCAGATGGCGTTCGCTGACCGAGCTGAGCCCGCCGCCCAGGAAGGTGTTCCAGGAGTCGACGGGGAAGCCGTAGATGGACGCCGTGGCGAGTTCGCCGAGCGTCTCCGCACCGCCCTCGGTGACGAAGTGCTCGAAGTCCTCGCCGAGTTCGTGCTTCACCTTGTCGCCGAAGGTCTTCGGCTTCGGTGTGGGCGTCGGGGTCGGGGTCGGCGTGAGGTGCGGGGTCGGCGTCGGGGTGGGCGTGGTCTTCGGGTTCGGCGTCGTGTTCGGCTTCGGGTTCGGCTTGGTGTTGACGTCGGGGTTGTCGAACTTGTGGTTGTTGAACTTGTTCCCGTTGCCGCTGATGTCCTTGAACGGGTTGTGGCCGTTGAAGATGTTCTTGAGGTTCTTCTTCAGGAACTTGCCGACGTCCGTGAGCACGCCGTGGAACAGACCGGTGAAGGCGCCGAAGACACCGTCCTGGACGATCTGCGACCAGTCGAAGCTGTTGGGGCGGCGGCCCTTGGGCGCGCCCAGCATCATGGCCAGCCGTACCGCGAAGGTGGTGAACGCCTCCTCGATCGCCTCGGTGAGGCTCGGCAGCAGATGCGTCTTCTTCAGCAGCCAGTCCATCAGCGTGAGAATGGCGACCCGGCTGCGGGCCTTCGCCACCGCGGCCTGGCTGGAGGCGGCACCTCCGGTGAAGGCGGACAGCACGGCGATGATCAGCAACTCGATGAGCAGCCGGACCAGTTCGGCGATGATCTGCCACTTCGACTCCATGATGTCCATGGAGGACTTGGTGCGGGACTGCCCGATGCCGTCGAGCTGGTCGGCGAAATCCTTCAGGTAGTTGACGCCGCCGCTGTCGAGGAACATGTGCATCGCCCGCACATAGTTGTTCCCGACCTGCGGCGGCAGCGCGCGCCCGACCCCACCGGCGGTCTGCTCGATCAGGTCCGAGAGGTCACGCATACGCCGGCCCAGCCGCTCGTACGGCTTGCCGTTGGCGTAGGCCATGTCCTCGTCGGCCTGGAGGAACTTCTCGCCGATGAGCACGAACAGGAGGTTGTTCAGCTGGGGCGTCGCGTGGATGGTCATCAGGGGCGGTCCGCCGCGTCAGTGCTTTCCGTTGTGCGAGCCACTGTCGGTGTCGCCCGTGCTCGAGTCGTGGATGGCGTCCAGTACGCCGTTCTGGGTGCCCAGCACGCTCTTGAGGTTGGTGAGGGTGCCGTCGCCGATGCTGACGATGGCCTCGGACAGGGACGAGCCGGTCTGGACGGAACCCTCCCGCTGTTGTTTCTCCTGCGGCCGCATCTGCTTCGCGAAGTCGTCGTCGTATCCGGGCCAGCCGGAGGTGGACGACACGTCCGTGATGAACTCGCTGATCATCTCATTGGCCAACTGGCTGATCTGCTCGATCTGCCGGGTGCCGGCGACGAGCGCGGGCGGGCTGGCGGAGTAGGCGTTCGACATCTTCTTCTCAGTCCTCCGGGTCTTCGCTGATCTCGTCGCGGAGCCGGCCGGCCCCGCGCCGTCGGCCGCCCTTGGGGCCCTCCAGGACACCGGGTCCGAAGATCTTGTTCCAGTCCACGTCGAAGCCGGTGATCTCGGGTGCCTCGGGGTTGGCCTTGGTGAAGGGCTCGAAGGTGGCCATGACGTGCCGGGCCATCCGGGCCCGGGCCTCCTGCACCGCCTCCAGCACGCTCGCGGAGAGCTGACCGGCGGGCATCGTGCGGTACTTGTCGTCCAGGAAGGTCAGCTTGCGCAGGTCGCCCTGCGCGCTGACGGTCACCTCGACCGCGCGGTCCGCCGAGCGCACCGTGCTCTCGGCGTGCGCGAGTTCGCCCTCGGCGCGCGCCACCGCGGCCTCGGTGGCCTCCAGTTCGGCCACCGCCTTGGCCAGCCGCTGCTCGATCGACTCGTGGCTCATCGGCCGATCACCGCCGGTGAACCGCCCTCGTCCGTGCCCCAGACGTCCTCGTCCTCGGTGAGCCAGGCGTCGCGGGCGCGGTCGCCGCTCTCCGTGGAGCGGCCGTTCTGGCCGGCGCCGTTGTTGCCGGGACCGCCCACCGGGTACGGGGCGCTGGACGTGGTGGGCCGGGTCAGCACGATGTCCTCGTCCTCGTCCACGGACGCGGCCCGGTTGTTCCGGCCGCGCCGGGTGGAGGTGTTGGACGGGTCGGTGAGGACGGCGCGGGTGCGCTCGGTGGTGCCGCCCTGTCCGCCGCCTCCGCCTCCTCCTCCGCCCATACCGCCGCCCATGCCTCCCATGCCGCCCATCCCCATCGGGTTGAGCGGGGTGCCGCTCGCCGCGCTCTGCTCTCCGGTGGAGGCGGCGAGGGAGGCGGTGTCGAGGGCGTCGGAGCGCAGCGGGCCGCCGGTGTAGGGGGTGCTGTCGTAGTCGTCGTAGCCGCTGTCGAGGCCCGAATCCAGGCCGCTGCCCGAGGTGTTGAGACTGCCGCTGCTCAGTCCGCCGCTGTTGAGCCCGGTCGTGTTCAGGCCGCTCGTGTCGAGGCTGCTGCCGTTGTTCAGGCCGCTCGTGTCGATGCCGCTGCCGTTGAGGTTGCTGGTGTCGATCGAGGACGAGGGCAGGTCGGTGCCGTCGATGTCGGTGGTGGTCGTGTGGCCCGACGGGTCGGTGGTGGTGAGCTGGCCGGTGTCCGGGTTGAGGGTCTGGACGGAGCCGTCCGGGAACTTGGTGGTCAGCGTGCCGTTGTCGTTCAGGGTGGTGGTCGAGCCGTCCGGGTTGGTGAAGGAGTCGCCCGGGTTGAGATGCGTGGTGGTGACGTTGCCCGAGGGGTCGGTGACGGTGACCTGGCCGGTGTCCGGGTTGAGCGTCTCGGTGGAGCCGTCCGGGAAGTGCGTGGTCAGCGAGCCGTCGGAGTTGAGCTGGGCCGTCGAGCCGTCCGGGGTGGTGAAGGAGCCGTCGGTCGGGTTGAGCGTCGACGTGCTGACGGTGCCGTCCGGGTTCGTGGTGGTGACCTGGCCGGTGTCAGGGTTGAGGGTCTGGCTCGTGCCGTCCGGGAACTTGGTGGTCAGCGTGCCGTCGTCGTTGAGCGTGGTGGTCGAGCCGTCCGGGTTGGTGATGGTGGTGCCCGGGTTGAGCTGGCCGACCGAGGTGGTGCCGTCCGGGTTCGTGGTGGTGACGAGGCCGGTCGCCGGGTCGATGGTCTGGGTGGAGCCGTCCGGGAACGTCGTGGTGAGCGTGCCGTCGCCGTTGAGCTGAGTGGTGCCCCCGGTCGGGGAGTTGAGCGTGGTCGAGCCGTCTTTGGTGGAGTCGTTGCCGTTCAGGAGCGACGGGCTGAGGCCACCGTTCAGGATGGAGCTGGCGAGTTGGCTCGGGTCGGTGCCGTTCGAACCGTCGCCGTTCAGCAGGCTGTCGCTGCCGCCACCGAGGTTGTTGAGGTCGTCGAGCCCGCTGCCGACGTTGTTCAGGCTGTTGCCGAGATCGTCGTTCAGGTTGTTGAGGCTCGAATTCAGGCCGTCGCCAATGTTGTTGAGGCTGTCGTTCAGGTTCGTGTTGAGGTTCGTGCCGAGGTTGTTGAGGCCGTCGCCGAGGTTGTTGAGGTTGTCGTTCAGGCCGTCGTTCAGGTTGTTGAGGTTGTCCCCCAGGTTGTTGAGGTTGTCGTTCATGTTGTCGTTGAGGTTGTTCAGGTTGTTGCCGAGGTTGTTGACGTTGTTCCCGAGGTTGTTGAGGTCCTCGTTGAGCTTGTCCTGGTTCGCTTTGGCCTCGTCCTCGGCGATCTCGTTCTCCTCCTTCTGGAGGACCTCGGAGAGCGTCTCGTTGTTCTTGTTCGTGATCTCGTTGGCGAAGGCGTCCTGTACATCGGCCCAGGCGTTCTTCACGGCGCTGAGGGCGTCGATGGACGGCTGCTTGAGCTTGGAGTCCGCGTGGTCCGACCAGCTCTTGACCGCGGCGTCGGCGACCTTCTGCCAGGTGGTCTTCTGGGTGAGGTCGCCGTACTCGGGGACGTTCTGCTTGAACGCGTCGGTGGTCGAATAGGTGGTGACGACGGCCTCGCCCGCGGCGGTGGTCTCCTCCAGCACGTGGTTGATGTTGTTGTTGATGACCCACTGACTGATCTCGTCGAGGATCTTCTTCACGTGGTAGTGCGGGTCGTGCTGGCCGTCCGAAGCCCAGTCGTTCCACGCGGCCTGCATCGCGGTGACCGCGTTCTTCAGGGCCAGCTGCGCGGCGGCCAGCGCGTCGCTCAGCTTCGACTTCGGGACGTAGCCGCCGAGGGTGCTGTTGGTCGCCGTGTAGTCGCGGCCGCCCAACTGGGAGACGTAGCCGTCGTAGTTGGTCTTCAGCTCGTCCAGGAGATGCCAGAAGAGGCTGGCCGCCTTGCCCTTCCAGGCCGCCTGGTCCTCGCCGAGCGAGGTCATCCACTGGTTGACGATGTCCGAGTGGTCCTTGAAGAACTGCACCACCCGGTCGAAGGACTGCCCGGTGTTCTCGAAGGAGAGCATGTCGACGGCGTTGGCGTCGACGACCGACATTCCGCTGTAGGAGAAGCCCTGTGTCGAGTACGGCGACGCCAGCAGGTGGTCGAGGACCAGTTTGCTGCCAGAGATGTACTGGGCCATCGGCCCCGAGTCCCACTGGGTGTGCGAGTACGAGCCCTCGAACGCGCCCCCGCTGACGATGTCCCCACCGCTCCAGAGCGTGGCGCGGCCGTTCTCGTCGACGGTGACGCCGATCATCACGATCCGGGCCTTCTTCATCTCCACGCTGCTGTGCTTGCCGTCCCCGCCGGCGTCGTAGAAGGCGAGGTCGTAGTCCTCGCCCGAGTTGACGTGCCAGCCGCCGATCGCCGAGTAGTCCGCCGCGGTCACCGACCGCATGTCGATGCCCTGGATGTCCATCCGGAACAGCTTGAGGTCGCCGAAGGAGTCGTCGCTCTTGCTGCTGAGCTTGGTGAACAGGCTCGACCGGGTCGGGATCGTATAGCCGGTGAAGTAGGTGACGGCCTGGGCGAAGTAGTCGTCCGGGTCGATGGTGGGGGACCCGGAGGGAGGAGTGCTCATGAGGCGGAACTCCGCTGCTGGGAATGTGGGGGCGAGGACGGGGAGGGAGCGGAGTGCGGGGCCCGGGGCTCAGCAGGAGCCGGCGGGCGCCGCACCGGGCTCAGGAGGTCTTCGAGTCGCTGCCGCTCATGTCGCCGTCGACGGTGTCGAAGATGTCCAGCAGCTTCTCGCCGTCGATCTTGTCGAGGCTGTCGCCCTGTGTCTTCAGCAGGGTGGTGATCGTCTCGTCCAGCGCGTCGTCGATGTCGTCGAAGAGCGTCTTCTGACCGGTGAGGATCTTGTCCAGCGCGGTCGCCTGCGTCTTGAGCGCCTCCACGAGCGTGCCCCCGCCGACCGGGTCCGAGCTGTCGCCGCCGTTCATCAGGCCGATGCGCAGGATCTTGGCGAGGCCCTGGGCGGAGCCGGCACCGGTCTCGGCGATCAGGTTCTTCAGGGACCGGACGCCCGCCGGGTTGTCCTTGCGGATCTCCAGCAGATCGCTGATGAAGTCGGCGACGTCGGTGTTCTTGAAGTTCTTCAGCGCGGTCGAGTCGAGATGGGTCAGGTCTGCCATGGATGCCTCCGCGGGCGGAACGCGCCGGCCCTGGCGCAGGGCGCGGCGACGGAACGGGAAGGAGCCTGGACGACCCGCACCGACCGCGAGGAGACCGGTCGGTGCGGTGGAGCCGGCCGGCTCAGCGGCCGATGGTGACCTCGGACCACATCTGGCTGAGCGAGTTCTCGCTGTACTTGTAGCTGCTGGAGATCTCGTTGAGGAGCTGCGAGTGCGAGGTGAGCAGCGTCTCCATGTTCTGCACCGCGCCGTCCCAGGCCGCCTGCTTCTGGCGGTAGGTGTCGGCGTCGTTGCCGTACCAGGTCTTGGACAGCTCGCCGAGTTCCTGCTCAAGGCTGGAGAGCGTCTGGGCGATCGCCTTGGTCTGCGCCACCATGTCGTCCGCGGCGTTCGACATGTGGTTGTAGCTGACGTAGATGACACCGTCGGACAGGTTGTCTGCCACAGCTTGCCTCTCTTACGCGATGGGGGATCGAACGTGACCGCGAGGTCACGGGGAAGCGGGCGTCGGTCAGCCGGCGAGCTGGTCGAAGGCCGACTGCGACGCGTTGTACGCCTGGTTGATGGAGTCGTTCGAGGAACCCTGGGTCTTGTTGTGTTCCACGAGGCTCTGGTTCAGCCGGTCGATGACGTCCTCGAGGTTCTTGAGGATGACGTTGCACTGGCCGTCCCACTGCGCGAGGAGCTGGCCGTACTGGCCGCCGTCGCTGCCCTGGTAGCCGCTGCCCAGGGTGGAACGGGTGCTGTCGACGTCCTGACGGATCTTCACGATGCCGCTGAAAGCGCTCTCCAGGGCCTGGATTCCGTTCCGGGTCGAACCTTCGCTTGACTGCTGGCCATCTCCAGCCATCGTCCCACCTTTCGTAAGTCGATCTGAGGTACGAGTGCAACTGAGCCTAGATTGACGGTAGTTGCGCTGACAACGAACTGAGGAAGATCTGAGGTTGCCGACAGGTTCCGCTCAAAGGCTTTTACCGGTATGCAACTTGACCGGAACACGCGATTCCGTGGCAGGCGGTTCTAGAGCGAATCCTGTTTGGCGTGAACACGATCTCGATCGGCGCGAATTCGTCAGTTCGCCCCACCTGAACCGCTCACCGCACCGTTCAGCGCACCGCCCGCCGGGACACTCCCGACGATGGCGGGCAGGCCGGAGCCCACGCCGCCGCCGATTCCGGACCCGCCGCCGGTCCCGGTGCCGCACTGCGCCGCCGCGCCGCCCATGGCCCCGCCCACCGAGCCCGCGTCCGACGCCGCGGCCCGGGCGCTGAGTTCGGGCCCGGTCGGCAGCATCGACAGCAGCGTGGACGGCACCTTCACCGGCGTCGCCCCGCCGTAGCCGAGGGCGGCGAGCGCGCTCGCGTCCGGGATGCGGTACTTCACTCCGTCGTCGCCGACCAGGAACGTGGTGTCGCCGACCGTGCCGCCGGCCGCGCCCAACGCCCGTACCAGCGCGCCGTGTCCGGGCCGCGCCACCACCCGGTCCACCGCCACGCAGGCCGGGGTCAGCGCCGTCGGGTCGGCCTGCGCCGCCGGGGACAGCGCGGTCTCCTGGACCCGTACCGAGGTCACCCGCACCTGTCCGTCGGCCGGGTCGACCTGGGCGCACACCGACTGCCCCGCCGTCAGCGACAGCGCGCTCGGCGGAGTGTCCGGCAGCCCGGCGACCGACGCGTCCGTGCCGGCCGTCCCCGGTGCCTGGTGGGCGCGCAGGTCGGAGACGTCGAGGGTGACGACGTTCGGGGCCCCGCCGTCGTAGGCCTCCTTGCGGGTGTCCGGATCGCCGAGCAGCAGTGCGGACTGGGTGTCCGTCACCGGGTGCAGGCCGTCCTTCTGGAGGAGGTACTCCTGGTTGCCGGAGCCCGCCACCACGCGGAACACCTGGCCGATCCGGGTGGCCCGGCCGCCCAGTTCGGGCCCGGTCGTGCCGCGTCCGTCGACCTTCGGGGTGGCCAGGTCGGGGCCGGTCACCAGGGCGTCGAGGAAGGCCGCCGACACCGGGCGGGGTGTCACCGGCGCGTAGCCGAGGGACTCCGCGGCGCCCGAGTCCTCGTCCAGCTCGAGGCGGCTGCCCTGCCACACCAAGTAGGTGTGTTTGTCAGGGCCCTTGACCACGAGCGCCGACTTCGCGCCGACGGAATCCGTCTCCACCGGTGCGCCCGGCACGAGGGTCGTCTGCGCGCCGGAGCCCGTCGAGCAGACCTCCCACGGCGAGGACTCCAGGTCGCCGGTGCCCGGCACGGAATCGGGGGCGCCGGTAATCCCGACCGGCCGGCCGACCGGGGTGCCCGCGAGCGAATTCGAGCCGACCGACGTGGTCGTCAGGTCGGCGCCGCCGATCAGCATGGCCGAGGCGTAGTTGCGCACCGGGCGCAGCCTGCCGTCGGCGTACAGGTAGCGAGCGCCGGTGTCCTTGTTGACGATCAGGGTGTCGCCGCTGCGCCAGGCGTCGTTGCCGCCCGGCTTGAGCAGCCCGAACACCAGCGCCCCGCCGCAGAACAGCACACCGACGATCACCCCGACCAGGGCGCCCCGGCTGGTCCGGCCCAGTGGGCTCTCCGGTGCGTCCGGGTCGGCGAGCAGCATGCCCGAGGTCAGGCGGCCCATCATGAACGTGTGCGCTTGCACCTGGTCGCGCTTCGACCGCACGCTTTCCTCCCGGCTGGTCGTTCAGCTTCTTGTTCGCTCGGCTGTGCCCGGACCCTGCTCACGGATCGACGGGCCGATTCGGCCCGGGACACCGCGTCCGGTTCCTGCTCTCGTTCGACGTTCGACGTTCGACGTACCCGGCCCGCGCTCGCGGACCGCCGGTTCTCCAACCGGCCCGGAACGGCGGCCAGTTCACCCGGTCCTCGTCGCGGGCCGGACCGACGGCTCCCAACCAACCCTCGGCGGGAGCCAGTTCACCCGCTGCTCGTCCGTAGGACCGACACCTGGTCAGCCGAAGATGCCGCGGAGGGTGCCGAAGACGCCCAGCAGCCACAGGGTCAGCGGCAGCAGGGCGATCGCCAGCAGGGAGTGCAGGATCTCCGCCGCGCGCCCCCAGTACGGGACCATGCGCCGTCCCGGTACGGTCCACACCGCGACCGTGAGCGTCGCCGCGACCGCGAGCAGCCCGCCCACCAGCAGGATCCGCTCGGTGTCGGACAGCCGCAGCCCCCAGCCGAACGCGAGCAGCAGCAGACCCCACGCGCCCGGCAGCACCAGCACCAGCCGCTGCGCGGTGTTCACCAGTCCCCGGCCGTGCAGGAGCAGCAGCAGCGACAGGACCAGCGCCACCAGCAGCGCCGGGAGGCTCGGTCGGCGGGCCAGCGCCACCAGACAGGCCGACGAGAGCACGCCCGTCGCGCCGTACAGCGCGGTCATCCACTCGCCGGCCAGCTCGGTGCGGACGGCGACATCGTTGCCCCGGTAGGGGTCGATGCCCTCCTGCAACTGTTCCGCGTTGGTGGGCAGCGGGGGCATCCGCATCCCCGCGAACTTGAACGACAGCGCGGGCACCAGACCGCCCAGCAGCACCGTCAGCGCGGCGACCACACCGGCCGCGCCCGCCACCCGCACGTCGAACACCGTCATCATGACGCCGCCCACCGCCGCCGCGAGCGCCACCAGCGCCGAGGCCAGGAACAGCGGGGTACGGGCCGCGGAGGCCGCGAGGGCCAGCACCGCGCCGCCCGCCCAGGCCGCCGCCGCCCCCAACAGCCGTGCCCCCAGCACCTGGTGGGCCTGCGGACCGCTCAGCTCACCGCCCGGCACCAGCCAGCCCGCGAGCGCGAGTGCCGGGGAGGCGAGCAGGCCCAGGACCACGCCGGTCATCGGGTCGTCCACCGCCCGGCTCGCCGACGCGGCACCGGCAAGGAGCAGCAGGCCGGTTCCCACGGCGGTGGCCGCGCGCAGCGACGCCGGGGCGCCGGGCAGCGCCAGCAGGACAAGCCCGGCCAGCACGGCCACCGCGACCAGGCCGCGCAGCAGCCGTCTCGCCGCCTCGGGGCTCCAGCCGTGCAGCCGGTCCCGGGTGACCGCGGCGATGCCGTCGACCAGGTCGTCGAGGCGCACCTCGGGCAACGCCTCGGTGCGCGGCCGGAGATGGAGCGCCTCGCCGTCGGTCAGCCCGAGCGAGGCAAGGGTCGCCTCGTCGTCGAGCGGCCGTCCGCCGAGGCGCTGGAGTATCCAGCCGTCGTGTTCGAGACCGGTCTCCTCGGCCTCCTCCCCCGCGTACCGCAGCACCGTGGGCAGCAGGTCGGCGACGGGCACGTCGGACGGCACGGCGAGGTCGATGGTGCGGGCCGGGGCCCGCACGGTCAGATGGCACAGGCCGGTCACGGAAGTGTCGGTCATACCGGGGCTCACGTCTCCTGGACATCGAAACGGGGGCACGCGGCGCGGCGTGCGGGGTGGGGGGAACGAGGGGAAAACGAGGGGAACAGGGTGTTGGTGAAGCGGGGGGTGACATGGACGTACAGAGTTGACGGGGTGCACACTACTGACACTCCCTACGACTCGTGTCAACGGGAGCCCCCACCAACGGTGTTGACAGCGTCCTCCACCGTGCCAGTGCCGAGGCCGGTTCCGGTGCATGCCCCCACATGCCGCCGCGGCGCGCGAAGTCCGTTAGGAGCCCCAAGCGTTGAGCGTGGTCCTGTTCCGTCGTCCGGCCCGCCGTCGCGGACCCGACATGCCCGCCGGCGAGTTGGTCCTCCAGGAGCCGCCGACCCTCATGGAGACCGTCCCGGACACGTCCGCGGTGTGGACGTATCTGCCGATGGCGATGATGTCGGTCTCGATGATGATGATGTTCATGCGGTCGGGCGGCCAGTCCAGCGGCATCTTCATGTACATCGCGCTCGGCATGATGGTGATGGCCGCCGGTGCGATGATGATCGGCCAGGTCATGCGCAAGGCCGGCGACCGCAAGCAGCGGCTGCGCGGCGAACGCCGGGACTATCTGCGGTACTTGGCGCAAAGTCGGCGTACGGTGCAGCGTGCCGTGATCGAGCAGCAGCTCGCCCTGGCCTGGCGGCATCCCGAGCCCCGGGTGCTGCGCACCATGGTCCGCACCACGCGGCTGTGGGAGCGCCGGGTGAAGGACGAGGACTTCGGCGAGGTGCGGATCGCCGTCGGCGACCAGCAGCTCGCGATGCGGCTGACTCCCGTCTCCAGCAAGCCCGTTGAGGACCTGGAACCGCTGTGCGCGCACGCCCTGCGCCGCTTCATCCGCGCGTACAGCACCGTTCCCGGCCAGCCCATCGCGCTGTATCTGCGGTCCTGGTCACGGGTGTTGGTGCACGGCGACGACGACGCCGCCCGCGGGATGCTGCGCGCCGCGCTGGCCCAACTGGCCCTGTTCCACCCGCCGGAGGAGCTGTGGATCGCGGTCTGCGCCGCCGACGAGGTGCGTGCCGAGTGGGAGTGGGTGAAGTGGCTGCCGCACAACCAGCACCCCCAAGAGACCGACGGCGCGGGCCCGTTGCGCATGGTGGCCTCCGCGTTCACCGATCTGGAGGACCAGCTCGGCAGCGAGTTCTCCGAGCGGCCCGCGTTCGACCCCGACGCCGTGCCCGGCCGTGACGAACCGCTGGTGGTCGTCATCGTGGACGGTGCGGCCATCCCGGCGGGTCACCGCTTCGACGGCCCCGGTTACCGCAACGCCGTCGTCGTCGACCTCTCCGACAGCCTCACCTGGCGCCCCGGCCGCACCACGCTGCGTCTCGATGTCTCCCCGGACGCGGTCGCCCTGGTCCGCACCGACCGCAGCCGCAAGGAACAGTCCACCGTGCTGGGCCGCCCCGACCGGGTGGGTCCGGTCGCCGCCGAGGCGCTGGCCCGGCTGATCGCGCCGTACCGGATGACTCTCTCCTCGGACGCGGTCGAACCGCTGTCGAACGACACGGAGTTGACCACGCTGCTCGGCATCGCCGACCTGCACCGGCTCGACCCCGACACGATCTGGCGGCGGCACACCGGCTCCGCCCGGCTGCGTGTCCCGGTCGCCGTCGGCGCGGACGGCCGGCCCGTGGAGCTGGACATCAAGGAGTCCGCGCAGGGCGGCATGGGCCCGCACGGCATGCTGATCGGCGCGACCGGTTCCGGCAAGTCCGAGCTGCTGCGCACCCTGGTCCTCGGCCTGGCGCTCACCAACTCCTCCGAGACCCTGAACTTCGTCCTGGTGGACTTCAAGGGTGGCGCGACCTTCCTCGGTCTTGACGAACTCCCGCACACCTCCGCCGTGATCACCAACCTGGCCGACGAAGCCGCCCTGGTGGAGCGTATGCAGGACGCGCTGCACGGTGAACTCATCCGCCGCCAGGAGCTGTTGAGGTCCGCGGGCAACTACACCTCGGCCCTGGAGTACGAGAAGGCGCGGGCCGGCGGCGCCGATCTCGCCCCGCTGCCCAGCCTGTTCGTCGTCGTCGACGAGTTCAGCGAACTCCTCGCCTCGCACCGGGAGTTCATGGAGCTGTTCGTGATGATCGGCCGCCTGGGCCGGTCCCTCGGCGTGCATCTGCTGCTCGCCTCGCAGCGCCTGGACGAGGGCAGGATGCACCAGTTGGAGTCGCACCTGTCGTACCGGATCGGTCTGCGCACCTTCTCCGCGATGGAGTCCCGGGGTGTCCTCGGGGTCCCGGACGCGTACGAACTGCCCTCGCAGCCCGGCAGCGGCTACCTCAAGTCCGGCATCGAGGCCCTGACCCGCTTCCGCGCCGCCTACGTGTCCGGGCCCTACCGCAGGCGCGGCGGTGCGGTCGCGCAGGCCCGGGTCGCCACGCAGGTGGTGCCCTGGTCGACCGGGTACATCGTGCCGCGCGCTCCGGCACCGGCCGCGATCGCGGCGCCGGAGCCCGAGGCGGAGGAGGCCACCGAGAGCCTGCTGGCGGTGGCCCTTGACCGGCTGCGCGACTCCGGGCCGCCCGCCCACCGGGTGTGGCTGCCGCCACTGGACACCGCCTCCCCGCTGGACGTCCTGCTCGGCGGTCTCGCCGAGGACCCCGACCGCGGGCTGGCCGCGTCCCGCTGGAACGGCGCCGGGAAGCTGCGGGTCCCGGTCGGCCTGGTCGACAAGCCCTTCGACCAGCGCCGCGATCCGCTCGTGGTGGACCTCGCCGGAGCGGGCGGCCATGTCGCCGTCGCGGGCGGTTCACAGAGCGGCAAGTCCACCGTCCTGCGCAGCCTCATCATGGCGCTCGCACTCACCCACACCCCGCGCGAAGTCCAGTTCTACTGCCTCGACTTCGGCGGCGGCACGCTCTCCCAGCTCACCGGCCTGCCGCACGTCGGCGGGGTCGCGGCCCGCCTCGACACCGAGCGGATCAGCCGTACGGTCGCCGAGGTCACCGCCGTCCTCACCCAGCGCGAGCAGTTCTTCCTCGACAACGGCATCGACTCGATGTCCACCTACCGGCGCCGCCGGGCCGCCGGGGAGTTCCCCGACGAACCGCACGGCGACATCTTCCTGGTGATCGACGGCTGGTCGGCGGTCCGGCAGAACTTCGACCAGTTCATCCCCACGTTCAACCAGATCGCCACCAGCGGCCTCAACTACGGCATCCACCTCATCGTCGCGACCGCTCGCTGGCTGGAACTCACCGCTCCGGTCCGCGACCAGTCCGCGACCCGGCTCGAACTCCGGCTCGGCGACACGATGGACTCCGTCGTGGACATCCGCAAGGCGAGCGCGGTGCCGCAGATACCCGGCCGAGGTCTGACCGTGGAGACGAAACTCCACTTCCTCTCGGCGCTGCCCCGAGGCGACGGTTCCACCGACCACGAGACCCTCAGCGAGGGCGTCGCGGACCTGGTCGACCGCATCGCCTCCGCCTGGCACGGCCCACGCGCCCCCCAGGTCCGGATGCTTCCGCACCGCCTGCCCGCGGCCGAACTGGCCGAGCCCGAACTCGGCGACGGCGTCAGCCTCAAGCTCGCGCTCGGCCAGGACGAGGAGACCCTCGGCACGGTCTGGCACGACTTCTCCCGCACTCCGCACCTGGTGGCCGTGGGCGACACGGAGAGCGGCAAAACGAACCTCCTCCGGCTGGTGGCGGACGCGGTCATCGCCCGCTACTCCCCCGCCGAGGCCCGCATCCTGGTCGTCGACTACCGCCGCGGCCTGGTCGACGCGGTCCCCGAGGAGTACCGACTCGGCCACGCGGTGGCCCTGGAGGCCCTCAAGCAACTGGTGGGCGGCTCGGCCAAGGCCCTCCGCACCCGCGTCCCCGGCCAGGAGATCACCCCGGCCCGCATGCGCCAGGCCGACTGGTGGACGGGCCCCCGCCTGTTCGTCCTCGTCGACGACTACGACATGGTCGGCGGCGGCACGGTCATGGACCACCCCTTCGCCCCGCTCTTCGAACACCTCGCCCTGGGCCACGAGTTGGGCCTCCACGTGGTCGTGGCCCGCTCCGCCACCGGCGCCGGCCGCGGCCTGAACGACCAGCTCCTCCGCCGCCTGGACGAGGTCAACACGCCCGGCATCCTGATGTCCTGCTCCCCGTCCGAGGGCTACGTCTTCGGCAACGTCAAGCCCCGGGTCCTCCCCCCGGGCCGAGCCCTCCACATCGTCCGCCGCAAGCCGTCCCTCATCCAGACGGCACTGGCGGCGGGGGCGGAGGAGGAAGCGTAGGCACTGAACGGAACGGCCCCGGGCGACTGTTCGTCGCCCGGGGCCGTTCCGTTTCACACCTGCGTGGTTGCCGGCCGTCAGCTCTCCGAGGTCCCCTGGGCACCAGTGCCCACCGGAACCGGGCTCTCCACGCCCTCGGGCTCGGGCCCGGCCGTACGCTCCGGCTTGGACGGGCGCCAGCCCAAGCGGCGCCCCCGGGGCAGGATCAGGCCGAGCCACACCACCGCGATGATCACGGCAAGGCCTGCCGAGGCGGGCCACAGGGCGCGGCGGAGGGGGCCTGCCGCCTTGTCCTCCGGGAGGTGGACCGGGGTGCCCGAGTCGCCTCGGGACGGTGCGGCGGCGCCGGCCAGGACCGAAGTGACCGCCGCGTACGGGTCGAGGCGCGGTACGTCGGCCGGGTAGGCGGAGGAGCGGAGGAGGGCCGCGGTCTGGGGGGCCGTCAGGTCCGGGTGGACGGAGCGGACCAGTGCCGCCGCCCCCGCCACGAAACCGGCGGCCAGCGACGCGCCCGAGCCGATGTAGTGGCCGGCCTTCTTCGGGCCGATGCCGACAACTCCGTCTCCAGGGGCGGCGATTGAGGCGCTGGAGGTCGTGTACGCACCGGTCGGCCGCTTGCCGGAGACGTCGACATCGAGGACGGACAGCACTCCGTCGTCGGCGGCCGGGTAGTAGTCGCGGGCGGGCGGAGTGTCCGTCGAGGTCGCCGTCGCCGGTGTGTCCGGTACGGCCGCCGCGATCACCAGGACGTCCTTCTTCGCGGCCAGCGCGACAGCCGAGCGCAGCGTGGGGGTGTTGCCCGCGAGCGCCGCCGACACCGTCACGACCTTCGCCCCGCCGTTCACCGCGGCCCGGATACCGTCCGCGACCCGCTCCGCGGTGACCGCCCCGCGCGCGTCACTGCCCCGCACCGCGAGAATCCGCGCCTGCTGCGCCACCCCCGCGAACCGCACACCGTCCGCTACGGCCGCGCCGACCAACCCAGCGACGAAGGTGCCGTGACCCACACAGTCGGTCCCGGCGTCGCCGACCGCCGTGACCCGGCCCTTGAGCGCGGGCGCGGCGGACGAGACCCCGGTGTCGACCACGCCGACGGTCACCCCGGCGCCCGACGCGAACGGCCAGGTGCGGCTGAGCTGGAGCGAGACCTGTTCCCAGGGCACGTCGGTGGCACGCCGGTCCGAGCCCGCCGCACAGGCCGCGTCGGCGTCCAACCGCGCGGCCAGCACGGGGAGTTGGACCGTGCTTCCCGCGGCCGACGCGGATCCGGTGCCGATGGCGCTCGCGGCGGCCGTCAGCAGCAGTGCCAGTCCGGTGGCGACGGCCTTGCCGTGTGTCGTCGTCATGCCCGGGCCGCCCCGCTGGAGGAGGGAGAGGTGGCTGTCGGGTCGGCGAGGTCCTCCGGGAGCAGCAGCCGCAGGTCGTCGAGGCTGGGGACGGCCAGCCTGCTGAGCCGGCCCGCCTGTCGAGTCATCATCCGCTCCAGGATCTGGCGGGCGGTGCGCGCGTTGCCGAACGACCGGTCGCGGGGCAGCGAGTCGAAGTACTGCCGCAGGACCGGTCCAAGTCCGGCAGCGCACTCGTAGCCGAGCTGTACGGCGTGCTCGCGGACGATGGTGACCAGCTCGTCGGAGGAGTAGTCCGCGAACTCGACCCGGCGCGAGAACCTCGACGACAGGCCCGGGTTGGAGGCCAGGAAGTTCTCCATCTCCTGGGTGTATCCGGCGACGATGACGACCACCTTGTCGCGGTGGTCCTCCATCAGCTTCAGCAGGGTGTCCACGGCCTCCCGTCCGAAGTCGGAGCCGGACGCCTCACGCGGGGTGAGGGTGTACGCCTCGTCGACGAACAGCACACCGCCCAGGGCCCGTTCGAAGACCTCGCGGGTCAACTGCGCGGTGTGGCCCACGTATCGGCCGACGAGGTCGGCGCGGGACACCTCGACGAGCTGGCCGCGCGGCAACACGCCCAGGGAGGCGAGGAGTTCGCCGTAGAGCCGGGCGACCGTGGTCTTGCCGGTGCCGGGCGGGCCGGTGAAGACGAGGTGGTGGCTGAGCCGGGGCACCGGGAGTCCCGCGGCTTCGCGCTGCTTGGCGGTCGACACCAGGTTGACGAGGTCGGTGACGTCCCGCTTCACGGCGTGCAGTCCGACCAGCGCGTCCAGCCTGCTGAGCGCGTCGTCGCCGGAGTCGACGGCGTTCGGGCCGTCGGCGGCGGTGCGGGCCGCCTCCTCGCTGATGTCCTGCGGCAGCAGCAGCGAGAGGTCCTGCTCGGTGACGTCGGTGAGCGCGGACAGCCGTACGGCCTGCCGGTCCACCATCTCCTCGAACACCTGCCGTGCGGCACGGCCGTTGCCGAATCCGGCGTCCTTGGGTATGCGCTCGAAGTGCACCGCGAGGGCGAGTCGGGTCTCGTCGGCGAGTGCGTACTGGTGACGTACGCACATGCTCTCCATGATCTCGACCAGCTCCGGCACCGAGTAGTTCTCGAACTCGACGGTGCGTGAGAAACGGGACGCCAGACCGGGGTTGGAGCCGAGGAAGCTGCGCATCTCGTCGGAGTAACCGGCCGCGACGACGACCACGTCCTCACGGTGGTCCTCCATCAGCTTCAGCAGGGTGTCGACGGCCTCGCGCCCGAAGTCGGCCCCGGATCCACGGGAGTCGGAGGTGAGGGTGTAAGCCTCGTCGACGAACAGGACACCGCCCAGGGCCCGTTCGAAGGCCTCGGTGGTCTTGATGGCTGTTCCGCCGATGACCTGGGCGACGAGGTCGGCGCGGGAGACCTCGACGAGGTGCCCGGAGCGCAGGGCGCCCAGCTCGGCGAGGATCGTGCCGTAGAGGCGGGCGACGGTGGTCTTACCGGTGCCGGGCGGGCCCGCGAAGACCAGGTGGCGGCTCATCGGCGGTGCGGACATGCCGAGTTGGGCGCGGCGCGCGGCGAGCTGGGTGAGGTTGACGAGGGTGCGGACCTGTTCCTTGACGTTGTCGAGGCCGATCAGGCTCTCCAGCGCGGCCATCGGTCCGTCGGGGCGTCCGGGGCCGTCCGAGGCGGAGACGGTGCCCGCCGGGTCGGTGCCCTCGGCCTCGCCGAAGCCCCAGGCGTCGCGGGACTCGTTGCCGGTGCTGATGAGGTTCTCCACCGCCAGCCGGCCGCCGGCCTTGGCCTGCACGAGGCCGCCGCCCTTGTTGTCGCGGACCGTGCAGCCCACCACGGAGACCGGCGCCTCCGACTCGACGCGGATGCCGTCGCGGTCGTTGCCCGCCGCCTCGCAGCCGTTCAGGGAGGCCCGGCCGCCGTCGCGGACCAGGAAACCGTGCTCGGCGGACGCGGCGGTCCGCACCCGGTTCGCCGTCAACTCGCCGCCGGTGTCCACGAGTACACCGCAGCCGCCGGCCGAGACCAGCTCGCCGTCGCGCAGCGCCGCCGTGCCCTCGCCGCCGATCTCCAGACCGGCACCGCCGGGGTTGTTGACCTTGAATCCCGCGAGATAGACGTTGCCGCCCGCCGCGATCTCCGCGCCCGCGCCGCCCGGCGCCTCCACCGTGCAGTCCTCGACCCGGCCGCGCCCGCCGTCGCGCACCGAGACGCCACAGCCGCCCGCGCCGGTGATGCGGGCGCGCCGCACCAGCGGGTTGGCGTTGCCGCGGATCACCACACCGGCGCCCTTGACGTCGATGATCTCCACGCGCTCCAGCTCGGCCGCCGAGTCCTCTTCGAGCAGCACGCCGTCCGACTCGCCGTCTCGGACGGTCAGCGAGGTCAGCGTGGGCGAGGAGGCCCCGGCCACCCGCAGCGCCGACATCTGGGCGCCGGTCAGCCAGCAGTCCTCGTACGTGCCGCGTGAACGGTCCGTCACCAGCAGGCCGTTGCCCGTGGTGCGGGCGGTGCGGCAGCGGACCAGCACCGGGTCGCTGCCGTGCGAGACGATGATGCCGGGCCCGCTGGAACCGGTGACCCGCACCTCCTCCAGCTCGCAGCGGGCGGTGCTGGTGATGTGCACACCGATCGAGGTGTCGCGGATCACGGTCCGCAGCACCCGTATCCCGCTGCGCTCCTCAAGTGCCAGTGAGGGCTTGTCCGTTGAGGCGAGGTCGCAGTCCTCCACGGAGCCCTGGGCGTCGCCGTTGGCGAGCACGCCGTTGCCGCGCGCGTCCCGCACCGTGCAGCCGCGCAGGGTGGCCCGGCCGCGCTCGCTGATCACCACCCCGCTGGTGCCGAAGTGTTCGAAGGTGCAGGACTCCAGCGAACTCTCCGTGGACGAGGTGACCACGACACCGGCGCCGGTGCGATTCGACACCCGGCACTCGCGCATCGCGAGCGAGCCGGAGTTGCGCGCCAGTACGGTCGTCCACGAGGCGCCGGACAGATCACAGCCCTGCATGGCGACCTGCCCGTGCGAGGCGTCCACGGCCGGCTGTTCCTCGTCGTGACCCTGGACCACCAGGTCGGTCAGCATCACCGCGTCCACGCGCAGCGAGATCACGATGCCCTTGCGCGGTGCCAACCGCACGGTGCCGCGCGCCTGTTCGGCGACGATGGTGACCCGGGTGGTGACGACGAGATTCTCCTCGTACGTCCCCGGGCGCACACTCAGCACCGCGCCTCCGCGCGCCCTCGCCAGGGCCTCTCCGATCGTCCGGGCGTCCCCGGTGCCCTCCGGACAGACCGTCAGTACCTGGCGCACTCAGCTGACCTCCTCGTGTCGGCACCTGTCGGTTGCGGCAACCCCATCATGCCGTCCCCGCACGCCCGTTCCCACTCCGGTCCGGAAAGCGGAACGTCCGGAGCGGGGGTGGGCGGTGCGGCACAACAGTGCCGTACGGCGAATTATGGGCTGTTGCGCAACGGCCGTACCAGCGCCGGGGCTTGTGCGTGTCGATTGTTAACTCCGGTGAAAGGAACCGCTGTTGGCTCATGTGCGTGATGGGACGTGAATAGGATTGCGCACACAGACGTACGACGAACTGCTGGGCGATTGAGAGCGGACAGGGCGGATGACAGACCGAACCGGACCGGCCGCGCGGAAAACGGCGGCAGAGAACACGGCAGAGAATTCCGTGACGGGTGCCCCGGCCGGGGAGGCGACGGCGGCGGACCCGACGGCATCGACATCGATATCAGCGGCGGCGTCCGCCGAGGAGACCTCCACCGCGGCGAGCGAGGCAGCGGCGGCGAGCACGGCCGGCGAGGCGCCCAAGTCCCGTTCAGGGGCTGCGAGTTCACTCGGATCCCCCGGAGCTCTCTCCGCGGAGTCCGTCGCGGCCGAGCTGAGTCGTCCCGCGGTCTCGGCGGCGGAGACCGAGGCGCTCGCCGGTGGCCGTACGCCGGAGGAGCCCGCGGGGCCGACCGGCCCGGAACCCGTGGCCGCCGCCCGGCCGGAAGCCGAGGCCGAGGCCCCCGTCGGGGCGCTGGCCGCGAGCATGCCCGAGGGCGAGGGACCGACCCCCGGAGACACGGCGACCGCGTCCGTCGGCCGTCCGGGCCGCCCGCTGCTGGCGGGTGCGGCCGTGCTCGGCGCGCTGCTGATCGCGGTGCCGGGACTGCTGATGAGCCGGGACAAGACGCCGGAGACCCACAACCGGGTGGTCGCCGACCAGGCGGGCACGATTCTCGGCGACGGCGCGGCGACACCGGGCGCCGGGGCGTACGCCTCGGGCACCCCGACCGCTCCGGCCGGGCACGCGACACCGAAGATCGCCACACCGCACAAGACCTCGTCGGGCAAGGGGACCAACGCCCAGCCGGTGAGTGAGCCGACGACGGTCAAGACGAACAAGCCGGCCTCGGCGGCGAAGCCGACGAAGAAGTCCTCGACGACGAAGTCCGGTTCGACCAAGTCGGGGACGACCAAGTCGGGGACGAAGTCGAGCTCCACCACCAAGTCCAGCTATCCGTCGGACGTCCTCGTCACGGCCACCCGGGTGCTGAAGGCGGGCCAGTCCATCAACGCGAAGAAGGCGCGGCTGCGCATGCAGTCCGACGGCAACTTCGTGCTCTACGACGAGAACAACAAGGCCCGTTGGGCCACCATGACCTTCGGCTCGAACTACCACGCGGTGTTCCAGGCGGACGGCAACCTCGTCGTCTACACCTCCGCCAACAAGCCCGTCTGGGCCAGCAACACCGGCGGCCACGACGGCGCCATCCTCCGCCTCCAGGGCGACGGCAACATGGTGATCTACTCCGGCGGCTCGACCGCGATCTGGGCCAGCAACACCCAGCACTGACCACCCGAACTCCCTCCGGCCCGCACCCTCTTGAAGGGTGCGGGCCGGAGGTGCGGGGTTCAGCTCCCCGTGTTCAGCTCTTCGCGAGGGTGATGTCCTGCTGCTGCACCGCGTGGAAGCGCGGCAGCGGCAGACCGCCCCCGGAGGACAGTTCCATCACCGTGGCCTCGACCTTGGCGGCGCCGGGGGTGAGCGGGTCGGACGACGGCTTCCCCGAGTTCTCCCAGGTGTGTTCCATGCCGTCGCAGACCGCGCGGGTGCCACCGATGCCGTGCCGGACCGGGGAGTCGCCCTGGACGACGGAGGAACTGACAAAGGTGGCACCGGAGTTGCCGAGACAGCGGTAGGTGCCGGAGAGCGTGACGGTGCCGTCCGGGGCGATGCTGCCCGTGGGGTCGACCGTCACCGTCTCGTACGGGGCGGCGGACGCGGTGGCGGCGGGGGCGGCGGCGAGCAGGAGCAGCGCGGCACCGGCCGCCGTACCGAGGACTGAACGCAGGGACATGGGAGTACCTCCTGGAGTTGGGGCCTCCACTGGTACCGGGCCACGGCCTCAACTCCCGTGATCCTCACTCCTTCGGTGGCGAGTCCGCACGGAGCGTCGTGATCGTCACTCGTTAGATGGCGACTCCGCACCGAGCGTCGTGGAACGGTCCGAGTGTTGTCCGCGTGTTGTCACGCTTCACAGCAGGCGGTTCCGATGAGTTCGCAGCGGGAGGATGGTCTGTATATGCGATGCGGGCGGTGACGGAGCCGCCGGAACGGATCGCATCCGACGTGGAGGTACGCCATGTGTTCCCACCAGTCCTCGTGCCCCGTGACCGCCGCCGACACCACCACCCCGCACATCGTCTCCGCCCACCCCGAACAGGGCTGGACGCTGCTGTGCGACGGCGCGATCGTCTTCGACGACCTGGGCGCCGTGCTTCCCGACGGCCGGATCGTCGCCCCGCACCGGGTGCCGGCGGACCGACTCGCCGTCGCCGCCTGACCGTTCCCGCCCTCGCCGCGCCCCACGGACCGTAGCGGTTCGGTGTAGCGCACCCGAGGTGACCAGCAGCGATGCCGTCGGCCTAAGATGATCAACGTGTCCGACCAGCATGCTCCACGGTCTCTCATCGTCACGCTCTACGGCGCGTACGGCCGCTTCGTGCCCGGCCCGGTTCCGGTCGCGGAACTGATCCGGCTCCTGGCCGCGGCCGACGTCGACGCGCCCTCCGTGCGCTCGTCGGTGTCCCGCCTCAAACGGCGCGGGCTGCTCCTGCCCGCCCGTACGGCAGAGGGCGCCGCCGGGTACCGACTCTCGCCCGAGGCACGGCAGTTGCTCGACGACGGCGACCGCCGCGTCTACGCGACCACACCCCCGGAGGACGAGGGCTGGGTGCTCGCGGTGTTCTCCGTACCCGAGTCCGAGCGCCAGAAGCGGCACGTCCTGCGCTCCCGGCTGTCCGGCCTCGGCTTCGGCACCGCCGCCCCGGGCGTGTGGATCGCACCCGCCCGCCTGTACGAGGAGACCCGGCACATCCTCCAACGGCTGCGCCTCGACCCGTACGTCGACTTCTTCCGCGGTGAGCACCTCGGCTTCGCGGCGACCGCCGAGGCCGTGGCCCGCTGGTGGGACCTGCCCGCGATCGCCGACCGGCACCAGGCGTTCCTCGACCGCCACGCGCCCGTACTGCACGACTGGGAGCAGCGCGCGGACACCCCGCCCGAGGACGCCTACCGCGACTACCTCCTCGCCCTGGACTCCTGGCGCCATCTCCCCTACGCCGACCCCGGACTGCCCGCGAGCCTGCTCCCCCGGGACTGGCCGGGCGCCCGCTCGGCGGAGGTGTTCCGAGCGCTGCACGAGCGGCTGCGGGACGCCGGGGCGGTGTTCGCGGGGGTGCGGCCGCAGTCGCCGTAGCGGCCGATCATGAACAGTTCATGGCGAAAGGGTGCGACCTCTTGCGCACCGCCTGTCACTCAGCTAAACCTCAGCTTCTTTAGCAGGTCCTCTCAGAGTTCTTACCTAGCCTTCGACGACGTCGCTCGTCGGGTAAGAAAGAGGACTGTTGCGCATGACCACCACGGCACGGGCTCAGGGAGCCACCGTCTGGCTCACCGGACTGCCGAGCGCGGGTAAGACGACGATCGCCCAGCATCTCGGGGAGCGACTGAGAGCCGAGGGACATCGCGTGGAGGTCCTCGACGGCGACGAGGTGCGCCGCTTCCTCTCGGCCGGCCTCGGCTTCTCCCGCGAGGACCGCAACACCAATGTCCAGCGCATCGGCCTCGTCTCCGAGGTGCTCGCCCGCAACGGTGTCCTGACGCTCGTCCCGGTCATCGCGCCGTACGCCGACAGCCGCGAGGCCGTCCGCAAGCGCCACGAGGCGAGCGGGACGCCGTACATCGAGGTCCATGTCGCGACCCCCGTCGAGGTGTGCAGCGACCGCGACGTCAAGGGCCTCTACGCCCGCCAGGCCGCGGGCCACCTCACCGGCCTGACCGGCGTCGACGACCCGTACGAGCCGCCCACCGACCCGGCGCTCACCCTGCCGACGCAGACGCAGAGCCCGCAGGAGTCGGCGGACGCGGTGTACACGGTGCTGTCCGAGCGGGGGTTGGTGTGAGCGCGGTGCCGACCACAGAAGCCTTCACGCTCTCGCACCTGGACGCTCTGGAGTCCGAGGCGGTGCACATCTTCCGTGAGGTGGCGGGTGAGTTCGAGCGGCCGGTGATTCTCTTCTCCGGCGGCAAGGACTCCATCGTC
>Ga0307515_10002219_pt1 | contig 42630 bp, 41 predicted proteins | sample 17_EM_MG_FD_194513 | JGI IMG/M metagenome (GOLD analysis project Ga0307515, IMG submission 194513) | Populus trichocarpa ectomycorrhiza microbial communities from riparian zone in the Pacific Northwest, United States - 17_EM | ecosystem: Host-associated > Plants > Roots > Unclassified | place... | reverse complement strand
GGCTTCGGGTTTTGTCAGATTCCGGGGGTCTTTAGAGTTTTAATTTGCGCGGAAGCGGTTATAGGGTCTTCTGTATATAAATGCCATGGCCGCTAGCGGCCGAATGCAAAATGATTACAACAACAACTCTGATCACCACTCTTGGTGGCGTTCGGAGACCGATAGGATCTCTGAACTTTCATTGTGCCCAAAATTTTGGTGATGTATCGGTAAATAAAAATAACGATGCTGGAAATAGATAAGGGTTTGCAGAATGCTAACGACAATAGGAGATGGAGAGATCTACTAATCTTATATATTAATAATACAAGAAAAAAATTGCTCACATCGTGATAAAAAAAAGCTAGAGAATGAAGGTAGAAACCGCTTGTGATACAGTAGAGTAGAACCAATATGAAAGGAAAACGGTGGAAAGGGACTCACTACAAGAGGATCATCTATTGACCCCAATATTTATTCAACTCCAATCTAAAACCACTAATTGACTCTAAATCTCAACTTATTCAAATCACCAGCTAACCTCTAAGCCTCCCCAAATCCCTATCAGCAAATCTGACAGAATGCCATCCAAATCTGCACACATCCACAGCTGCTAGCTCCTCTGCCAATACTAGGCCCTGTACCGATACTGTCCTCCCTATCAATGTCCCGTCGAGTCCAGTCCAAGAGGAGAGATAATTCATTGAATCTCTTGCACTCACAGTCGCCAACGAAATGAACCAAATGCTATGGCCAGAAACCGCATGCGCTCTGGTATTTGGAAGTGATCAAGCTCATCAAGTATACGAAAGCCTCTCATTGTATACCGGAACTAACCCAGCAGCCAAAGATGTAATCGATACCTTTCCATACTATTTCTCCAAGACTATCCAGGAGACCATCAAAATGATGAGCAGCAATTTGGACAGAGGTTGGGCGAAACTGAAGGAGGAACTTAGAAATACCTTCCGCCATGCAGATAGTCGGGTTTATATGTCTATGAGGTCATACCTGGAAAGCTATAGTACTCGTTGCTTTTAACCTGCGGAGTAGCGTTTCGGTTGTCGTGGAGTTTCGACCCCCAATACCTGGTATTTATAGCACCAGTCAAAGCCAAGCGATCTATTTTTGTATATGTAATAATTCCCACAATACTATACTAGACCTATGTTAAGCGCTCAAAAGCGAAAAGCAAGGCACAAAAATGATCTTCCAAGTGCCCAGTGCTGTGAACCAGATATCGATGTGGAAGGTGATCATATTTGGAGCTGGGAGAAGTCATCAACTGCTTTATTCTCAGCACAGTTATATTGTTATAAGTATCGAATATGTGTAAATCCAACCAAAATATATGCTTCTCCACAGATGGGTCAAGGCCCCTCAGATTCGAGAAATTCGAAACCGTTTACCCAACTTCTCCATGTACTTTCTGCTACTTCACACTACCACCACTCTGGGTGTAGAAATTTAGTCTTGCACTGACATATATAGGTGCAGCAAGAAGCATCGTGATTTAATGATAATGGTTGGCGTCATCGGGCGCGAGTGATATTCTATGACACCTCCCCACTGCCATAATCCAGACCTATATGGAGCGTGATGCTTCGCACGTAGAGCGTCATATAGCAGCCATGTTGTAAGTAAAAAGGAACGGATTCATTAGTCACAGCAAGACCGTCCGAACGTCCCTTGGCCCGAAAACCTTCGTCACATCACAAAGGGGCGTTCACTTCTACGTTTATTCTTTTCGGTGGGTAGCCCACCGTTACATCAAGTTTATCTGTGAACGCACCGTGAGAATTACCAATTATACGATCTTAGTTATAAATGACCAAGAATGTTAAAGTTTGTAGATTTGATTGGAAATTTAACTTTTTATAGACGTCTGGTCTTTTAGCCTTCAATAAATTCTGGATAGCCGTTGGAAAACCTTCTCAGGAGGAGGTTTTACATAATCAGTAACTATTTATATTTAGGTTTATTGGTGTTGATTTTGGGTAACCCCCGAATAAACTACCGTCATATAGAAGTGAATGCCCCTAATCCAGGATTGGAATGGTATAGCTATGGCATAGTAAGATGACATTCCTACGCTAAATTCTCTCAGAATCTGTGTCTAAATCTGAAATTTCAGGGTGTTATTTATACATGTCCATTCACTGACCGGAAACGCGTCGAAATCCAGCGTTACTTACCCCTCAAAGCCAGGACTTAGGACAGAAGGTATCATTGGCACCCTGTCAAGTCAAAAACGTCGCATTTGGAGCCGTCACACTCGGTACAGTACTGTCCAATATCACCTCGTGTGTTCCTAACTCGTATTTGAAGACCAATATGACTAAATACACTAAATCCGCATATTTGAATCCAAAAAGGTATCTCCTTTCCATTACCCATACATCCCATCCCATTCACTACATAAAAAAGGAATACAATCTATCCCACCGGTATAGCGCTCATCTCTCACGCTTGGGGCACAAAATTAAACTACTACATATTCCTACATACTGAAAACTCCCACGCATATATCATAAACCTCCATCCCTATCTCTCCTCTCCTTCATCTCGGGACTTCTCCCAGGCACGAAACCCTCCGGCAGGGGCGGTGGATAATGCCCCTCCGGCATTGCCCCCCGTTGTATCGGCGGCCGCCAGCCTTCATAATCGCTCTGATCTGACGGCGCGGGGGTCTGTCCGTGTGGTAACTCAACGGGACTCTGGATTCTTGCGGGGGTTTGGGGCTCTGAGTATTCACTGTATGAGTGTCCGGTGGGGTACTGATTCATGTACTCTGCAGGAGGGTGTTGGTGTGGTGGGTATCCCCATGGCTGTGGCGGCGGGGGTGCGTTGCCGGTGGGGTACGCTGATAATGGGTGGCCGCTGGTCGGTTCTGGGGCCGCGGAGTCCCGCGGTTTGTACCCAGGAGGGTTATCGGAGGAGGAGCCGCCGGTTAGTGCTACAGCCTCACCATTAGTAGCGGTCTTGTTTCGGCGGTAGCGCCGGATCAGATAGAAGACCAATGCAAGCACGACGATTCCACCGATGATGGAGGGTGCAAGGACGGCAGCGCGTTTGGCGGGGGTGGAGAAGGGGCCCGACGGCTGGGTATTTGCTGATGATGAGTCAGGCAAGGCAGGGGCAGTACGTGTGGGTGTGCGCGGGGTGATGGAGATTGTGCGACGGAAGAGAACCTCGAGGTCGCGAGCGTCGAAGCCACCTTGAGGGGATTTGACTTGTGCGCTTCCTTTGCCACTGCAATAAGGGTGAGCGTTGGGAGGTAGAACTAGGTTCGGGGAACAGGATAACATACTCGCCGCCAATCACGCTGATGATGTCTTCCGGGACTGAGTATTCATCTCTCGATGCATTATATTTTGCCCAGTAAGCGGATTCGGTGCCCAAATCCAGCTTAGACATTACCAGGTTGTGTACACCCCACAAATCCGGAGCATCACACTGTCAACTGTTAGCCCAAGTTTAGGCATTGCAAGGGAGGGCGCGGTCACAATTTTCGCGTCTGGGTCCCTCGGGAATTGACCACCAATAATCAACAGTTGGGCGTTTTTGACAACATTGCATGTTAGGTCGTAGTGGGGGAATTCCTCTTCCTTTTTCCGCGGGGTTCCTTTCGCAGGGTAGATCTTAATCCATGAAAAGGACGGAATTGACAGTATGTAAACATCATCAAAACCGGTTGCATTGACGCCAAAGCCCAGACCTAAACAAAGGTTTGTCAATTCAGCAGTTCAGCATCGGTGTGGTGGAGAGAACGCACCGCCGTAAAGGTATCTGCGCACCAGTCAGTGAAACTCATCCAATCACGAACGGAATGGAGCCTTACATATTCGACGAAGAGCCATCCCTAGCCGTCGCTATGCCACCACAAAATCTGGATTCCATCAGCTTTGGCAAACAAGTGGGGAATAATTGCACCAAACCTTCTCCGGTTTTCCGGTATGTCACCGGTGGCGTTTTGGGTATACCATTTCTGACTCCCCACTAGATGTGGTTTAGCACTAGAAATCGAGGGTGGTGAGAGGCAACATACTGTCGTATACATCTTCAAGACCTGAGGTCAACATAAAACGTTCAATCCGCGAGCTTGTAAATCTTACCTATTTGGTCCATCGGAGACTATGATGAAACATATCAATAAAACCATCAAACTCTGATTCCGAGCTTAAACTTACTGGTTCCTCGACTGCCCCATCCGTTTCTGCAATCCTGACACCGCCGAATGCCACAAGCATTCCATTATCCCCATATGGCGTATAAAACAGGACACCCTCAGCCCGTGCCTTGAGATCGTTGGGACCCGTGCGATTGTTCCATTGATTGTTGACCATCTTCGAGAAAGAAAACCGGGGTTAGCGACAGCAGCAACCACTTAATCAAAGGTGGGCTCACGTCATATTCTACCATCCTATTGCTCGCCTTTTTCGGTCCTTCCCAATTAATATTACCCCGTTGACTCTGATATCCGCCTAAGTCGACACGGGCAAAGGTTAACGAAGTCGTTGTAGTATGATGAGGGTTTCCAGATCTGCACCTAAGTAGTATCCCATTCCCAAGTGTTCCACCGTCGTTCCAGCACCGAATGACACTCTCGTTATAGATTGATCGTTTTGTGATAGGGTGGTCCAGTTATTGCCGTAAACGTCGTAAGACCACAGTTGGAAATTATTTTCGGGAACCGCTGGGTCCGGAAATTCTCCACCATATTGAAACAGTCTAGCATTTGCGGCGTCTGCCCATAAAATACCGCCGATGAGGTTTGGGACTTCGCTCGGCTTGGACAGGTTCGTATCCAGGATGGGCATATCGAGAGTCTTTCCATCGAGTACGGTGGTGGTGAGATCGTGAAATAGCAAGCGATCATCTGTGAAACAAGCGAAGGTGTCAATAGCGACCGAAATCGCGAACCCGGAATATCGCGTGCGACTGGGAACATACTGGTGAAATTCTTCCCGCCCTTTCCCGCGAGGTTTAGTTGTCCGTCGTTGATGTATAACCTGGGGCCGATGACGGCGGCTTTTCAAACATCCATCTGTCAGTATAATTCGTGGCCCAAAGTTGCGCTGAAACTCCAAACACCACGTGTAGGCACGAACCGTCATGACTAAACCGGCGACAAAAGTCATTTCTCGGATCATACTGCTGGCCATTCGCCACTGACGTCCACGCAGCCACAGTAAGGACAGCAACGACGATGTCCTGCAAGAAGGCCATCGTGACGGGGGTGATTCTTCAGTCGCGATGAGGATTTGAATAAAAGAGAAAGAAACGGGAGATCTGAGCGGCAGGCAGCTGCGAGGGGTTTAGATATGATGGCTGGGGTGTTTCCGGGACTATTGGTTGCTTTTTTGGAGCTGAAAATCTGTACGTCCCCAATCCGGCCTAGCCTCTGTCATTGCCATGGGTACTCAAGCATGTGGGTGATGCATCGACAGCGCAGAAATACGAATTTGCGCTTTGAAATTAAGACACTGCTTCCATTGATGATTGGCAGAAACGAATCGCTAGATATTCCAGAAGGTTTGATTGTTTTTTCAGTGAGATCTCTGAAATCTCCTTTGCTAGGAAGTATATTAAAGTACTCTATTCAGGCGCCCCGCTGTTATGGCTTCGAGGATATGCAGGATGCAGGTGGGCTGTACTAGTACATACTCTGCACAACCCGGTGTGATGTACCAGTACAGTATGCAGTACCTCCTTTATGTAACATCAACGGCTGGCTGCATTTCTGTACTCTACATATATGCCTTACCCAGCCGTGTCGATGACAACACTCTCCCTCTTCCTCTACCAGATAATCCACAGTCCGCTCTCAGTCACAGCCTCGACGCGTCATGAAATTGCCATATTTTAGCCCCCACATTAAATGTTGGGTTAGGTTTTTTTGTTTTCTCCTTGTCGGCCGTAGCAATCTCCACCGCTAATCCCGTTTACTATTGCACATGAATTCTCGCTAGCGCTTGGCTCAGCCGCAACTGCTTGTAAACCATTCCAATAAATCTCTCCGGATGCGGTATGTTCCCTGCAGCAGATCCTACTAAGCCTCTACGAAGACGAATGACGATGCGCGAGAGGGTGGCGCATGATATAACCAGGAGAACGAGATAATTATGACCGCTTCCATGGGATTCGTTCGTTCGATTCACAAAACAGTCAAGACCGAGAAACTTGGACATGTACGATAAAGATATCCTGGCCGACCCGAACAAGCATCACCAAACCCGTTAACTCCCGTTATCGCCGATAAAATGCATTAGAAGTTGCTGCTGCAAGATAAATGCATTCATAAGTAACGATACCTACAGTCGCATACGTAGCCACACTCCGCAGTCTTACTATCTTTAGCACAACCTATCGCAGCACCGAGCAACCAAAAACCTAGGATCACACCGGAGTCAGGATGACACATTATATGAAAGCAGCCCCATTCATATAGCCTAAATATTTCCTACACCGCCATATCAGATCGGTCGCACATGTGTCCAATCTTACGAGCGGGCCGCACTCGAGAGCAGACGCGGATCCGTTATTCAACCCGAGACAGAGGGTTTGAGGGATGAGCACCGTCGGCTGGTGATGAGCTAGCTATAGATGAGGTACCTGGAAGGTGGATATGCTGTTTACCGGTATTCTCAAACTCCAGTATCGAATATATTGATGTAACACCCACTTTCCAAATGAGTCTTTACGGTACGATATTAACGTTACTGCACTTCCATTCTTTGTGTAGCGGTAACAGTGTCATCAGCCGACTCGGTATTTGGATTTGGAATAACAGCATGTGCACTTTAGAAGTCCTTTTGCACTTAATCGGGGCGCCTCCAGGTGCCCGTACTGATTAATATAACCGACTGCCATGATCTTTGACTGGTAATGCCCCCGAAGTGCATATGCTGTTTATGCTCCGAACCCCAGTAACTACCACCAAAATCCGGCGGACTTTACATCCGTCCTCTCCCTTCGTCTCTTGAGTGCGTTGTAATCCAGCTTTGGTGCAAAATGCATGCATGTCCCCTTCTTCGTATCGGCTACGTGTTTCAAGAATCGCTCTTCTGTATCACCCCGTGGTACGCTATGGTTTCAGCCTTGAATCATGCGGCGCGTCAAGATTCATACAACAGAGATCCCGTCCAAAGAGATTTTTTTGAGGGTCGTCACGCTTAAAATCTCGTACGAACCTTGATGCTCGGTATAAACGATGTCCTAACAAAATGATGTTGCAATAATGTTTGCTACAAGACGAGATATCGCGGGAACTGAGCCCATGATTGAAGGGGCACGGGACAACCCAGCGCGGGACTCCGTGAGTGATGACATATGACTGCTAATGCTAATGACTGGGCTGAAGTTATTGACTGAACCCTGATTACACTAGCTGACCTCAGCAGCTTGAGCAATCCTATTCATCACTCAAAACAATTCAATGCCTTATCAACAACTGGAAAACAATGGCCAGTGTGGGCTACAGAGACAGGACATAGCTTTCGGCGTGTGTATGCTATGCCACGAGATGTCCCTCCCTGGCCATAGATTATCACTGAGACTGCGCTCGGGGTTCTAGGCCTACAAGGCGAGGGGCTGTAGGGCGGGACGTCCTTAGCTCTATTGAGATCTTATCCCGTCTCGTCCAAGGGCTCGAAAGCTTCGGTCCTTCACTTCCGTTCTGGGTCAGGGATCGGAGATTATTGGGGATGCATAATGCCACCTGTTCATCGTCATCTCCAAGATGACGGGCTTTCATATCTCAGGGGGCTCTTTCTTCAAAGCTCATGAGATCCCAGCTGGAGGAGGCATACCTAGCCATCGGAGAAAACCAGTTTACATTGTCCTGCCCTCTCCCAGCTGGACAGCCCCGGAAGCATCCACTGAAAATATACTGTGAGGGATGTAGACTTTCAATCTTTCACATGAAATGGACATTCAACATCGCGAGCTCCTTATTAGCAGGTGATATACTGATAACTTCTGCAGGGTGCTCGAAAAGCCGAATTTATGCCAACCGGGGCCGTACGTGCCTGTCAGATCAGAAGCAGTGGACGTCCGGTGCAGAGTGCCAGTGGAACGGGATGACCCGGGAACTTGGGCTTCTGGTGGAGAAATCCTTAGGAGCACTTTTGCGAAGACCTGCGACCATTTTTGAGGCCCAATTCCTCTACCAAACATTCGAAAAAAAAAATAGTTAACACAGCGGAACGACTATTTATGCAGATAGTTTCATACCACTATATACAGGGCCAGGCTCTCAGAATAGGGCTTTGGCTGTGAAGGAATAAGCATTTTAGGGTGCGGATTTGTATATGAGTAGTACTTTCTCACTCAATCGGGAAATTGTTTGTTCTTTTTCAAAATAAAAACCATAGCATTGCAGCTCTATAACCAAAAAGAGTAAGGTTTGTGAATTATTAAGCAATTTTCCATATCTCTGGCACTCAACATCCCTCAATCTGGGGAAGCGTCCCAAAACCCTCCAAACACCCCTCTAATTTCTTCACCACCAGTTCATAGAAAAGCCTTTGCATCGTACCTTCTGCTACCAGCGATGTGGTCTCTCTAGCGAAATTCCCGAATTGGGGACACATGTGGGCATACTCGGCAATAACGAAGGCGAAGATACGATAGGATGCGTAACAAAGCCCATAACATAAGTCGAACAAATCAGCCAATAACTGGATCTTATGCCGCATGAACTGGTGTTTTGGATCTAACGTTGACCTAGTGTGATTGACAGGCCACAGGTCCAACATCCAGTAGGCTATACCTCTGTCCCAAATCATAGCTTCAGCAACCAACAATACAACACCTCATGCGAAGATCTCGGAGCAGAGGCAGATCCCGGCATGCTCGGCGATGGCAAAGGCAAATATATAACAGGACCCAAGCCCAGGATGTAAGTTGAATGAATCAGCGAATAACTGAATCTCGCGTTGTATGGATTGTTGTCCTAGCTCTAATATTGGTACATAATATGACCGTCCTGCAAGATCCAGTCCGGTTAAGTGCCCACACTGTGGTGCTAACTTCAAAGCCCTGAATCGTCATATCCAAGAAGTCCACCAGAAAAGGATGATTGACTGTCCCGAGGATGGATGCAAAAGAAAGGGAAGCATGGGCTTTAGCTGACCGAATAATCTCAGGGATCATCTTCGACGGGTGCACACTATATACCCCCCCTCCCCCCCGAAAGAATACACACGCAAGGAGCTGTTAGGGTCCAGTGGATTTGGGCCATTTATGGACAGCTCGGGCAATCCGGAGATGTAGCTGGAAGAGATTTACTGGATACAAAAGTTGACATCCCGATTTACACTTGATGTGAGGGTATAAAATGGATTCTGGAATTTAGTGTTGACACGTATACACGGAGGTGGGTGGAAAGCTCGTCTCTAGTCTAAAGGAGAAGATAGGAGAAAGCTAATAAAGGCCACGAAGCTCACAATGCTATACAAAGAAAAGAAAGCCACGTAACTACCAAACAACACACGATAGCCGTTAATGATCTCGGGCGAAAGCCCTTATCTCCGTCAACATTTAGGAACATGGCAATATTGTAAGATGGACCTGTGAGAAGCATAGGAACTGCTAAACAGAGGGAGGGAAAGGGGTGTACATACGCAACATGAACGAATTGTCACACACTACATATCTATCATGTAAAGCCTTATTCAAACCAAGATCTCAGATAGGTGCCCCGAGCCACCTGTGGATCCGCAGTTAGGCATGCTAGTTGTGGATGTCGGTCCATTTCTTGATTACCCAGGCCATCCATGGATGAATCGTATCCACCACTGGACCCGAACAAAACCAACTGAAGAGTAATTGAGTTGATGATCTAATATACGCTGTCGTAGCTGGGAAATGTCGATATAAAGAAGACTCAGGATATTACATTGAAGAGCGCGTTTGTTTGTTTGTTTGTAATCATTTTGCATTCGGCCGCTGGCCATGGCATGTTAAAATACAGAATCCCTACCAAACCCTACAGCCGCTTCCGCGCAAATTAAAACTCTAAAGACCCAGGAATCTGACAAAACCCGAAGCCCCGAAATTAGAACCCACACGGCAAAGTCGCAACCAAAGCCCAGCAAAAACCCTGTAAGTCTCCCCCAGAACCTTCTTGTTGTCTCGGTCACTCCCTGAGTGCAGTAACTTTTCCAGCACGGACTGGCCAAAGGTGGGTGCTGCTCCGAATTACTACCAGACGCAGCCGAACTCCCATCCTCCATCAATGGGCATAACTTCCCAAAGACTTGCAATTAGTGCTTGACCCCCAATTCCTTAAACCCTTCTAATCCCAGTTAGACAACCGCCAGTTGATAATCCTCGCCAAAGCTTCTGCAGGGTCTCATCGATGTTATCGCAGTGGAATACCCCAACCGGTCGAAAGACCAGCAGATGTGGGTCCGAAAAAGAAAAACTCCCTAGAATATTCATGGTGCGCTATTCATAGTAGGGCTTTGACGTGCTGGGAGGGCGGATGGTGATGTTATCGTAAGGTCGTTTGGTCTCTCAGAATTCTCTTCACTGAGCCCGGTTGTCGTTAAAAAGAGCCACCGTAGACTGGCGTAAAACGGTCGAAAGAAGGCGAGTTGCCCTAGAAGAGGGACTACCGATCGATGTCAATGCTGAGTAGCATTTGGCGGTTATTTGGTGACGAGGTACACTCTGTTTTCGACCTGGTAACGTACTGGCAGAGCGGACACACACCGGGAAAGTCGTGAGGTGTTGTCGGAGGTGTGTGTATTGAAGAGCGCGTTCGTAGACTACTTATAGATATCGTCGTGTCGATGAAAGAGAGTTGGTGGGTATTAAAGATCTAGAACCCTCCACCGTTAGGCCATTTATTTATATCTCGAAATATGTAGTTCTTAGATCCTCACGAACACTATCGAAGCAGGCAATGGTGGGATGACTTATGAATTAGCGCTGTCGAATTGTAGTTGAAGGAAATCTACTTCGTCACCGGGTCAGTTGAGGGCACTCGGTGTACCGCAAACATACACTATCTGATGAACGGTGTATTTTTCAATTCCTGATCCGTTGTCAGTTAACTGAAAGGATGCAAAGAACCCGCCGTATCATTGCCAATCCAAACATGGGGTAAGGAGTGACCGTGGGGAGTGCGGCTCCCTATAGATAGTACAAGGAATGCGTGAGTTACGTATTTAAAAGGCGTTATCAGCGCATTCCACTCAGAAAATGCGTAAGTCTACAGAAATATGCAAAATCAAATGCAGTGTGTAAGTTACGTACAGTGCATTAAGCTTTCTTTGGATTTTGGAGTAGTGATTGTACCACTGCAAATTTTATCCTTTTCATCAATATTATGTGCTATGTATTATCTACTACTAACAGAAATACACCCGCGAATCTTACGTTCCCGCAATTTGAGATTGTGGGAGTGGGCGTGGAGGCCGGTTGCCGGATGCCCAAACTCTCGTAATCTCGAGATGTTGCGCGCCAAGAATCATGCACCACCACAACCACCACCACGCGAGCTTACAAGCAGGAAATGTTTGTAAAACGTTGTCTCGTTTCCGTCCAGTAGCGCCAAGTAATTATGTTTCGTCAGTTACCACAGGGTGCGTGGATGGGGGTTAGAATTAAATTCGACGGCTGGTCGAGATAATATAAAACGTTCTTTACGTTTTCCATGTATGATAGGGCTGATGCATATAGCGACATACAACCTGCCGGCTTCATTGGAAACGGGGAAGCCATGTCCTACTTCTCACACCTCATCGCGGTACTCAGTACTCAGGGTGGTGTCGGTTGGCTGTCGGACGTAGTTGCAACCCCTGAATTAAAACAGCCACCTCCGCACTTAGAGAGCGGTGCTAGCTTGTCCGACACTGAGGATAGTTTACACCCGCAACCAAGCTTTCTTCCCCTAACAAAACCCGGAAATCGATGGCAGATCAGCAGACTTTGAGGAATGATAACGCTGTCGATTGCGTTAAGTCGGCCTACACAAGGACCACCGCTATTGCTTCGACAGGTAGCTCAGCCGCAGACAAGACTCAACAGCACGGAACCGCTTTAAACGACACGAATAAGCAGCCTTCAGCGAAGTCAACAGCTGAGCACCGACAGTATACTTCCGCCATAATTCCAAAACATAAAGGGAAGGCCTTTGATGCTTTTGGAGCCGACGCGAGGATTAATTTGTCTATCAACGTTGACGGAAAACTACCACTGGGACCAAGAATGAAGTGAGTATACATCTCTTCCCAAACACCGTGCAATTACGAGAGTCAAGTCTGACCAACATTTCAATAGATCGGGAGCGCCGCTTTCCCGACCCATTTCACAATCTGGATCGAGAAATCACAGTCCGGTCCGAGGGAGCACTCGAGGGGATTTACTGAGTCCATCGGATCCAATCATTGCTCCTATTGGTAGTCCCGCAACTTCGTTCAAGATGGCCAGGCGACGCTCCATCAATTCCCTGCCTAATCGGGACTACATTTTAGACTTAGCACACCCTAACCGCCCAGGAGCAACTCAAGGGGACAGCAAGCGATGATGAATGTAATGATAAGGGCATTTATTGGGTTCTTTTAGCTTTTTGTGATGGTTATAGGATGTGAATTCTTTGAATGTTACTGTTTCTTTTGTTGTCGTTTCTCAAACTTTAGGGGCTATTGGAGATATCTTGGAAGGCTGTGAAGTGCAAAGTGCAAATAGTTATTAACAAAATTTATGCTAAGTGGAGACTTTACATGTCTGCCAGTTTAGTCGTCTCAATATGTGTAAGATGCAGCGTACCGACGGACTCGGCCCGGTCTGAAGATTTAGCCCAACGGTGTTACTTTCGTCTCCACCGGTACCTTTTCATCCACACTGGCACTGAGTTATCAAGAGAACCGATAACTATGATCACTCTCTGCTTTATTGCCGGACGACTTAATGGTACGGCAATATTGAGAAACAGATGCACTTTTGCCTCGTTTATAGTAACGAAACAGGCGACCAAGGTACAGCTCCAAACTAATCGATGGCGTGCTCCCTTCGTACCAACAGCAGTATTTTTGTATTTTTTTATGTATAATACAGTTGTTTCATTATAATACCGCTTTGGCTACTCAAGAGGTCTAGGAGTATGGTTCAATTTTGTTAGTCCGACTACGTCTGGCGCGCAAAATCTTTCGAAATGTGTCCTTTAAGGTACAATTCTTTGGTAAGAAACAGATGTATCTTTATTCTCAGAAGCTCTCACGATTTTATCCTTCTAGTCACCTAGTCGATAAGGATATTTGGGGGTTTGTGAATGATTCACGAATTCTTCACAAATATTCCATAGACGTGGGCACCAAGCGAGTTGCTCGCCGCGACGCTTTATGAACTCTTGCCAACGAGGAGATCCATGCGCTCAGCTCGCCAAGCGTATTTGAAAGTGGAATCATATACTCCGTCTCCAAGCTCTCCGAGGTTTGCGAGCTCAGCGACGTGATTTTCGTTTTTTTGCTGATGAAGTCCGTCTCCCATCCGTCTGAAATTAACTTCACTACCTATGAACCCTAAACTATAAGCACGTGGTGAGGGTAACAGAGCATTTTATGAATTGCTATAGTTTCTATAACTAGGAATATGGTACTACAATTTCAACCTGGGGCGGCGTGCGGTATGTACCAAAGCTCAAAAATTAAAAATGACATATGTCGACAACCACAACACCCATAAATCAAGCAACCGCCCAATAGAGAGCCCAAGCAAGAATACCATGGGGTGGATGAAGACTGGGGTCACATTCTAATGAATATATTATAGTAATCAAACTTGATTATTATCCTGGAGATTTGATATACTAACAGTTAAACACTAAATAAGCGGCTTGTTGCAATGTTACAAGCGAACTTCTTTTGATGTGGTATGTCGGTTGTCGCATTTGAGTTTTTGAGCTTATGTACTTCAAGGCTTGTTTTTGCAGCATCAAAACACCTCCATTTTAAATCACGTGATCCCCTGCGACAGCCCTACACACCCCCAGTCAGTCTAGGGTGAGACAACTTCAAGGCTCTCAGAAATGAGTTGTAAGCAAGGCAAAGTTTGGTTTACGAGAGCAACTTACCATATTTACTATACCAATGTACGCTCTACTGCTAGAACTGGAGAAAACCAATCATGTCAATGGTGACCTGCTTAAAAGCATTATGTTGAGAGATATCGATATGGACATTTTTGAAATTAAATTTGCTACTAAAGTGATTTATATGGCAATAAATTGTTTTTTAGATACAACCTTTTAACTGCCTCTACTATTCTGTTAAGGGGCTCTCGCTTCAAAAATAAATTTTTATGTGGTGTGGTGGTTTGTCGTATTTTAATTTTTGGGCTTTTGTACGTACCTCACGCCGCCCCCGGCCCAGCATCGGCAAGGTCAAACTAGTTCTCCCAACCACGACCTTGTACAACCACTCCCGCGAACTTGAACTCCATTATTTCAGCCATCACCTTCCTGGGACAAACCCCGTTCATCAGGAGAGCCACCAACTCACGAGGAACTCTTGACTGTCCATGTCCCCAAAGTAGCTTAAGTAACTGTAGCCTGCAACGTAGGCAGCATAGTGTTGACACGCACGCGTAGCAGTGGGGCGGAAACTCGTCGATTGTCTCGTGTGTATGTACAATGTCATAAGATCAAGAGAAAAGGAAAAACGTAGATATAGTAAGCAACACGTGACCTCTGGCAAATGTCGTCAACACAGATATACAGAATCTTCAACCTTTATCAGCAAACCAGCACCCCCTCCCATGAAAATCCGAATCTCTGTGTTCGTTGGAAGACCATTGGTGTGAGGGATTGCACGTTCAATTGGACCCCCCACCCCTCCCCCAATCATAACAGCTTAGGATGAGAATATATATCCAGTGTTACTAATAGACAGACTTAATCAAAGCATTCCATAGTACTATATCATAATAGGATGTAGGATGATTGTCCTTCGTCAAGAAGCAACACTCGGTCCTATGAATGGTACCGAAGATATGACAAAGTGCAGCCGCTTCGTTGAGTCTAGTCAGAAACTCACTCTAACTTCAGACTCGACTACAACGACAATCATTGAAGCCGAAACTTCTGACATTGACTTCCAAATCGCAGCGTTGATTCCGATCTGCGTTAGGGTTAGTACGGTTCGTATTCATAATATATTCAGGAACAGACCTGACGTGCTCTGGGAAATAAGTTACATCGATTTGAAGCGGCTCATATAGAACTATCAAAACCGTAGCTCCAGCGCTGTCGTCTTCAATTACCGGAGCAAAGGTAGCTGATGTTTTGCCTTCTCCAGATTACATGATAGAAGTACATAGCTCTTTTTTTCGAAGATTGCTCGCACTGTTTTCTTCTGGTTATCAGACTTGTATTGGAATGTTTTGCCATATACTTTTCTCATGGTGTCGCCCGCCTTTCGGGTAACACCCGAGAGTCTTTGGTAACTCGACAGATTCCTGGAATCCAAGCTCGAATAATGCTCCTAATGCCTTCCTGGCAGCAGAGGAACCCAAAGTAAAAAGAGGGTTAGGAGTTTAATCCGGAACTTCTGATGCGAAAGGATTCTCCTTGGGGGTATGGAAAAACTGATTGGCTTCGATGGGTCCTTTCTAGATAACTCGGTGTCAGTGTTGCTGGAAACTCTGGACGAAGGGAGGGATAAACACTAATACTATATTCGGTTATTTCTGCGCGAAGGTCTGCAGGCTTTCCATAGTGATCATTCGCTGCCTTAGCAGCGGGATTAGCCATTGTATCATGTGGGTCATCTCATTCATCCCCTGCGTCCTGAAAAGCGAAGCGGAGGTAACGTCTGTTTGCAGGAATGGCAATGTGTCTGTACTTGTTGGCAGTTACTCGTGGTAGCCCTGCAGGTTAGGTGCGATCGGAGAGTAATTTTGAGTTTACTGTCTTCCCATACTCCTCCGGAAGGCGAGCAGAAACCAAGACTTTTCCCGATGAAATTCCTTTCGCCCACTCTGTGTAGAATTTCTCAGCAGCACCCCCAGGCCCGTTTGGGTCGCTCATTTCCCGTTTCGTTGGTCCAACATACACCCGCCACTGCCGACGGAATATACTGAGTAGAAGTTCTGGGACCATGGCGTTGTCAATTACTCCGCAGAGTTCCTCTAGTTTACCACGATAATAAGTTGCTGCATCGGATGAATCTGATCCCCTCGGAGTTTGGTCGGACCAGACGCAGAAGCCACCGTAACAGACACCCCGTTTACAGAAGTTATTCATGGATCCCGTGGAAAAATCGCAAGAGGTCCCTTCTCTGGCAATACCTCAACGAGCGGTCGCGTCCATTTGCTGCCTAGTCTAGCCATATCTTCAGTCTCTCGACGGGAAAAGCCACAGGGTTCAATCCTCGATCAATGTGGATGTCGACAAACTGAACAGTGGGGTAATATTCTATGTTAGAGGAAAGGTAAGAATGCATTTTGGGTCATGCCCGGGGGCCAATATGGGATGGTGGTAACTTTTAGATCTCGACAGTGAATCCGTAAGTACCGTTCAAAAGATCTACCAGCACTGACTTGCCCGAAGTTGGGGTCCCTTGTATGTGTATCACTCTATGGGACAGAAGTATGCTCTTGATCGCTGTGATCAGGCCCTCCCGAGGAGTGAACACTGCTGTGATTATCAGCAGGAACACTCAAAGTTACTGGACCCATAACATACAGTGTGAGCAAGGGATGACAGGCGGAAGAAGAGAAGTCGTAACGCTCGGTAGCGATGTTGCCGACCTCTCTGGCGGTACATCATGGTTATTCGAGACTTGTTCCCTCGATCTGTGAGGTACTCGGAGTGATGATATGCCAAGGGTGGCTTCCGATGCTGCTCCTTCATATTCCAACATCGTCCTCGTGATGGCAATAGTGAGCATAGTTTTGTGAAACGTTTCCTTGAGGTGGTGCTGATTCTGCCTATTGGAATTCGAAGTAATCGCCAGAAAGAAATTCGAAACCTATAATATCTTATCGCGCTAGTTAGATCCAAGTCTTCGGAGAGTTTTTTGAAAACGACGCATAGTTGGATCAAATTATCCACATCCTGTGTTACCTCTGATAGCAGCATTCGTTTGCATATATGTTTGTCATCCAAACGAGTTCCGTTTGCTGAGACTCATGGCTGATCATGAGTACGGCTTCTAACATGTGTAATCACAAATTACCAGCTCGTCTCGTCTCGCTTGCAATACCATTAGTGTGATAGCCGGGGTAACGCGTTTGTTAGACTTGACGCAGCTTGAGGTGGATGCCCTGAGGTGGGCTTGAGGAGGTGTATTTTGGTTGGCGTTTGTAGCAGAGAACGGTGGTACCAAAAGAACGGAAGTACAGGTACTTAGTAGGTTGTAGCTCTAGCCACTACACCGTTACGGCGCCACCCCCAAAAAATATTAGGCGCTAGTGTGCAAAACAACTTTACTCAGGGTATCCGAACGTGTATCACACTCCGAGACTAAGCCGAACACTTTCATTTTCGAGAAGGCAAAGTTTTAGCCTAGATCTTATCACCTGGCACACATATCCTGCGGCTAGCGCTAGCCACCTTGCGTAACCATCACAGCAAACGCACGCAAAACCCTGCCACCAATCATCACTCGCCGCTGGGCTGTAGCATCCGTCAGCCGGAAACAAGTTTGGTACACATACCACCGGAAAACGGCTAGAGGCGGGGTGAGCGGTGGGGTCGAGATTGGTGTGCTCCGCATGCCTTATGAGAAGTTGTGAGTGATAGTGGCCAGACTTTCACATGTTCCCTAGCGCTGTGAAACCGGCGAGCGAAGCAAACCTGACCTCATCCTTTGGCCCCTTGTCCTGGAGACTGCTCCATGTCCGAAAGGATAAAGAATTTTTGCTGAGTATGTAAGGCAGGATCTAATTTGACCCACACGAGAATTCACACCTGAGACACCACTCAGCAACAGTAACAGGTAGCTATGGACTTTGCATTGTCACAAGTACAATCACCGAGCAATCTTATCTTTGATGGCTGAGCAGGTGCCCAAAAAAACACCAGGGTGAAACGGTTCGAAACTTGCAGTGCTCAATCTGTGCTACAAACGCCACGGTCCTGCCCAGTCTAGAAACCTGTAGAGAATGCGGACACCAGATTTGTTATTGTGAGCAGGCTATCAAGCTAGAGGGAGGCGTCTGCGCTGTGCGCCGGGCTATACTGGATGAATCTTCATTGCAACTCGAAACTCGAGCTCTTGGGTCCATGGACTCACAAGTACCCACGATCTTAGGACGTTCTGGGTCCGCCGGGACGAAAAACCCAATGCTCTCTATTGGCTCTATAGACCGTAGTTGAGCTAGGAAGCAGCACTTACAGAAATGAGGTGGATAATATCTAGGCAACTTTTACACTCTCTACAGAAAGCTTTTTTCTGATAATTACAATCTGAGTGATATCGAAACGTAGTAATTGAAAGGAAGATCCATTTAGGTCTGAATTGAAGCTACATATGGAGTTGAAATTCTACGGAGGAGAGGCGACACGTTTACTATGAGTCCTTGCAGTTCCAAGGTGACGAGGAGAGTGATATCGCCACCAGTGATGGGTTTAAACATTACAGTATGATAGGTGCTACGAAGAAGCTCTAGCCGCAACTTCAACGAAGCCAGCGATGCCCGAACTGAGTGAGGGACTATGTATTGAGATAAGTACGACAATTGACTCTCCGAGAAATCGCATAAAACTATTTTTCATCCTCCCCACAAACCTGACCAGAAAACAACAGAAAGCTACATCGGCACTGAACTAGTAGAGTTAACCTCTAGGTAGTTGTTGAAGATAAGTAAGCTCCACGCCCTCTTCAACATTTTCACAAACTCCCATCTCACCCCAAACACCTTCTCCACCGCCATAAACCCTAACAGGACCACCGAAAACCAACAATACATCCACAACCTAGTCGGGGTCATCACCAGGAGCGTCCAAGCCTCAAACCCGCCCACCTCCATCGTCGGCATAGGGCTCCACAGCTTCTCCGCAAACCTACCCCTCCCCTTAAACCTCCCCATCCAAAGCACGAAGTAGCACAGACAAGTCGCAACCCCGACCCAGAAACACGCAAACAACCAGCACGCATCGAAAAAAGCAATTTCTGGCCACAGTCCCAAGGTGTAAAGCCGGCAACCAAACAGAACGAAAGCGCAGAGCATAGCGATTAATTCCCGACCCTGTGCAATCTGTGGACAGAATTCCAACGAAGAAACGATCGCGCATATTACCATTTTGCTTCTCCAGCCGCCGAGAGACCAGAAGGGACTGTCGGGGGAGCCCATGTGCTTTGCTATGAACATGCGCAGGCGGATCGAAAGTAGGTTGTAGCACGCCGGATCGGGGATTGCGCCTTCCTCCTATACCCTCTGGGTCAGCAAGGAGCGATAACACGGTATAGGTGCGTACCACTTGCAACGTGTGGTCTTTGTTAAGCCGTATCATCTTTTGACAACTTTCTCGGAATTCCTTGTTGGCTCTCCACTCGGCCAGTTTGGCTCTTGCCCAGCTTAAGAAATTTGGATTATTGGCGATCATGAGTCCGCATATCGCCAGGCCACTTAAAAATAAAAGAATAGTGAACGGAGGGCGGTGGCAAAAAATGCTCCGGCGAGAAGGTGGAAGCGGAGGTGTTTCAGTGCTTAATGTTCGCTTATCAGAGAAAGTGGGAGAACTCGGAGCTGGAGCCTGCGATGCCACTGCATCGGGATCGTCGCGCACGGCTTTTGAGTCTAGAGGTAGAGGTGTGCTTGCCATAGTGAAAGCTCGTTTGCGGGTTGTCGGATGTCGTGAGTTGTGTTGGAAGTCAAGTGGGGTGATGAGGATCTATTCAGCCTCAGAGCAGATGTTAGGGTTTCCTCACTAGCATATACTCGTACTTATTGTTTGGGGCACTATACGTACCGACTATATCACCAGCGAAAAAGCCGTATGAATACGGATGGCATTTATTGCCCGCATCAAACTGACGATGCTAGCGTGCTAGCGACTGAACCGAGGAAAATGAAAGGAAGTAGGTACGAGTGATATTTCGTGGAATTTCCTCCCTTTTGCTGTGCAAATTCTACCAGTCGCTGTGAGAATGTGACAACGGTTAAGGAGCTTAATACTGCCAGACAAAACTTTAAACTAGGACTTTCGATTCTGTAGCTTGCTAATTTTGCGAGTTCAGCTATGGCTGGGCATGAGATGAATGCTAAGCCTTCGCGTGATTGTTGATGATACACGCTAAGGCATTAAGTGACAATTGGTGACCCGTCCAAGCTAAGTGGTCTGTGAATACCTGGACTGCTGGAACGCAGCTAGATTTGAATAAAGCACTTATTTTCTGGCCAAGAAGTCTGGGATCTATCTACTGGCAATAAGATGCTTAGAACAACACTGCACTAGGCTAGTTGTGATTACCCCATAAGACCATTTCTGAACATCGTAACAAAGCTCCCCAGTATATCTTTCACCCAGTGACAGTCAACTATGTGTGTATGTACAGATGATATTCTGTTGCGGATATCACTCTTCACGAGTGACGGCTGATAATATCATTCAGCTCTGAGCTGTCGACTTTGTCCTCTGGACTTTGCAGCTCTCTCAATGGGACGGTTATTAAACAGCCCCAATGAACGACCAAAATAGATTCGAACATTGCCATTAGCCTCGCTGATGATCAAAAAAATTACAGCGGCTCCAGAGATTCTCAATAACCGGACTACACAGTGCATGATGACAAAATACTACACAATTTCGCCCGTGAACTACTAGGATATCACTCCCCAGCTATAAACAAAGTAGCCAAAGACTGAGGACGTTCCAACCTCATTTGTCAGTGCTTATACCCATATGAGTTTCGTACACCCAGGATCTTGTGTGGTACAAGGCCCAAATAACGAGCTTAGTGTGTTAATGGCATTTACTCCTACCTTGTATGGATAATTTCTAGTATGTAGTTAATGCACGCTATGGACGAAAGTTGTTCCGTCCGAAACGCTGTCTAGAGTGAGATTAGATCTATGAATGCAGCTGCAGCAGGGAGGGGTTAATGGCAGATGACTGCACAATTTTATTGCTGTACCGCTCGCAAACGAGTACTCAGCGCTGATGGTCCGTGGCGTGTGAACCTCGTTTACCGGTTCAATACAGTACCAGTCATCGAGGAAAGTACGTCAACTGTCAGGGGGGAGTGTACTAAAAAGCTTGATTACATTTTTGGTCGACTCTTGAGCATTCGGAGATCGGAAAAATCTGTCAGCTTAATAAATTGTACTTTCCTCGGTGATAGGTAGTAGTATCAAAGACATAAGTATCACTCGGTACCAGAAACTCAAAGGTAAACTCTGCACCGTATTTCCCTTATACCCGTAGATATCCCATTAGTTCCTACACCAAATCGCCAACTCATCATAAAAACCTCGGCACCCATGTGAACAATTTTTACCCTGGTGCTAGCCGAGCTCCCACAGACCTCTTAATTTTAATACAAAGAACTCAGCGGTTTGATAGGCGGATGCTCATTTTCTCAATTCAGATCGCCCGTCGTTTCGTTGGATGGGGGTACAAATTCCGTGTGGAACCTTGCCCTAGAGTTGGGGTTGTATAGTACATACCGATCACTCAACATGTACTCACAAATTAACCAGGCCCGACTTCCGAGATATCGATATCTTTCAGTGGCCAGTCACAACGTTCCGTCAGCCGCAGCGCTTTATATTATCTACCACCAGTCAATCCAAAATAACGACACTGATAAACACCACAAATACCGGTAGAGTACTAGTACACTGTCAGCTCGTATCTTCGTTCGTACAACAGCGAGCAAGTGACGACGCGACGTTGAGATTACCAGGATGCCCAATTGGGATGCCGATCAACGGCGCCTAAGCACTCCGCCGATCTGGCTTCTCAATTACCCGTGAGTGATCCCCCACACAATCCTCCGAAAACAGGAACATGCAGGTTCCTGAAGCTTACCGGAACCAGGGAATTCCGAAGTCGATTACCTCCCCATCAGCCTTGGGATCCGAAACCGTGTTAGCCAATTAGCAGCGCGATCGACAGCAGCTGCGCGGTAAAGTGTGAGATTTTGCCGGTCGAGAATGTCTCAGTCAGAAGTTTGTCCGCACTCCCAAGCACCATTTCACCGCAGGCCCCACTATCTTGCGGTTAGTTTCGGAATACTCGACTCTTATGAGCGGCGGCATTGTCTCGGACATAGCATGGGTTGATCCCCTGAGACACCACGATATGTTGGTTCGATACGCGGGGGACGTGGCGTAAACATTTTACTTTTGCTCAATGATGCAAAGAGAAACTAACTGGGTACTGGAGCCATTTTCGGCCGGAAAACACATTGGACGAATTTGGGAACCGAATGTGATTTTCATGACGGGACATTAATTTTTTTCCTTATTGAACAGCGCAGAAGCAGACAAAAAATATGAACACCCCCTTCCAGCTCCCACCATTCTAGATACATTAACTTACCTTCATCTTCATACATCATTCACATATCCATCACCATATCTCTGCGTCTCAAGGAAAAATTAAAAGCAATTAACCCCACCCAAATGCAACATGAACATGAGATGAAAGCCATCAAAAAAAAAGAAACACCCCAAAAAGTCCAAATGAGAAAGTTAGAAACAATATCTATGTCCAAGTATTAACTCCCACGCTACCTAGAATTACCCAGGTAGTCGCGCGCATCATCACTCTTGACAATATGGCTGTCCTTCTTGGTCAATCCGCAATCCTTCTTGTCCGTGACCTCGTAGTACGTCTCGAATGTGCCCCACTCGGGGAGTTCGTCGGGACCGCCGTATGTGACTTCCGCAGAAGAAACACCGACCTTGAGCGACGGGAGCTTGGTGAGATCGTAGCTGCCACCGGGACCCTGTTTCTCGTTAGTATTCCATGAAATATGTCAAGTAGGGGAGAAACAAACCTTCCGCATAACCCACTTCAACTCCTTAGTCAAGTGCTTAACAACAGAGGATCTATCGTCGCAGTTGAGTCCCTGGTCCTGGATGGCGACCGTGAGCGGCACCGTCGCCGTGATCAACATATCCTTGTCTTCGTCCGTGTACACGGCCTTGCCCAGCGCAGCTCCTGCACCAACGTAGTAGTCGCTGCTTCCGGGCACGGCGGTCGTGTTTCCGAAGTACACATCGAGCTCTGCGGTTCCTCCTACCTCGGCGGGGCTGAAGACGAAATGGCAGATCCACTCGCGGCGCTTACCTTTGACGCCGGTGGTGGTGGTGGTGTCGTTTGTCGTAGTATTTGTTGGCGGGACGGGGACCGTCGGCGAGGGGACGGGAGCCGGCGTGGTTGGAGCGGAGGTGAGGGAGGCGGGGCTGTAGAGCGCGTTGACGCGGCCAATAACGAAGCTGCGGAGGTCGGCGGTGGGGCGGTTCTTAAACGACAATGGCACCTCGGCGTATTCGTAGCCGTACTGCCAGATTGAGCTGGCGGTGGAGACATCGCGCGAGGTGAAGTAGTTGCCGTTGGGCTTGCGGAAGGGCCACAGCGGGGTGTCGATGGTGTCGAGATCTCCCGGGCGGAGGCGGCGCGCAAACACGGCAGTGGCGTTCTGTGGGGTGACGACCTGGCCGGGGTGCGTGGCTTGGTACATGGCGATGAGGCGGTCGACTTGCACGTGATGGAGCCAGAAGATGGGGTCGAACGCGGAGTAGTCAACCGTTGACATGTGTCCCTGCATTCCCGGGGTACTACCTCCAACTGCAGCGTGCACCTGGTTGTGGACGGACTCGACCGAGGTCCAGGCGTTGGGAGTCCCACCTGTCGAGAATGCCGTGTTGGAGAACTCGCGGAACGTCGGGATGGAGAACAAGTTGTAGGTGTTCTGGCGGCGGGCGGCGTAGGTGTTGATCATGTTCGCGTTGGCAACGGTGTTCTGGCTGGTTCGGACGTCGGCGGGGTTGCGAAGCGTTGTTAGGGCCTGGGCCTGGAATCCCACGAAGTAGCGCGCACGGTAATCCGCGTTGGTGAAGGAGTACTGGAAGAGAGGGTTGGCAATGGTAGTTGTTTCAGCCTTGCCGCTGCTTGTTGGTCGAGTTATCTGCACTGTCGGCTGCATGACAATGCCGGGGATGGCAGATTTCAAGTCATCGGCGGCCCAGTCCCAGTATCTGCAACGGTATGAGAGGAGTAAACAACAGGTATGCAACCAGGAGAACTTACGGGAGTCTCAATTTCTTGGCCGCCTTCTTCCATTTAGGGTCGCTGAACTTTGCAGCCTCTTGGTTGGCATGGTAAACAAGCCGCTGCTCAACCAGGGAGATGTAGGGGCGATGCCATGTTGCGAAGAGAGCGGAAGCGTGGGTACAATATCCGAATCTATCGTCTTGGGTGGCCGCGTTGAGAGCCTCTCCCCATGGGATGTGCGGTCGTCCGTGAATACCGGCGAGTTGATAGTAGGATAGCGGGTTCGACTCGGGGACTTTTTCCATCGCTTCCTACAAAAGCGGTCAGCGGAAGTGGGGTTAATCCCAGGGGACGACATACCAGTGCCAACAAGTACACATTGAAGACATCCGGGTATTCAGCCTGTAGCCGTTGAATTGGCAGACGTGTTACTATTCCATCTGTCGGACCTGTAACGGCAGTGTAGGCAGTCTGCCTGGAAGCCAATGGTGAACTGGAGACCACAGAAACGAGCGATGCGGCAAGTGCCGCGAATGTCCAGGCCTTCATAATGAAAGATTGAACAATTAAGATTAGAATTAAGTCGAAATAATAGCCAAATCAACGAAAGAACGGTCTTCCACGAAGACACGAAGGACCGGGACAGCAGACGGAGAAGAGGTTGCTGGAGGGGGAAGCAGTCTGGTTATAAATAAGAATGGTGTGTTTGGGTGCAGGTCGACTGAATCTTGCCTCCTCTGCAGGTGTGGAGCCCGGAAATCTACGGTACAGAACAGACAACCTTTATAGGACCATACGCTGCAGCAAAAGATGAGAGAGCTGCGCCAATCCCGAAAGACATCGGCGAGCCCGTCAATTCTGTCTATTGTGCCGGTGGCTCATTGCTGCGAAGTGATGTCTCGAACTAAACCAGATGGATCGTACTCGTCACACGCCGAAAATACTTCTTCGCGCGATCCCACCACTGACCGAACACACAGCCTCTACTGCAGAAGTGAATAACCAGGTACAGATACGTGGGAAATCTGCAACCGGGGGACTCAGCTATACGGGAAGCCCTGAACTCGTGCAGCGGAGCATCCCACCACACATTGCAAAGGTAAAAACAGAAGCATGCTTTTTCCGTCTTCCGAGAGAGGGTGTCCTGAAGATCAGACTGGTGCGCCTGAAATCTCGAAATGGCTGTGGTCAACATTCTTCATCACAGCCCAGATTGGCCCGTACAATCCTAGCTGCGTCCATGCACCATAAACAGCTTAGATCGGACTGTAGCCTGTATATCCCTGCCAATTACAGGAACCACTGCATTGCCAAACGACAGAGTGGTGCACTGCCAAGTCGAAACAAGCACTGCGGCGGTGCAGCGACAAAAGAAGCGACAGGGCTGAATTATTTGAACACGATTACAAGCTGAGCTGGTTGATACCCCACAACTAGGCGTTGAAGGAAAGTTCCGCCGTCATAAGCTGGCCTGAAATAGAGCCAACAGCGAAGTTGTGTAACGGCTTGGCACCACTATTATGACCATCTTTACGAGCCAATACTTGGAATGAGTGAACGGGAACGTGATGCTGCCTGCAGATGACAACACCAGTATATTAATATATTATTAGTTCGGTGAAAAAAGAGACGAAATAATTGTGAGGTACCAATGTACTTAAGTATGAGGACAATAATATGATGAACCAACGAAGAGCTAGCCGTATTATCGCATATCAGTTCGTGTCATGCCACAGCCTTGCACAGAGTGTACCCATGGATCCACCTGCATTATGATTAGGGTCTGCTTAAGATTCCCTGATTCAACATAGCATGCGATCTAGTCCCACAAGGCTGTTCCTTAACCTCTTTCAATGATCTTCATCTCGGCCGATCAGGTACGGCATGAATGGTGAATCTATCCTGTTCACCGAGATGTTCAGTATTCAGACAACTTCCTAGATGTTTTCTAAATGTTACTTTGAGTAACAGTGAAGGATGTTGTGAAAGCACAGATAGAAGAGCGGGCTGAAACGGTTGCTCTGTAGATCTGGTAGTACTGAATGTTGCCATGGACTGATCTTGCCAATCATTCGGTCGAGTGAACCAATCGAAATACAGTACCTAATATCTAACGACTCAGCCGCAGCTTGAGTCAATGTATAAAATAGATAGTAGTGTAACTATGTACATGTGGGATACAGACAGTTGATGTACCTGCCGTATGCCGACAGAGTTGCAGTTTGGGCTGAAGTGAAATAGTGGTTGTTGTCAATCCAAATAATTGGTTCGGCGACTCTATCATCATCGTTGATATCGAGCACCATCTGCAGGGGACAATATGCAGGTAACTCTATTAAAAGAACCTGGGGAAAAAAAGTACTTATTGCATATGCGAATAATATGGTTTCAGGCACCAGCCTACCCCCCCACACAGACACTTCACTCGCCTATTTCTGAATCCTATTGTTGAAGAGTATTCCCTGAGTGACTGATTGTGCAATTCGAATCATCGCCTGTTTGCATCCGAGAGATCTCGATCATTATGTCTGTCAGATCTTGGGAGCATGCGGCACCACCGAGCGGGGGTCTCGTGCGGGCAAATTATATTACTCGCATCCAGAATTCAGAACACGGGCAGGGTATTGGTTTCGGGTCCCGAGCCGATTTCTGTACTCAATCTGCACTGTAATAAATAATGTTTCTGTCGTACCATGGTAAAGCTGAAGTATGGAGTTTGCCGCCTAGAGGAAGATAGATAAGCTCTGACAGCAACGCTGTTTAGCTTAACGCCTTCGTACCTTGGTATTTCTCTGCGGGCGACTTTCCCGGAACTTGGGTTTTCTAGGATGAATTCAAGGATGAGGCATTGACATGGGCGTACTGTATGCATCTTTGTTAATTTATGCGACAGTCAGCCCGGATACTTACCATATGTCTAATAATTCTGTCGGCCGAAGATCACAATCAAATTACTAGGTATAATGACATGCGGAATACCCCGAGCGCGCGCGCTCGCGTGGTCATTTAAGGTCTTGGTTTGAGACGTGGTTGAGTTCGAGAGTTATGATGTGTGGTTTTTGCTTGCCTTGCTCTTTCCATTGCTGGCAGGCGAGACGAGCCCCCCCCGGCCCGCGGGTCCGTCATGTGTTGGGTATTACGCTGTGTCTTTGCAGTGGTGTAACTGATATGTATTGGATCGTATCCGATCGTAGCAGCTAAGACATTCTAGTGCATCTCGTCCAATTCAAGTCTCCCATTTTCATGCGCGTGCGGCGTTCAAAGGCAAGCGGATAAGTTTTGCTTGTTGTACCGTAGGTGGTAAAGTGGTTAGATTTTAGCTCCTCTTCGCCGGTTTTTGACATAAACTGGAGAATTTTCACGGTCGAATCAATGCCGTTCTATCCGTTCTACCGCGAGATCCGTCTTTTTAGTGGTTTGTGCGGCTTACATAGCTGACAGTACACGTTACTTCTAGTAATTGTAGGTAATTCTTGTGGTTTTTCTAAGGAACTGAGAAAGGGGACAAAAATAGAAAATTTTACCCCACTAACGCCAAGACACGGGTAGTGCCAGCGATGCGGCTCTTGCTTCTTCGTGTGCCTGGCTTGCTCTCGCCTCGTGTGAACAATTGGAGAGTAGAGTAGCGGAAAAACCCGCAAATGCTTCGTTCTATTGGTGGTAATGGTGATAGTGGTGGAATGCTGCATTGCAAATCCAACGGAAGCGAACGGATGTCGACATGTTGTCTGCAGATCGAAGGCGGGGTATAATACGGATGTTGGATATATGTTTGTGCCCAAGACGGCTCGCTGGAAGTAGAAAAAAGAAGACGAGATTATGCCATTCCCTACTTCACAGCGATTTGTTGGGTGAGCGTCTAACCGAATTGCCATTTCCTCTCTGGTTTACTGAGTGTCGGGCGAAGGCGGGGGAGGGGAAAATTGAGACAGATAAGATTGGACGATAGGATCGTTTGATGGTTATGAGGCTCTGCTTCTTAATATGGGTGGTTTCTTTTCTTCTTCTCCATCCATAAATTTCTACAATTCGAGATTATCTACGTTAGTTCTTCCGCAGTCCTCTTACTGTTCACTGATACTGACGACGCGGATATTTGGTGTTGGAGGCTTTAGGCGGCGTTTTCCACAAGGCGTATGATCAACCCAGGGACTCACTAGTTTACCCGCGGAAATGGTCCACTGGCACTAAGTAGCGAGTCACTACCAACCCATCAAATTGCAGCAAAAATGGCGTTTCAAAAGCAAAATGGAATATCGGTAAACGCCACCGTGGAGACCTCTGGTACAAAGAAAACCCGAGGAGAGAATGGTTATCTTCAATTCTTAAAAGGTTTAAACCCACCGCATACGGCCTGGACTAGTTTCCCGGGTGGACGGCACTGGCTCGCGATTCCAGCATGTTGACCACGGACGAGTAGGTGGTATTTCAGATTACGATCATCTTCTCAATGCGACATTGGATGATTTCCCATCGGTTGGTAGTCTATTTAATAGACCTCATCAAGTGGTGTAGTAAGCGTAGGTGAGGGGAAGACGGGAAGGGGGGCGGGAGGGAGGCTTCAATGCTATAGGGCGATAGGGCGGTCGAGCCTGAGGCTGGAATCGTCCCCGGCGGTGGCGAAAGCCAGCCCGCCGGATAGAACCCATAGGTGTATGGAACGCAACCAGAATACCCCACGGACTCCCTCCCGAGAATAACACCTTGCCACGATTGTAGTTACATATCGCTACGATGGCTCGGCAGTGGAAATTTTGGGGTCTGACCACCGCCCAGCTCTGGCCGGTTCGGGATGGAATGTTCAAAACGTTGGTACTTGAATGTACCTATTGTAACACCCATTCAATCTGGTGTACAAAGAACCATCGCAAGCGTTGATGGAATCATCAGAATGATGTTATCACCCTTCCCGTGACGAGCCTTGTTTGAGTAGTAGCCTTCCAGTTCTACCTATTCCCAAGAACGCCGCGGCACGTACAATTGGCTGATCACCAAGTTACGGGATGCTCTTTCCGTTGCGGCATTATTTATTCGGCTATCTTTGTACCGGTACTGTAAATATAGAGTACATTTCAATACACCAAACTAACTACTTAGCAACTTGCCAATTCATCTTTCCCGCGATGTCCGCACATTCATCTTTTGAGCCCAGCCGTCATGCAAATCTGGTCCCATAAATCACAAATCCCGTAATGTATGCGAAAGCTTCCAACTCGCTTTAGGTACACATAGCGACCCACTCAGATGTGCGGATGTTAGTGTGTTGATTTCATTGGCCGATTGGGCATCATCCGCCAACCGGCCGCCATCCCGCATGCGTACTCGGTACAAAAGAAAACTATCAATACAGGGGCGGAGATACGAGCCTGCAAGCGAAAAGAAACAGGTTGTTGCGGTGAGTTACTCTGCAACTCTGCAGCCTGCATATTCGGGTAACATGGACGATAAGGATACATAAGATACCGCCTGCAGCCCGGCTGAGGATTACATTGCGCATTTTTAAATCTGGCTAGAGACAAGACAAACAGGCTTCTGTAATGGAGGGGGGTACTTGGTCTGGCCTTCCGACGGTGCACTGGTGGACTTAGATCGGTGCAATTACTACTTGTTCGATAGAAGGGCTAGGGTTCTGCAGGTGGACTTATTTCTGGATATGATGTCGGTATGTACATAGAACTTCTTCCCAATTATCAAAATCAGGGTTTTTGCTGATTGGCTGGAATGCGAACGAGCACCCAGCCCTATGAAACTTTGAATAAACACCACGCGTTTCTTCTTCTTTCTATCTTTACTCCACCATCGCGAAGGTTGCGGAGCTGGTCCAATCGCAATCGATCAGTGTTTGCAGGTTCCATAATTAGGATAGGCGAGCTGAAGACGAGTGAGTGGATACTGGCGACTTGGCGCGCCTCGTCAAAACGAACACCATGCGTGTCGATCGCAACTTTGTATGAAAAGAATAGGCCCAACTCGCTGATAGGCACACCTTAGCATATAAATATTCTTTCTACGAAGTCCTATATGTGTAGCTATCATGGTTGTGGAGTAACTGCAGTTGAGGGTGAGGCATGTCAAGATGCCAGTGTCGACTCACTTATTTCACTCGTTCTGGTTGTCTCAGCCGTTTTCAGCCGCAGCAAACTGCGGTATAGCATGCTCGAAATCCGGCCCCGGTGGCGTCACCTGCTCGGTTGCAACCTCCTCGGAAGAATCACATCTCGTCAATATTACACTGCTCTACTCTGCGCAGCTAGTCATCATGCCCTGCGCATTCGTCTTATAATACAACACCTACTCCAAGATGCGCCCCCACAACTGTCAACAGTATCCACCATACCTTATCTCCCTTCCTTCCTACTACTGCTCCGGTTGAGCTGGATTGCTCCGGAGGCGAAGATTCAGTGGCTGACGCAGTGGCTGACACAATCGGTGATCCAGCCGAAGATTGTGTGGCACTCGGACTTGAGGACACCGAAGACGACGAATTTCCAGCACGTCCATCTACATTGCATTAGCGCTCTTTCATTCATCTCATAAAGCCGGAACACTGGAAAAACTCACCATCAAACTCAGCCTCAAAATACGTCCCAGTCACTGGGGGCTCAAGCCCATTCGCTTGTGCCCATTTAGTAACATTAAACATTGTCCGATTTTCCGGCACATCTCTGATCTGAAATCCCGTCAGCGGCTGTTGATACAACAGCCATATATACCGATGCGGGCCCGTTCCTTTCTAAAACTGTTAGCCGGGGTCGGTAAACAATTTGTGGAAGCATATACTGGCGGTCCAGGGGGCCTGAATGACATCAGCGCCTGCTTATTGGAACTCGTAATATTTGTCCCCTGGCCCGGCTTGGGGGAAAAATTATCGTTGAGGTAATGCAGGACTTGCGCAACGGTGGGATTGTTTCGCGAAGGCGCGTCCGGGTCGATGCCCACGACAATGTATTTTGCATTGGTGTTTATTGGGCTAGAATCGCCAAGCGCGAAGGTCGGAGTTTGTTTTGTCTCTGCGAGCGGAACAAACTCGCCTTCGATGAGCTTGTTGGCGCCGAAACTCAGGACGAGCTCGATTCCGCTTTCATTGTCGAATTTGGAGGAGAATTCAGTGGGTATTTGGGCAAAGACAATGGGAGAGAGGAGGACTGGGAGGAGGTATAGTACAGAGAAAAACATCGTGTCTATGGGAACTAGGAATTCGAACTATTTTGCCAACTGTTAACCTGGGTAAGTGAGTTGGCCCGAGAATAGTCACAGGACCGCAACGACGGAGGATAAAGCGTCGGGAGATTTGAGGTTCCCTAGGGAGGGTTGAGCGTTATATATGGGTTTCACTAGTGTGCGTATACGCCGTTATATTGCTTCGGCCGAAGACCGCCATGGTGTTCCAGAAGTTATATAGCCGCTGGTTGGTTCATGAAACGCTCTTGGCCGCGGCTGTCAAGTTCCTCACACTTGGCGTTTGGAAATCATAGGTACATCAAGAAGTGCATTGCGTAAACTGTGCTTGACTCTTGCGTACTTGTTAGAGGTTTCCGCTGGGCGAAATAGGGCTAATTGCGATCGTTGGTCCATTTGGTGTATGATACGTAGTACCATTCTAATTTCACTGGTAGGGAGCATGACGGGCCGCCAGGAGTCATATTTCCCGCCACGTGCCTTGTTTTTGGCCCCTTGATAGGCGGGGATAGTCGGGTGCCGCCGGAGCTTGAGCGGTTTAATGAGTCGAGAAATATTCTTCGGCTCCTCTGTATATAAGAGCCATATCCTTCTGAGTACATAGATGCACGCCACCACCAATTCAGATTATTCGTACCTTCCCCCGCCTGTCATGAATTTCATTGCTCTCAGATATGGGGTGACAATGAATTTAAGTTTAAATTGACGCTTTGTTTGTTTGTTTTGTAATTATATTGCATTCACCCGCTCGCGGGTATATATGGCATACTACCTTCCTAACTTCCCCGTTGCTCCAAATCCAACAAAGGAAAAGCTCAAGTTGTAGCTTCCCCATTAACTCCCTTATCTCCTTAAGGTTGACGTTTTGTGTTTCGTTGCACTTCCCGCAGATGGTAGTCTTGGGCGGTACACTACTGCACTTAATATGCGACTCAAACTACGAAGATTCGCCAGAATCTTAAACTATGATCTCCGCCAGGTTCCTGCATTGACACCTACCTGTGAAGGATACTTCCTACCCATTTGAAGCTGCATGGAAACTCACTCGGCCAGAGGCATGGTGACTTCTAGGATATACCTATAGTAGTGCAAAGTTCTGCGGAAGAAGTACTATACACAACCAACTAGTCACGGTTAAACCCAAAGCACTATTGACTCCAGACTTTTAAGGCGAATGGATGAAACAATTTGTTCTACCAATGCATTATGTACAAACAAAAGTACTACCTATTAACACTGTATCTCTAAGGAAGTAAATATTACATCCCTCTGTTACTCAGCACGCACTGGGACCGCGGGAGTGCAGCTGCAAGGGGAGCAGGCACAGGTGCATGGATCGACGGTGTGGTTGATCTGAGTAGGGTTGACGGTCTCGCTATAGACAGGCTTGACATGCTCGTCGACGACGGGCTGGACAACATCCTGGACAGGTTGGATGATATCGACGGGCTGGACGTCAGTGCTGGTGTTGACAATAGCCGGGTTGATCTGCGTTACGGGGGGCTCGACGACATCGCACTTGCAGGGGCAGCCGCACTGGCGCTTGTGCGGGGCGATCGCAACCTCCTCAGTCGTCTCGATCACCTTGGCTGGTGCAGGTTCAACAACCTTGGTTGCGACAACTTCAGCGGGAGCGGCTTCAACCACTTTAACTGGAGGAGTGCAGGGTGCGGGAGCGCAAGGTGCCGGAGGGCCAGGTGCGGAGCAACCACAAGGCGCAGGAGCGCAAGGGCAGGGTGGCGGAGCACAAGGTGCCGGGAAAGGATCCAGGCAAGGAATTGCGCTTGGAGGCACGCATGGAGGCGCGCAAGGGGCCGGGTCGCAAGGGCGACCAATCGCGGTACCGAAGTAGTTCGAGGGAGCCGCGCTAGCGAGGCCGCCGAGGGAGACGACGGCAACGATAAGGGAGTGGCAGATTCTCATTTGCATCTTGAAAGTGTTGGGTCTGATGCGTAAAGATATTAGTGAGTTGCTCGAGCCGAATGTAGCAGGGAAACGGGGAGCTTATACAAAAGATATTCAATGAAGTGAAAGAAAGTTGGAAACTTTTGGAGACTTTTTGGTATTGGAAGAGAAGATTGAATGAATGGGTTGGTTGGTTGAGATTGGGGGGGCAATAGATGTGGTTTATATAGCTGCTTTTGTCTCTACGTTTTTACTCTTGGGTATTACTACCCGATGGTGATGGTTGTGATCGACTGCAGACGAAACTGGAGTCGGGAGAGCTGGAGATGCTGTTGGAGAGTTTGGTGTGAGGCTGTTTTCAGGTACCAAAGGTAAATTCTCCGTTAGGAAAACTCAATTCACTCTAGCTGTGAGGAACTTTAAGCTTCCAGGTACAAGTTTTCATACAGCCCGACCCTTGGGGTGCATCATGCGGCCCGCCAATTTTCTGATGGTCTTGACTCGCGATGGCTTGTAGAACAAGAGGTCGAACTGAACACGCCAGTGCGGACATCAAGTGGTGTGGTTGTCGGCTTCGTGGGTATGATTTGCTGAGGACACGGGCGTAGAACCTTAACGCAGTCAATGGTACGCTCGTGGGAAAGCCCAATTCGGGTAATTTAGCCGCAGAAGTGAGCCATTTTCATTTGAGGCACCCCGCTAGTCGCCTCTGTATCCCCCGCGCAAGAGCCTCGATAGTTTTAACGTTTTCACGGGTCAAATCACTAGTCTCTCCTGGCTGACAACGTTAACAAGTGCCTCGATTATAATCTAGTAATTAAGGTAGTCTCAAAGCCCCATCGAACCAGAGTTTACTGATAAGGTTAATAATCCAAGCGGTGGGTTGAACGTTTAATTATACCTGGGGCACTTAGTATTTCTATTGTGCGGGAAATTGTTCACAACGAGATGAGATGAAGCTGTTGCGAGAATATAATTGAACTCGCACTATAATACATCAGGGAACTACAAGCAGTAGGAGAATCAAAGTAGCAGCGTGAAGTGAAAGACCCTATGTACATAAAGTAATAGGTTAGAACTGCGGTTCGGAATCAGGAGGAAGACATGCTAGATTGTGGAGCTGTAGTTTAGAAATGTTATGTTGAATTAGATTTATACGACAGGAATCGGGAAGCAAGTGGCACTGTAGCTACAGTGCACCTCCTACCAGCAAAGATTTTGGCTATATTTCGTCTATACCTTTCGGGGACTATAGGTTTTCAAATATACGAAAGGCTTGAGTTGCGTAGGTTTTAGTGGCATCGCCGACAATCGCTCTCAATCGCAAAAATAAGGACGAGTCTTCTCAAACCCGCCTGCGGGAGGATTAACTGCCCTATATTTCACTAGGTTTCACAGAGGACTGAGTACTATATAAGTAGCAGCTGTAAGATGAGGATTGTCCTGTTTTTCTGGTTTATAGAGGCACTCTCCTCTCTTTTTGCAAGATCTTCCTCTTCAAAATTTCATGCCCACCCACAACATTTGACTCCTCTGTGAGGAAATAGGCACCAAAGGCAGAAATCCCAGAGGTCGAAACAGGGGAAGACACCATGAGCACCAGAGGCTGCCGTGTTCTCTGCTTGCCTGGTGGGCGCTTTCTCAAAAGCGATTTTATTTAATGCTTATGTCCTCTAGAGCTAAGCCGTCTACATCTCCGTACTTAGACATCATCCCATCGCCATACCCAGCCCCCCATTTTCACCCTCCCATCATCTCCTCTCCGTATACGCGTATCTTCTCCACCACAGCCAATGTCTCCGCCAGTTCCTCCCATATAGCTGCTAATATCTTGGCGTCATTCGATCCAATAGCTAGGTAAAGACGCAGATCTTGAACCAGTTTCGCCCACTTTTCGATACCGTCCCCAATGCGGATTTTGTAGAGCGACTTCTGCGCGCGGGGTTTAATAGGAGGGGGAAGTGGCATCGCTGGGTGTGAATGAGTAAGTGAAATGGTTGCGGTTATATGGTGGGGAGATCTTTCAAGTGGTGTACACTCGTTTCATCATGATTCAATCGTCAGGTTAAGCTATCATGCTGAATTCTACTCTTCATGTAGGTGGGAACTATGTAATCAACTTCACAAGGCTTTAAGAATTCGGTTCTGAAACATGAGATCGAACTTAGTCTTCTGTCGGGAATCCAGCTATGCCTCACAAACTATCACTCCAGCCAAATCAACTTTTGTCACCAAGCCACGACACCGCACATTCGCAGGTTTTATGTTGCAGATATCGGAGGAACTATATGCTCCTAAATGGTTTAGAACCTGGTAACTACTAAGTTTGTACACTGCGTGTGTGTGGGAAGGCTGCAAAGTGCACTTTAGCCACACTTGATGGAACCAGGATTAGCCACTAAAAGTACGTGGCCGAATAAGTTCGTCTGTGGCACAGCAGGCACCATAAAGGCGCAATCTTGGCCTTTCTTGTCTACAATTTAACCACGACATTAACTCTAACCATGCATCCTTTGCCTCGTAAACATTTGAGGCAGTTGCTTCCATCTTCTCTTACTATATTCTCTTCGCCTCTCCTTTCTGGTCCGCCTGTGCCGCTACGTCACTTCACCCGCACCATCATCACCAGTGCCTGGCAATGGCAGGTGTTTTACTCTTTATCAAAGAAAAATGATCGGGAACAACGCTCGGGAGAGCTTGGGATCCATTCAGGACCGCGGCCGCAAGGGATACGCAACCGACAGTCTTCAGCTCTGATGAATTACTCCTACAACAGACCAGTGTTTGGTTGGTTTCCGGGTCTTTCTGGTGCTAGAGCTATGGCTTATCAATATTTGGTGAAAAGGTGAGGTTTCCGATTTAGTGGTATCCATGGATATTGGTTTTCGAAAGGTGGCAGACTTGACTGTTTATCAAAACCCCAGGGTTGTGTTGTGTGTGCTAACTATTTACTCTTCTCACAGAATGGATAACTGCGCACACTGCAAGAAACCATCTTCCTCACTCCCCAACGGCCTCAAAAAGTGTGCTCGATGCAAATCCGTCGCCTACTGCTCCCCCAAATGCAAAAATGCGGGTAGGAAACTGCACAAGAGCACATGTGACCACTTTGTTCATTCCTCAGCGTCTAATCGGCATATCCAATGGCAAGTCCATGTGACAGAACCATCCACACTTGAAGATGTGAAATCAGAAGATGCGCTCCACCGACTCCCAGAAAAAGAAGTATACCGTCGCCTCATCGACATCTACCGGCTCCGAGTCGAAGACGAACGGGCGTTTGCCGGGAACTTAGTTGGAATCCACAACAACGAAGACTCCATCGCTTGTTTCCAAAAGTTTCTGGATCTAGCGGAGGCACGCGAGGGAGTTCTTCCGCCGTGGTGGAGCAAGGAGAAGCGCGGTGAGTGTGAGGAGCTGGGTAAGATCAAGGGTGGATGGAGCGATTTGAGTCGAGGTGTTCAGAAGGTGGATTTGCAGAATCATTATAAGGATCCTTTGATGCCTATGAGGATGCGATATTTGTCGGAAAGAATTTACCCCAAACGTTTATTTGAAATAAGATGGTCGTTCAGCCAGGTTGTTTGGATGATGGTTTTGAGGTTCCTTTTGTGGAGAAAAGGAATATAAGCAATGACTTTGGAAAGAATTTCCAAAGGACTGCGGGGGATGCTTTGGAGCTGTTTTAGTAGTCTCTTTGGTTCACTGTTGCACCTCGCTAGAATTTCTTCAAAAGATTTCCCCTGGGCGGTCGTGCTGTGTTTATTTTGTTTGTAGTGTTCTATTGTCGGCTGGCGGTTTGATAGGATATTTACTACTAGAATAAGGGGAATAAAAGCACAGACTTGGAATTTAGAGTATAGTTGGATACTGAGGGAATCAAGGAACTAGTAAGTACTCTATCGAGTGCCAACTGCAAGTGGGGGCTACTCTCTTCCCCTCGGTTTGCGCAATATCACATCTCACCACAGAAGCTGTTCTCACCTTCATCCCCGCTCGACCCAGCTTACCCTCATGCATCTCGTTCTGTTCGCGCCCGAATGACCGTCATCACTCATCACGCATCACTCGCTTTAAACCGGAGTCGATTGTTGCATAAATAGATCTCAGCCTTCGTATGGACTGGGTCTCATACGGGCTGATGTCATTTAGCCGTATCTATAGATAGATGAGTACGTATGCATTCTAGACGAGTGAAATAAGTGAGTGGACACTGGCATCTTGGCATGCTTACCCTCAACTGCAGTTACTCCACAACCATGATAGCTACACATATAGGACTTCGTAGAAAGAAAGTTTATATGCTAAGGTGTGTCTACCAGCGAGTTGGGCTTATTATTTCCATACAAAGTTGCGATCGACACGCATGGTGTTCGTTTTGACGAGGCGCGCCAAGTCGCCAGTGTCCACTCACTTCTTTCACTCGTCTGATTCGTACAATATATATAGAAGGCCTTTTAAACTCTCTTAGATAGAACAATCAAGCTTCTCTATCTCTACTTTTAAAATGGATTGTTGCATATGTTCCGTCCTATATGCAAACCCTCTAGTTTCCGAACTAGGGAGGAATGTTTGCAATATTTTTGACCAATTCGCGATTGGAACTAACTGACAAACTGACGAACTTTCATGCTTCATAAAATTTTCAACACCAAGAAACACAATACACGCAGCAGGTGTTATGGAAGGCAGTCGGGGAAGGAATGAGTTGGAGTGCGGGAAGGTGTCGGCGTGTGCAGATATCAGAGCTGTTTTCCCTGCTTGGATTTCTAGCAACACCTAAGATTAATGGATAAATGCAACCAGGCGGTGATGGACTTCCTCGCTTCCACAAAGGTGGGGAATTTCCCGCTAGGTGAACGCAACCCATGGGTTTTTATCGCTTTCTTTCTTTTCCTTTGTTTGGGTTGGTCGTTCTATTTTATTTTATTTTCTTTTGTTTAACGAGGAAGAAGGGGTCCGGTCATCCGGAGAGGGAGGGGAATCGGGCACTGTCATACTCTAGATAGAGTGCATACAATATGATTAAAACAAACAACAAAATACAATACACATGTGGAATAGTATGCTCTGACCCTGCCATTCTGTAGCTTGTCCCCTTTGATCACACAACTGGTTTCGGTGAAACCTTGAGATGGGAGATGGTAGATGGTGAAGCATGTCAACGGTAGACTGTACACTTGACAGCAGTCACGATCGTGATCTAAGCATAGCGCAATTTCCTCACTGTGGAGAGGTTTAGTCAGCTATCTTAAGCTTTCTCTCTTCTCTCTGTACCTTAGTCTATGATTTCGTAGCCAATTTTTTACGGCTATTATACTTCTCTCGTGCCCAGATTTCAAGCCTAGCTCACAAGCTCGTCGGCCACAAAATTTATTTCGCAGTCTGGGTACGAGATAACTATTATACAAACAGGTACCCCTCCCAATCGTGAATTATACAGGCCATCCTGTCTCCAAAATTATTATATAAGCTACCCTCCTACGATAAATGACTCTAAGATAGCCGCTGCTGAATTACTCTACAAGATTAAATTACTCCACTCAGGTATGTGGGTGGATACAGTCTCCTACACAGTGACCAAGGCTTTTGCAGGTTGAACACTGGGGTGGAACCCTCTCAGGAATATCTGAAAGTGCACCCAGCTCTATAAGTAGCCTTCTCAGGTTGCGTGACCGGTGCCCATCATCCTTTTTTCTTCTGCTTATTACTGGGGCAGTCTTTGGGAGCACGAGTGAGTGGGGTTCACAGTCATCTAATGGGCTCTGATAACTGCTTAAATTTGAACTAACGTATCTAGAAGCTGCAAGTTGTATGGTACCGGTAGTGGTCAAGAAGTTCGCACTGTGGAATTCAGTGAGAAAGCTACAGCGAAAATGGGGTGCATTTATTAGTTAAACTAATTAGGAATCATGATCTATGCACAAAGGGTAGTGTGTATAATAATTCACGGATAAGGAGGGTAGTCTCTATAATTCATGATTTCGGAGGGGTAGTTGTATAATAACCGTATTTTTTTATTCTAGTTCCTTCCCCTCTCTATAAATCATCAGGAGTTTCTAATCAACATCCAAACCCAGCTAAAATCCACCAGCGGCTGCATCCCAGTGACCACAAGTCCTTCAACAAAAATCACATTCGTCAGCCCGAACCATACAGCGGTCCACACCCACCCCAGTGCGACGCCTATCCACCTCTTCCCCTCTTCTGCCTCCCCCGCCCTTCCCCGCCTCGCAATCCCCAGCCTCCCCCCCCACGGCCTCCACACCACCTCCTCAATCGTAATCCCGACGGCCTGCGCCATAAAGTACGCCATATTCGCGCCATCAGTTCTCGAAATAGCCCAAGCAGGCACTGCATGCAGCAGGCCACTAAGAAAGAACGCGACATAAACGCGGATGAGCCACGCAGCTTTGTTTTTTGACGAAAGACGGAGTAGGTTGCACAGATAGTTTGAGTGTGAGATGATCATTCGGGTCAACATTTGGTGCCAGAAACTATGGTATTCAATTAGCAGCAATGCCGGAAATGGAAGGTGGGGGGAGGACAAACGCCCATGCACGCCGTATCGAATAGCAACTCGTGATCTTCCCATACGCGGGCGGCCAATCCTTCGGCTCCGATAAATTCAGTGCTACCATGAGCGCGGAGGTGGCGCAGTATGCGCCGTCGATATAGCTGTATATGATGAAGATACAGCAGTTGCTGCTTATTATACGCTCGAGCCACGTTCCATTCAGCACCCGCTCCACGCTGGGGTAGAACTTGTGGAGTGGGATCATGACGACCGTGAGCGCAAGAGCCTTGAGGGCATTCCTTGCCACGAAATGCCTATCCGTTCGTCAGCGGTATCCCCAACTTGTGGTGAATTCCCGCCCACTTGCGGGTTGTCGGAGCTCCAAGTTCTGGCCGGGTGCGCAGTTGCCACCCCCATCCAATCCCCCGCGTGTTGCGGTACATGCTTTCCACGCATACCAGACGATTCCACACACTCCACTCTTTAAAAGAGCCCGGTTTCTTCCTGCAAGTCAGCTCGGGATTCTCCTCGGGCGGACCAGCGCAACCATAGAAATCGTGAAAACGTTGGAGTTGCCCAAACGTGTGGATCATGACCACATAGTCGGGGCCCTGACCATAGCCTGTCGTGCATCGGAGTAGTTGGAAGAACAACGCCGTTTGCATGATGAGGAACAAGGAGCGGCGGAACGGGAACGGTGGAACGAGGAAGGGAATGAATAGGAGTGATTCATAAAGGAGGTACGGAGGAAGTTTCAACGGCGGGCGGGATGCGAGGTCGGCTTCTGGGGTAGAGGTGAAACGGAGAACGGTGGGTAGAGAGTGCTGTAGCTCGTAGAGACGTGGGGATTGTGAACCATCGAGCTGGCCGAAATTCATGATTGCTGGGGAAGGGTATTGCTTGTTGTAACCATGAACGGTAGTTCTGAGATGATAGAGGGGAGAGTACGGTACTTGAAGGACGAAAATTGTTGTTGGGTGACACGCAGGTGGCCTTGAGGTTGCTGCATTATATCTGCCTTGCTTGGCTATAGGTGTGTTTCAGATGCCCTGCAGCTTCCCGTGGCCAACCATACTGCGAGTATAAAGTGGCAACGTTACACGCCACAAGCAACTAATTGCGTCGCGTGTCACAAGAATGTACGTTACTGGCCGGTAGTGTCGTAGCTGCGGGGTTATATCTCGCTCATTTTGGGCATTATTCCGGGTGTGAGTGAGCTCCGATGATTAAGTCTCGGTGCCTAACTCCCGTTCCGCGGAACTTCCCCAAGTTCCGTGTCGCGAGGGCTCAGATCGTAGAGGAAGGTTGTTGCACGTAATTTCTGCGTTGTGTTTGGGAGCCTTTGTGCTTGGTACAGTATCTCGACAAGCGAGTTTATACCCGACTAGGTTAACTTTAGAAGTAAAGTTACATAATTAAACCGGAGATCCGCATCTGGACCGAAGGTAATACTACGGGTTTTGTAATAACGGCCGTAATCGACGTCGTCAGCACTCTCGACAGCTGTTGCGTTTTGGAAAGTCTGTCTTATCGGTCAACCCTTGTTCATTTAAATTAACCTTAAATTTCGTAGCACCTTCTCAATTGTCGCGGCTGTGGAGATCTGAGTCGTACCTTGTATAGCTCGAAGGATAGACGAAATGTGAATAGTGGATAAAAGCACAGCATTGACTGCCCTAGGTTCGCAATGGTGACAGTGATGGTTGCGACTCTGAACTTTGTCGCTGTGAGCTTGGTAAGCGTTTCTCAAAATGACTGATTTGCGGAGAAGCAAATGGTGCGAACGAAGCAGAATTATTGTTATGGACGCAAGCGAAGGGTGAACAAAGTGGGAAGAGAGGCAGACGACAGATGCAACGGCAAGCAAGAACGAACCCCACGTGTTGCTGAGATACAGAGGAGAGAACCATAGAATATAGTACAGAGAAGGAGAAAGACTCGACATATATACAGAGAATCTTCAGGTATGCTGGTGCCACCCTCCGCCACTATTGCCACACGTCACTCTCGCCACCGGATATTCAGTAGGTGTGTAAGTACGGTGTCCGAGTGACTAGTTATGATATCCTAGAGAGGGAGAAGAAGGTATTTCTGGCAGCACATGCGATGGAACCTGGCCTGTGACACCCTAATTGATACTTTTGTCGACCGAGTACCATAACAGCTCGAGCTCTCATCTCCTGCACTTACGACTGCCCTTCTCCATCATAATCAATTTGCTCGAATCGTCACCCCGGCTCGTCATTCCCTCCGCACTCTCATCGAAAACAACGTTGCTCGACCCCCAAGCTGTGGCAAAGTTCCCTTTATAACTGCGTCTCCTGCTCCTAATTACAATTTGTTTCCCTAGCCCGATACCACTACTCCATTCTTCGTATCTTTGTTGGCATCTATTAGGGCTTATTGTGTCCACTCGTAAGTGATTCGCATGTTCTCTTCCCCTCCCAACACATCCTTTTACTCCACGGCTAACTGATAACTGTAAGCTCCACGGTAGTTAATTGTGTGCAGATTACAAGTCTCTGGGTTCTTGTGTAAACGTTGTCGACGTATGTGTCTTAGGGATATGCACATGTTTTCGATCCAGAACAGGACCGTCGAGAACCAGAAAATAGTATGCTACATTGAACAGCGACGTTACTTCGCAGAGTATCCGCATGGAACCACCGGCACCCGGGGAACTACCACTCGCTCCTTCTGCGTTCATGACTGACCCCAGCTCAGTGTCCTCGTGCAAAACGACATCATTATACCGCTTAGACCTTGGATTAGCCGCGGTGTGAAGTAGCGGCAGTGTATAGACGATTCAAGCAAGGGTTAAGGTGGGTCTACCATATTTCATGCGAAAGGAGAGAGGGGGGGGGGGGAGCTA
>Ga0307515_10002218_pt1 | contig 42641 bp, 40 predicted proteins | sample 17_EM_MG_FD_194513 | JGI IMG/M metagenome (GOLD analysis project Ga0307515, IMG submission 194513) | Populus trichocarpa ectomycorrhiza microbial communities from riparian zone in the Pacific Northwest, United States - 17_EM | ecosystem: Host-associated > Plants > Roots > Unclassified | place... | reverse complement strand
CATTCTGACTGGGTGGTTTATGGGTGTAAGGTCCACCGCTTCCTTATATTGTGAGATTGCTCTCTGAAGGTCGTCGATGCCTCCTGTCCGAATTGATCTAAATTGTAGGCTTGCGCACAGGTTGTCCAAGCGAGTAGCGCGTTCGGGGTGGTCAATGGGAGTAGCAGCCACTGCCTCCTCCGCAAGCACGACTGCCTGCTGCAGGTCGTTGAGATCCTCAGTCTCCTCAAATCTCGTTCTCAGGTATTCACTTAGATTGTTAACATAGGTTGCCCGGTCTATGCAGTCCTTGGATATTATCGCCAACGCCTCCTCACTGCACGAAATTGCGCGCTGCAAGTCTTCCATATCTCTTGTCAACTGGAATCTCGCAAGCAGTCTTCTTCCCTGGTTGTTTAAGCTGCCAGGTCGGTCTGCATGGTTATTAGGAGTCGCAGCCAGCATCTCCTCAGACTTTAATATTGACCGGTGTAGATCATTTAGGTCTCCTACTATATCAAATCTCATGCGTAACAGTTCTGCCAGGTGGTTCAAACCCGTAGCCCAGGAAAAACTGCCCAAGGATTCGGCAGCTACCCCCTCCTCGCACCGCAAGATCGCCTTCTGCAGGTCGTCCATGTCTTTTGTCTGTTTGAATTTCATGCTAAGCATGTCGCCCAAGATGCCCACATACGAAGCTCGATCAGGATCGTGTACAGGGGTTGCAACTACTGCTATTTCTAGAAATATTATGATTTTCTGAAGATCATCGAAGTTCGTGATGCGATTATATTGGATACCAAATATTCGAACGAGGATACTGATATTTGTACGGTCGATGTCACAGCATGACCGAAAAATAGCTGCTAGATAATTTCCAACCAATACGATGGCTATATCAAGGCAGTTGGGATCGTCAGGATCCCGTGAGGCGAGGTCAGAAATCCTAGTGGAAATTATATCAAGCGAGGCCGGAGGAGGACCTTTATATGCTCCCCCTGGTGCTACCCTCAGCCCCTTAATGGAGTCCGGGTTGACATCATCCAGAATGCCGATCGGTGGTAGTGCGAGATCACCCAGCTCGCTCAGTAGCTTACAGGCTTCAAAAATGTCCTGCAGATCTCTTATCCTATCATATCTAGATAATAGGTAGCTAATAAGGTTACTGAAACAAAATACTTGGCCAACGCTTCCTGAGATTGCAGCCACTCCCTGTTCGGCCCATGTGATTGCTGCCTGAAGATCATCTAGTTCTTTTTTTTGCTGATATCTTCGTTCCAACAGAGCTCCCAGGTTTGTGAAATGGTCCGCTGGAATGCAGAAATCGGCGGGAGCATCTGCGATAACTACTTCGGCGACATGTATTTCATGGTTGAGCGAGTCGATATCCACGCTGGAATGAATCGCGTGGCTGGCGGAACTCGAATCCAGAGAAAGTGTTTCAGCTCTAGCTTTCACCCGCTTTCTGGGGTTATCATCAGGGCCGTCGAGAGCCCTTTTGGGGTGAGTTGTAAGGGCATCTTGGGATGTCTCCCATCTTATATCGTCCATTTGCTCTCTACTTTCGCTGGTGACTTCCGAATTCCGTCTATGGTCGTTCCTTGACTTTCGATAGGTAGCAGCTTTACTGAGACAACGTATGCGGGCAAGGCCACCTCGTGGGACTGTAGTTGCTCCGAGTTCGACCCATGTGATGGCCGCTTGAAGGTGATCTAGGTTCTTGGATTGTTGATATTTCTTTTCGAATAGGACACCTAGGTTCTCCCAACAGTCAACCGGGATGCAAATGTCCGTTGGCGCTTCCGCAAGCAGTCCTTCGGCAGCATGGATTGCATTGTCGATCCCAACACTGGGTTGAGAAACAAGATCGGCAAGCGTGGCTGACAGGCGGGCGACGAAAGTATCATTGGGTTCCGCCGAAGCGAGATGCGGGCCGCCTTCTGGGTCGCTATGAGATGCCATCAAATTGGCTTGCATGGAGTCAATATATTAACTTCTATGACACACAGAGTTCAGGGGATTACGGTTGCGAAGGAGTGTGCTTGGAACGATTAATAGAGTGAGTTTGTCAGGTGTTGGTATGATGAGCTTGTCAGGTGTCGGTATGAGAACGGAGTTGATGATTAGTGTTCACCCACAGTGAGCGATTGCGGCGCCTTTTTGTCTCCAGGCAGTAGTTGAGGTGTGTGGGTTACCTTTCACACTAACTCGTGAGGCGAGCTTTCGCGACTTGCCTTAGCATTTTGGGATACTAGGCAAACTCGCATTACAGCCCCATACCATACTCAACGATACTCTAGACGTCTCTGTCATACGGTGTAGTCCTATGACTACATACTCTTAACTCAACCCGAAAAACAAAAATGATGGGTACAACTACGCAGCAGGCTCAAGATATGTATGTAAGGCCTCATCAGTTCACGAAGGACCTAGCCATTTGCGAACACACTTAATTAACTGACCACACGATAAATAATCCAGAAACCAATCACCAAAGGCCCCAAAAGCACCTTGCATCCCAGACATCTGCAATGATGCCTAAAAGCTATGCACAAAGTAAACCCACTGGGTGCGATAGACCACTCCCTTGGACCGCCTCAAATCATTGCATGTTGCGTACCTTACCAAACATCTTAAATTTAGATTTATTCCCATATGAGCACTGAAACCAGTCATTAGGCATGATCAAACGTTGTGGGGCGCACCTCGCGATTCGCCGATATCCGAACTGATCTGCAGCCCTGTGTCGCACAGCACTTTACTCGACAAGGTGAGCAAAGCAGGCTGGACAATTTCTCAATGAGTCACCGTTAGTGGTATATTATATGCATACGAGGATTAGGTATCGTCACCAATAACGACAGCGCCTCAGATAATAATCTCTCTAGCTCATTAGGTGTTCGCACGATCGCAATCGGAATGCACTAGATATGATATCGGTAAGAAGGGTGGGAACGATGTTCTATGGGTACGTTTTGATTAGATGATGCGACGAACATATGACGAGCTTGCATCGGTTGCTTGACTTCTGGTTGGCATGACATCTTAGACACTACAGGGCTCTGTAGGTATACAATCAATCTATGAACCATTTGCCGTGTTCTTAAGCGATCCAGAATTCTCTGCTCCGAAAATCATAATCCAGGCCTGGGTAGAATGTGGCCCGGACGGGACGAACTATTTAGTTGCTTGTATTTAAATAAGTAGTGATGCTGTAGTTCTATCCGGGTTTTCGGGTACGATCGGAGTCTAGGTTAGGCAAGTACTAACTACCAAGCCAAAGTACCATGCGCAAGTACTTAAGTCGGGATAACTCGGCCCGAACCAACATCTCGAGTTCAATCAAGCCCACGAGTTGTACAATCGCAACATAAGTTATGCATGAAACTTTGTTAACTATCACCTACCAGTCCCCACTGCATATTATTTCAAATAGTTGTTGAGCGGCGGTACCACAAGCGCTCTTTGCCGAAGTTTCGGACTTAAATCCATTGCAATGTACTACTGATACCACCAAAAAGGTTCAGTACAATGGATATGGTCGTGATTGAGCGAAATTCGTGGACTTCGTTCGGCTCTAAATGTTGATGGAGGTCGAGGAGAGCAGATCTGTAAACGGCGGCCAATGTTGATGTGCATCGCTTTTGAAGGTTTGGTCTAATTGCAATGTTTTAAGTTATTAGGTAGTCTGTTTCTACTGTTTGCGCACTACGGCGGTGCATTGTGATGCGGGTAGGGATGCGATTACTATGTAGCGCAGGGGTTGTGCACTTCTACACATCAACGCGCGCTACCCGCTATCTTATTCTGAGTGGGTACGAGATGGGAAATGATAGCTGATTAGATTGCAATAGATGAGATTAGATATCTCGGGAGTTCGTGCGGCTCACAGTCTGCGAATAGAGTAAAGCGAGCCACAATCTTTAGTGTCTCTCAGATGGTAGTCCGACAAGCAGCACATCTGGAATCAAACCCAGGGCAGCAATTAGCGCGGTGGGTCAGCAGTGAAATGAGGGCTTTCCCGCATGGAAACAGATTCTGTGAATTCCGGAGCTCTCCGGTATTCACGGCAATGAAGACGCCGATTGGCAGCCAAACCTGGCCCTTGAGCGTCGCGGAATGAAAAAGGGACTGTAATCCCGTTAAAACCTGCTCTCGCGCAAGGGTACGTGACCGCAGGTTCGGGATTGTCCTACGGATTTTGGGATTTTTTTCAAAATTGACTATTACTTAGTAACTAGCGAATTGGTAGACGATCGGAGACCACAGTGTGATTGAAAACTCCAAGGACTTTATGGAAATTATACGCCAAGTCAATTGGACAAGATTTGATAAAATTGAAAATATGAGTGACAGTCTGTAAAGCTGTGAATTTTTGACCACCGAGGACTCCCACTGTTATTCCATCAAAAGGAATCTGAATTGGCTCGGAATGCTATTACAGTATATACGTTACCAGTTCGTGCCAGGCTCGGCATATTCAAGCCTTCATTTGTCAAGATACATTGATCTCTTCACAAAATGGAAGACATATTTAATTTCATAATAATGGCGTAGTTCATTCCAAAGGCGATTATATTCCTGTAAAACTGTCAAGCTGCCCTCGAATAGTCTTCTAGCATGATAAAGAGACTTTGGCAGCGAGGATACCGCCAGCAGCAGCGCTAATTCTCATCTCAAAGAAGAAGGATGAACTGCTAAGACTTTGCGTCGACTAGCGTGCGCTCAATAAAGCAAGGGTGAAGATCCGGGATCCCCTTCCACTGATCTCGGAGATACTTGACCATGTGTGTAATGCCAGAATATTCACATGGTTGGACCTCCGCGGTGGATATAACCTCATTCGGATCAAGGATGGTGATGAATACAAAACGCTGAACCACGGGATGAAAAAGGGACGGGAATCCCGTCAGAAAACCATCCCATTTTCTTGCCAAGATGGGTGTTCGGTCGCCATTGGCTGGGGGTGGTATGGCGATGGGATACCAGGTGATTCCGATCCAGGTGCACAGTACATCACTCGGTATATATTTCGATGGAATTGTTACAGATGTACATGATGTTACAGGTCTGATACATAGTTCTGCTGCAGGGGCTGATGCCTCCTGTATATATCTCGTGTCTTTCTCCTTCTCTCTTCTCTGTACCATAGAATACACGCACACAGTTCTCCCCAACTTCCATATCGTAACAGGAATTGTTACAGATGTACACGATGTTACAGGTCTGATATACGGCCCTATTACAGGGGCTGATGCCTTCTGTATATATCTCGAGTCTTTCTCTTTCTCTCTTTTCTCTCTTTTCTCTGTACCATCTAATATATATACACTTGGTTTGTCGGCTCGAAGCATTCTCATTGGTTGATGGTGGTACGTACCATCTTACTGTGGCAAATTACAGAATGCTCATTGGTTGGCAGATGGTCATTTTCGGTCATGATTAGTGAACCGTGGCGCTTTGCTTGAGTGTGGCTCTCACAACTGCTATTGGTCAGCAATCCGAGCTGGCTAGACGCAATCTGGGTGGGCTGGCTCTCAACTTGCTGGAAACAATCTGGACGCGTTGGCTGGATGCGATCTGGACGGGCTGGCTCCCGCCTGGCGAGATATGATCTGGACGGGCTAGCCCTCTGGTAGTTGGACGCGATCTGGACAGGCTGGCTCTCGAATGTCTGGAGCCGATCGAGACGGGCTTGCTCTCTACTGGCTGGATACAATTTGGATGGGATCGGCTGGCTGGACGTGATCTGGACGGGCTGGCTCTCGAATTTCTGGAGACGATCGAGACGGGTGGATGTGCTCTGGATAGGCTGGCTATCTGCAGACTAGAGACAATTGAGATGGGCTGACTTTCGGCTCGCTGGATACGATTTGGACGGGCTAGCTCTGCTGGCTGGACATGGTCAAGATAGGCTGGCTCTTGGCCAATGAGATGATCTGAATGAGCTGACTCTTGGTCAACTGAATATGATTTGGACAGGCTGACTTTTGGCCGGCTGAAGACGATCTAGACAACCCTGACATACTCACTCTGAGATGGTTCTTGGTTAGCTGGATGCGACCTGCACAGGCTGGCTCTCAGCTGGCTGCACGCAATCTGGACGGGCTAGCTCTTGGCTGGCTGTACGGGCTGGCTCTCGGCTGGCTGGACGTAATCTGGACGGGCTAACTCTGCGCTGGCTGGACGCAATCTTGATAGGCTGGCTCTCGGGCTGGCTGGACGTAACGCGGCTGAGAGCTGGCTGGATATCATGGGTTTTGGGGTTTTGGAATCTTTTTTACCGAAGGGGGCGGCGAAGCCGCCACCATACCTAGTAGAATATACACACACGGTTCTCTCCAGCTTCCATATCGTAACAGGAATACTACCGAATCCAATGAACTCGGCGTTAGCTGTACGCTTTGTAATAATCTTAGTATCTTTGCGATCATGAAGACTGAAATTGAATTCGCGACGTTTGGTACATCAGGTCGTAATCAGGTGTATGATGTATCTGTATTTGAATACTGAACTAGAGTCACCAATCGTGTCATATACGTTATACAGTATGCATAGCGCAGCCAATATCCGTTTGGTACATCAGACCGTAAGTATTTCCTAAATGACACGAAAGACAGACTGATATGAAACACATAATGACGGCGAATTGTTGGAAATGGTAGCGGGCGCTGTGAGAAAGTCTAAAAGCGATATCGTTCTCTCTACTCTAGCGGTCTCTCTATATACAGAATGACAAGGCCATATTGGCCGCTCCACCATCGGGCGGACTCGGGCGCGGGGTTGAGCGGATTTCCAATACGACGGTTGATCTCTATACTGCAAAATCGGATGCTTTTTGGGTTGTACGTATCTCGCTTATGTTATGAATCTGCTACCAAACAGCTTGGGAAGCGTTGCGAACGGTTAGAGAATGGTACCCTGATGCTCACTAACAGTCAAAAGCTCGTAAATTTGTTGACTCAGGATTTAGCCCGACAGAGCCATAGGTTACAGAAATCCCCTGGAGGCCATTGATGATGCTGGAAAGAACGGCAGAGCGGATACTACTGGTTGCTAATATTATTGAAGATACTAGAATGCATGGGAGAGTGATATCTAATGTTCTGACTAATCAGACTCATTCACGAACTATCACTCACCAGTGACTCCACCACTGGGACCCTTAGGGACTGTCATCCCACCACTCATCCAAGGTTTTTTGCCGCGGCGAATTAGGGAAAATCCGGCGGCTTGTTGAACTCTCACTCACATTGTCAACCTTCTCAATTTTGGTCCGATTGACTTTGATTTTTTTATCAGCAGGTAGCCCTTTAATGTATCTATCAGACCACAGTCTCTGATCTTGTTGTTGTTGTTGTTTATTCATACTGTATTTACTCTAGCTAGAGTATGACAGGCCCATATCCTCTCCGCCTCCGGGCGAGCCGGTTAGATGGCGGAGCTCCCACCTACTACCCTTCGTCCCCGCTGACAAAAGAAATGTAATGTAATGTAGTATAATCTAAAATACTGGCCGCTCCGACCTCCATGCTTCACCCCAGCGGGAAGTTTCCGAAGTCCGTGGCCGCCAGGAAGTCCATCACCGCCTTATCACATATCTCCATGGAAAATATATCCGATACCTGTGCCCGCCGGCACCGGCCCGCTTTCCAGCCAGTTACCTTCCCCACCCTCTTCGAGAGCTCCCGCTGCTGGTATTTCCACCTGCTGCAGTGACGGAGGAGATGCTCCCGTGTTTGGGCCACCATTCTCCTGCACCAACAACACTTGTCATCCTCCCGGTGTCCGAACCGTTTTAGGTAAGCTCCGGTGGGCGTATGCCCGCAATTTAAATAGTAGAATCTTGTTGCCAACGACTTTGCGCTTGCCATTGGGATAGATCTCTTACTGCCTGCTTTGCCCTTCAGTCTGTAGCCGAAGTGCTTACTGCACTTGTCGGCCTCGCACCGGGCCTTGGCTGCTGATCTTGCTTCGGAGATCCGTCTAGCTCTATTCGAAGCCGAAGTGTATGGCCGCTCTATTGTCGTGCTACCGTTGGCCTCTCGGGCAGTCTCTGATCTTATGTCGATGGTGTTGTTGAGTAATTTCCAATTTTAAAATATTCACGAGATTTCTTAGTGCGTACTCCTACTATACTCTTGCATGCCTATATGGCTACAGTGTTCCGTCCCGTTTACATCTCGTGATACTCCTCCCATTGCGTTATGTCGGTAACCTCGTCCACCTTTTCATTCTTCCTTCTCCTCTTCCCCTGTCCGGCTTTTCCGCTGTTTCTCTTCTAGCTCCGGCTTAATTTCCAGATCCCATAGGCCACCGAGGTTATGCACCTGCAGCACCCCACAAAGCCCACCCGGCGAAGTCACTAAACCGGACCATAGTTGTATATCCCAGAACGCCCGGAGGTTGACTTTCTCAATCATGTCAGAGGAAGTTCGGACATCATGGCAGCTGAGTGTGATTATCACGAGTTGAGTCTCCTAGAGTTAGTTGTTATGATTGTCATGAAAATGTTCGGCAGTTATGAGTGGCCTAGTCGCTGATTCATCTTACCCTCCATAGCACACGTTTGATCGCGAAAATCCGGTTTGCAAGCGAGCGGGATAGTGAAAAGAGATAAGATTTGGTGCTAGATGATTAACCTTTCGCCCCCACCACTTTCTCCGGAACCTACGTTCTGCATTTCGCCGCCGGACCGCTTCGGAACAGTGTCCTATGCACGTGGATGTCAAGCCATAGACTGAGAAGTACCGGCGCGTGTGGCGGGAGCAGATTCGTTCTTGCCGGGTATTCTTGGTAACATCGGAATCAAGTAGTCGGCTTTCACATTCACCTTCCGGGATTTGAACAGTGTACACCTTCACCGCCGCACGCTTTATCCTTCTCTACCACCCGCCTGACACTTTCTACCACTCAGCCGGCTGCCTTATCATTCAACTGTTACCCCGCATCACCCGTTACTTCGTAAAAATAATCTCGTCACCACTCTGACTCCAGTCATCCCGACAGTCAGTCCTGTACGGGAAATATTTTTCCCGAGACTCGACGATGATTTTCGGGGCTGAGAATTCTAAACCGTTCGATACTGAGGAAACGAAGTAATTCTTCTCGGACTATAAACCGATGGGTCCCCGTGGTCTCTATGATATCTCGATGAGAATCGGCAGAAATCATGTTATTTTATAATATGATCCGTTTTCAAGCCAAGCACCGCCACCGCGGCTAGTTGTAAGCCCTTCCCCTGTTAGTTTAATGGCTGACAACAGCTACGAGCGTCAAGTCGCCCACTGGAATATGGCTATGGTTTGGATCTAGACAGACACCATCATCGGATGCCAACTACCGGCAGGTACTGGTTTCCATAAGTACTGGTACGCAGCACCAGACGCCCAAATTAATAGTAATTCTGCCTGAGATGGGACTACAGCGTTGGTTTCTGAAAGATTATAGTCCGCACTGGACCATTCGGATCCCAGCTTTAGCATGTGAGTAGGCTGTGATACTGTGGATGGGAAGTTGATATAGGTAAGTCGAAGATCATCACTCGGTCACAAAGTCCTAACTCGCGTCATCCAAGTATCACTCGGAAGACAATGGCCTTGATATTTTGTAGACCCAAAATTCCCAAAACGACAAATCATAGTCCAATGCAGGGCTAGGCCTAGCCCGGACGGGCGGACTATTTCCACCCTGTCTCTCCGTAGTCCTGAGTGCTCCTTGTCGCCGTAAGCACTGCTTTCAGTAGGCTTCCTGTTGGTAGATAAGATTCGTGACTGGCTTTTAGACTTCACACTTTACTCTTCCCTTCTCTATACATCTTGGACCTTTGGACCTGTACCTAGGCAGTCATCGTATCATAGCCAGTATACCCGGTTCTCCCTTTCATGGTCGCAACACTTCCAGTTGGCAGCTTCCAACTCCGGTCGACGACGTAGTATGACGGGATCATCTCTGTCGACGAGGTGGTGGATGGAATTCTTTTTACTGCCTAAAAAGCACAAGAATGGAAGCACCCGAACAGAATTAAAACTGGTAACCACGGTCTGGTAGAGCATATTGAGTTGTTTAATGGGCATATGACAATAGTCCTTATTGAACAAATATTTGCGTAGTTAAATGTGCATCACTAGTGCTACCACCACCAGACTTGTAGCGTGCCACCTCCAAAGCCTCGCGGCGTGTGCTTTATTGTTTCCATACAGGCTTGGTTTGTCATCAGCTGGGCACTCATGAACACTCCTCGCTTCAGTATTGGAAGCAAGAATGGATAAAGCATGTTGAGAACTACAAGGAAATCGATAAAAGAAGTACATTAGGTACTACCGCCATAGAGAACGCTCCTCCTACAACCATGATACTCCTCATCCGCCAACCCCACTTCCGCGAAAACCAATCTTAACACAACCCGGCATTTTCTCAGCGACCCCATACGCAAATAATACCAACCAAGTAAAAACAAAACCGAGCTGGTTATTCTAGAGGTTCTTGATTATCTGGATTGCGACGTTCAGCATCTATTAGCAACGGTGAATATATGTTCGAAGCTTCCAGAGTGGGTTTCTCACCTGGAATAACGTTCACGGGCGATGGAGGAGATAGATGAGGCTGGGAGTCGCTGAGCAACTGGATCGTGGCTTCGTGCCCTTTCTCAATAGCCAATTGCAGCGCAGTCCGGCTGTCACCCAGCTTCGCATTGATATCGGCTTTGCGGTCGAGGAGCAGGCGGACCGTGGCTTCGTGCCCATTCTCCGCAGCCAAGTGCAGCGCCGTGTAGTCGGTATTATTCTTGGCTTGAATGTCCGCATTCCGATCGAGGAGTAGTTGCACTACGGCGTCGTGACCATTCACAGCAGCCCAGTGCAGCGCCGTGTAGTCAGTGATACTCATGGCTTGTATATTGGCATTGCGATCGAGAAGGAGTCGCACTGTGGTGTCATGCCCATTCTCAGCAGCCAAGTGTAGCGCCGTACTGCCAACGATATCCATGGCATGGATGTCAGCAGAGCGATCGAGGAGCAGCCGCACCGTGGCTTCATGTCCTTTCTCAGCAGCCAAGTGCAGTGCCGTCCAGTCGTTTTTACTTTTGGCTTGAATGTCAGCATTACGATCGAGGAGCAGGCGGGCCGTGGCATCGTGCCCATTCATAGCAGCGAAGTGAAATGCCGTATATTCGGTGTTGCTCTTCGTTTGGACATCAGCATTGCGGTCGAGAAGTAGCCGCACCGTGGCATCGTGCCCTTTGGCAGCAGCCATATGCAGCGCCGTGCGGCCGGCGATGCTCTTGGCTTGGACGACAGCATTGCGGTCGAGGAGCAGGCGAACCGTAGCGTCGTGCCCATTCGTAGCAGCAAAATGCAGCGCCGTACTACCAACGGTATTCTTGGCTTGGATGTCAGCAGTGCGGTCGACAAGCAGCCGGACCGTGAGCGTTTTCCCATTCTCAGCAGCTAAATGCAGTGCAGTATCACCATTATTACTCTTGGCTTGTATGTCGGCGTTGCAGTCGATAAGTAGCCGGACGATAGAATCGTGACCGCGCATAGCAGCAATGAACAGCGCTGTCATGCCTCGGCTGTCGATGTCCTGGATGTCGGTTTTACGATCGAGAAGCAGTCTGACTGTGGTTATATGCCCACTATAAGTAGCCAGGAACAGTGCCGTCAAATTACCCTTGCTCTTTGCTTGAATATTAGCGTTGCGGTCTAGAAGCAGTTTAACCGTAGCTTCATGACCGTTCTGAGCAGCCGGGAGTAGTGCGGTCACGTTGTTATTATCCTCGGCATGGATATCAGCATTACGATCGAGGAGCAACAGGACTGTGGCTTCATGCCCACAGTTTGCAGCGATGTGCAGTGCCGTCCAGCCATCGTCTCTCTTTGCTTCGATGTCAGCTTTGCGGTCGAGAAGCAGTCTAACCGTGGCATCGTGACCATTCCAGGCAGCCGAGTGCAGTGGTGTCTCGCCGTTGGCTCTCTTGGTTTGGATGTCGGCTTTCCAGTCGAGGAGAAGCCGGACCATCTCTACATTAGCTCGTCGTACTGCCATATGTAACATCGAGCCGACACTGCTAGAGTAATTCGGACTGGCACCTTTCTGCAGAAGCAGTCTCATGAGCCGCACATCATTATTTATGACCGCGGAGTAAACGGCTTTAGCTGCGCTACCCCCAGGGGTCCGAGGGATATATCCTGCATGGTTGAGAACCCATTCATCCGTGATGTCCAGCAGATATGACACCACAATCCTGTACGTGCGATTCTGACTAGTGTTGAATTTCACCATATTCGAATGGTCCTCGTCGACTGGAATTCTCGTCTGCAGAGTGGTTGCTAGATTAAAAAAGGGGGTATCTGTACTAGTAGGAACAATGAGGTCACCGGTTCTGCTCCAGGTGCCATTTGAACCCTAGGTCTGTGCGTCAGTGCCAAATACTTCTCACTCAATCCCCGTCGTTATAACGTTAAGCGTACCTCGACTAGCTTCTTCAATTGTCGCAGCTCATAGAAGCTGAATATCCGGAAATGCGAGGCGATATCGATGAACCTCAGTAACTGCGACTGAAGATCTCTGGAGCTTCTATCAACCGATTGAAAAAGTTCGGCATTTTCTCCGTCATTTTCAGCGTGTGCCATACTGAGTATATCTTCAGTTAGGAGCTCCCGGTGTAGAGTGCCAAAAAACATCAACACTTTCGTAGCGTTGAATATAGCATGAGCTGCGGGATCGCTCAATTGCATATCTGCAGCTTTTATCATACACTGTGTGAAGTTAGTAACCCAAATTGTCTTTTCGCATTTTATCGAAGTGCCATCGCTTACCTGTGCAATGATCAAGCTGCCAACGCTGTGGCCAATGAATATAATCGACCGTTCTTTTTCCTGAACGACAACTTAGTGTTGTATGCAACTCCCTTTCGAGAGCTACTTACTTCTTTAGTCCCGCGCGCCTTCTTGACGTCTTCCAGTAAACCAAGAGTGTAATCGAGGATGGTAACGCCTGTACCGATCAACTTCGAGTTATAGCCATAGATCATCGTTCTACAGGAGGGAAAATCCTTCGAAAAGAAGTCGCGAAGCCACATGGTTTTTAGTTTGCTTCGCCCCCGCCAAGAATCAAAGGCATGGCCCTCAAGACCTGTAACCGCAATGATACTATGTTGAAGTTAACTCTTAAACAAGACAATATGTTAGAAAGCCAGTCGAACAGAAGGGCGAGAGGAGAAGCAGTAAACTTCGAATAGGCTCTCAATTTAACATAATTTCATCGTAACATTCATTTCACCCCATTTGACTAACTCCTAGTGTAATAACAATAATAATTCATGGGTACTTACTCTGCCGTGATCTTTCGCTGAGTAGTAGTCGGGTAAAGTTGAGTGAGTCCGTAGAAGGTCTTGTCGAAACATAGCTCGCCGATGGTTGTATCTACTAGCGTTTCCTCATCGCCATGATACAAAGCATCCAAAAATTTCGGAACTTTCGTTGTAAAGTAGACAAGTCCAGTTTTGGTGTCATCTGTTGCATCACATTGGGGCACGATGCTCACTTCGACCTGGATGTCGCCCTCATCGTCCGAAAATTTCGCTGAAAGAGCCGATATCAGCTGTTCCGTTGTGGTCTCGCTTTGAATCCCGGTCACTCTGAAGTATTCTAGACTTGGCGGGGCGGTCATAGTTGCTGAGTTATCGATGGGACGTGTTTCTATCTTAGTAGATGTTGCGGAAATTTTCAAGAATGAGGATACGGTTGCGTTGCGAAATATCCATCGTACCTATATACTACGCTGCACACAAGTCCGCACGCGTGTCACCACCACGTTCTCACTGCTCATTGGACCGGAGTAACACTGCATTGTGTCATCCTCATCCCTGTAAGTCATATCGCCAGACAAACGCCCATTAGAAACCCTGTCCCTATTGGACTTTTCTGGCCTCGGTTCAGGCTCAAGTATATTCGGCGTGATGAAGTATATGATGGATGAGTACTATGGAGTACAGCACGTGATGTGATGCATGATTCTGTATAATTGTATATAGAGCCTGGAAAATAAGTCAACTGCGCTGCTAAGAGGATTTTCGAGTTTTTAACAACAACCCCCGCTTGCATGCAGAGAGTACAGTCATTGGCTTCTCAACTGCGCGCTTCTCGCTGTGGTACTCATTTTCTTGTATCTTACCTGCATGTTGCATGCGCAGCAAGATAGAAAGAGCAATCTAGCACTCAAAGAGAATGCTACAGCAAAAGCATCCCAACCCACACATTTGCGCTTTTTGGTAAGCTACAGCACACAATTTAGATAGTCTAGCGCATACCTAAAGCGCACTACATAACTGTGTGGATCGTGGAACTATGCAAAGGCTCTATTTTGGTGAGAACCTCTGTACAATTGCAGCTCACTAGAAGACTAACATAATGGTGCGCTTTAGGTATGCGCTGGTCTACCTCCATTGTGTGCTGTGGCTCACTAAAAAGCGCAGCTGTGTAGGTTAGGACGCTCTTGCTGTAGCATTCTATATGAGTGCTAGATGGCTCTTTCTATCTGACTGCGCAAGCAAGATACAATAAAATGGGTACCACAGCGAGAAGCGCACAGTTGAGAAGCCAAAGACTATACTCTCTGCATGCAAGCGGGGGTTGTTGTTAAAAACTCGAAATCTACTTCATATGCACTCGACTTGTTTTCCAGGCTCTTTATGAAAATCCCAAATTCCAAACGTGTATCACATGACATGCTTAATAATAGTTCACAGCCAATCGCCAATCATCACTCCAAGAGCCTGGGCCGAGGCCAATTGTGACCGAAAACTCGTTTTTGATTTTCGGTGTTGAGTTCTGGGGCTCAGTGACTAGCGGTAATGGACTTCCTTGCAGCCACGAAAGTGGGGAAGTTCCCATGCCGCCAAGCAGAGTAGCAGTGGCATGTGTTGCTGTCTTTCTTTTATGTTTCTTTTGAGTTTGGGTTTGATCATTCATTTTAGTATTGCTTTCATTTGTTACAGGAATATTGGCACGGGATTTGTCCTGGTGGCTTCCGTGGCGTTCGGAGGAGATTCAGCCTCGGGAGTGATGCTTGGCGTCGGACTCCCATATATATGCCTGTCTTTCGCTCTCTTTGTTCTTCAGACAATCACTTTTGTACAAAGTCAATTCAATATCTCTATTCTTACTCGATTGTTCTTAATAAGGAAAAGAAGGTAGTAGAAGGGAATCTCCCCCGCCTAGCCAGCCATCCCAAGGATGGAGGGGAAACGGGCTCAGCCATACACTACTCGTCGGATTTTCAATTCTCCGGATACATCATTATAAGCGCCCTTGGAGACACAGCAGTATATACTGACATCAAATTAGTATGACTACACGTTACAGTCAAATGAGTGCCAGTTGGAGTAGCAATTAAGTTCAGGAACATATACCCCGTTGCGCTACCATGAAATGCACTAGTGATTTCAGGCAACTAAGGTGGGCATGCTGGCAGCAAGGTTTCGATATAATCTAATCTTATCAAAGTCATCTATTCAATGGCAAAGGTGTCCGGAGACTTGAACATCCAGCGAGTAGATAGAGTGAATCAGTGTTGTCAACCGTCCCGGCCGTCCGACATCACTGAGGACGGGACGGGACGGCGGCTTGCCGTCCGCCCTGAGCCAGGACGGAACGGCGCCGTCTTTTTTGAGGCCGGACGGGGACGGACGGAAGGGACGGCCGTTGACGGTAAATTTCCGTCCCCGGCCGTCCCCGGCGGTCATCGGCCGACATCCATTGATGATTTGCAAGTCATCATACATAATAGATATTCAGTTATAATAAGTACATTTCTCCACTATCTTGACTGTGAATCAAGATCCTTCAACATCTGCTCGATCCGAACCTGAATTCTTACTACTGATTGAGAGTCTAGAAATATAGATAAATCTATTTATATCTTGTACCACGCGCTCTAGAGTTAAAGTATATGTATTAATAGTAACCGCCCGATGTCGGCCGGTGACGGTGGATGACGGCCGATGACGGTACTTTTGCCGTCGCCGGCCGTCATCGGCCGACATGCCGTCCTCAGCGGGCGAGGACGGGACGGACGGCCTTGGCACCGTCCCGTCCGTCCTGCAGATATTGCGGACGGACGGGACGGTTGACAACACTGTCAACAACCGCGATCAACTTGTACTTGGGCCTGCTGGTGCAGAGATACCAATGGCACCAGCTACTCATGACTACTGTATAATGAGAGACTACGCACGAGCCGGAGCTCCAATATTGCTGCCGCCATCACCACCACCACCAACGCCACCGCCGTCTCAAGCACCATCGCCACCGTCACTACCACCGCCGCCACCGCCGCCGCCGCCAGCACAATCATCACCTACTGCCGTACCGCTTCTATCACCTGAACAATTGACACAGCTTGTGCGAGAGATTATGGAACATTTCGCGCAGTCTCGCCCAAGACAAACAGCCCACCGCCCACCACCAGCAGTACGAAAAGCACGAATGCTTGAGCAGCGGCGATCGATCTGTATCTGAACAGGTGTGCTTCGCACAAAAGGCCGGGAAGGGGGAAATCCATATTCCATCGTCACTGGCCAGAGATACACTAGGTGGAAGGAAGCGGGCTTGGAGGTACGAGACATGTGCTTGGAGGTGAGAGAGGTGCACTTGGAGCTGGAGCGGAGGATCCGGCTGGTGCAGTAGAGGTCATGGACTTGAGCACCGTCTCATTAAACCGGGACGTTGGGGCGGGTACAGAGCGTGGCTAGAGCGGAGGAAGGACGTTGGAGGATTGTGAGCACCATCTCATTAAACCGGGACGATGGCATCGAACAGAGGATAGTGAGCATCATCTCATTAAACCGGGACAACTTGGCTGGGGTGGAGGTGAGCACCGTCTCATTAAACCGGGACGATGCAGCTGGATCGGAGGTTACGGCTGGAGTGGAGGATATTGAGCACCGTCTCATTCAACCGGGACGAGGTGACGGGTATGAAGCTTACGGCTGAAGCGGAGATGGATTATAGTGAAATCTGGGTTGTAGGACATGTCTTTTATGACACATTTAAACGTCTCGCAAATTCCAGGAAGGGTGACTATCATGATTGGTTTGTAGGCCGATACCAGGCATGGATGGCCATAGGGCTGTGTCGTCTTGATCTCCAACAGCCGGCGTGGTACTGGATTCTTCTTTGTTAATGGGTACTAACCCCGTTCCTCTTGTAGGACAGTTGGATAATCATTCTGGGCTTGATTAATCCATTTATCCAGAGTTTGACCCCAAAGAATCAACAAAGGCTGACCAAAAACCACTTTCTCAGTCTGCAATTTGCAAAACATGGCTGCAGCAAGAGACGTATGGAACTTTTCGAGGCCCTACTCATCCGCAAAAAGCGCACCGGACATGTCAGCATCCCAGACCCATCTTCTGACAATGAATCAGATGGCCCAGATTTGATGCGCCAGAAATTGTACTGCCAGGCTGAGGATGGAATATTTATGGCCAGGAACTCTATCGGTCTGCATCTGGTGCACCAGGAATACACCTAGAATCTTGAGAGCTTCCTCTATGTTGAAATAGTGATGATAGAGAAGCTTGATTGTATATATCTAAGAGTGCCACAAGGCCATATATATATGAGTACAAGTGTGAATGCGTGCGTACGCATCTATGTATAGACTCTTCAGGCAGACAGTGATCTCCGGTCATACGAGGCTTACCTCCGGCCATACGAGACTCATCTCTGGCCACAGAAGACAGAGACCTATCATGCAATACTCCCCCTCTTGCTATACACCGTGGAGCAAGAAAACAAATAAAAAGAGATGAAACAAACAAACAAAGTAATTCCCATAGTAGCCTCCTTGAAACCCTGCGAGAGTGAGCAGGGAAAGAGTACTACCGTAGCCTGAGGATGGCCATCCACAGAAAAACATGGAAATCTGTCTATCCAAAACCAATGTGAAATAACCTTAAATCAACCTTCCGTGATGGTAGAGCTTCTGCTCGTGACTCGGTATCGATGGGAGCTTGCGCTCTTGACTCGGCATTGATGGGAGCTTCCGCTCATAACTTATCATCGATGGGAGCTTTGGCTACCAGCATATTTCGTAGCCATCGGTGATTGTCAATCGTACACAGCATATCTATCATGTCAGCATCTCAGAAGGTGGTTATACTCACCATGTATTTAAGTGCGCTTGTGCTCTTCCGAGCCCTCGTACAGTGCTTCCGCATGCTTCATACAAGATCGGTAATCTTCGTATGGTATCAGACATACCGGTAGTCATCGGCAATTGGTATTGACTTGTAGATGCTTCTCAGTGATGTGGTTCGGAACATAGCATCGGTGACCTTCCAGTTGACTTCTTGGTAGACATCTCGGTAGACTACTTGTCGGTGGGCAACTCTGTTGGCATCTCGGTGGATATCTTGGTTGACTTCTCGCTTCTCCCATGATCTTTTCATGTGATCTTTTCCTGTGATCTTTTCCCGTGATCTTTTCCTGTGATCTTCTCCTGTGATCTTCTCACCTGATCCTTCTCCCCCGATGAAAGTCGTCTGGCAGAGGCTGATTGCAGTAGCGCCGGTGTTTCAGTGAATCTTGGCCGACTTGGTAGACTTTGCCGGTCCACTTCATGGTAGACTTCTTCGTCGACCTCTCTGCGGCCATCTCGGTAGGCAGCTTCGGTAGAATATCTGTTGGATTCTGGGTAGTCATTTGGTAGGCCTCCGGTAAGGTGACTCGGGATTCCGTTCGGTATGCCATTCGGCCATAGTTTCTTGATCCTTCGGTATGCCATTCGGTAAACATCTCCAGCAGTGGCTCTATCCGGTTGGGCTCCGGGTAAACCTCTCATTCGATCTCCATGTCAAGTCTTTCAGCAGTGATATCCGTCGCTGTGAGGTCTTGGTGATTTATACTCGGTGGTCAGTTTCGATCGCCTTTGGGACCAATTCGGTAGCCATATCGCAGTCGTTTGGTATCTCGTTTGGTATCTCGTTTGGTATCTCGCTTGGTACCTCGTTCGGAACCGCTTCGGTAGTCATATTTGCACTCGTTTGCAATTATAATAGGACAAAATCTAAAGTCATATCGGGAAGTGGTAGGAGTCCACATAACCTTTGTAAAACCACATAGGACTCATACGGCTTCAATTCGGTTGCCATGATTATAGATCTTCGCAGTTTCGTATTTATCCCACTTGCTGCAATCATAGCAGCGTCCATACATGGGTATATCAGGAAGATGTCATCCACATCCATAAGCATCAGAATACCATTGTCGTGGGTTTGTCCAAGTGTGATTCGTGTGTTTGATTGAGACTGTAAGTTGCATTCTTGAGTCTGGGGAAGATCGCAGATGCATCAGTGCCATCCGGCAGTGTCAAGTAGAGATTGTCATCAACTTCGTGATTGGGAGATGCGGTGTCTATATAGTTAGCTTGTCAATATGTCATACTGACGTTTATGTGCTTGTAGCTTGCCAGCTTTGATCAATTTTGATGCAAGTTATAAACATATCATTGCTTCCACAGAGGCCTGGAGTGGTACGAGTTGTGGCTTGTAGTGGTAGTAGGCTTGGTCTGTGTTCTATAGTAGTATTGACTTCTTGGTCTTGGCCGCTGCTTGGCAGGCTGTATCATGTATGCGGTGGAGATGTCAAGTGTAAATGACGGTTTCTCTAGACACCGGTGGTGCAACCTCCTCGTCAGCAGGATGTGATCTCAAACCTGTACATGCTGGGAGACTTCGGCGGCTTGTCAGCGTCGGGCAGAGGATTATGGTCATCTGTAACATCATCATCAGTACGGCCATGCGTACTACGTCCGTAGCCTACACCCGTTCGACTGGTTCCTGCGTGGTCATGCAGATGTCCATCTCCACCCGTTTCTTTGTCTTGTACTCAGAGAAGTCCATCTCCGGTATCTGTGCAGTTATTGAGAAATCCATCTCCGATATCTATTCAGTTATTGAGAAATCCATCTCTACCCATTGTCTTGTCTGTTGATCCTTATCGTTGATAACGGGCTTTGCCTGAATTGCTGTAGGTGGTAAACAGAAGCCTGGTGATCGGTGCTTGGTAGCTATCGCATTCTTTGTAGTGTTTGACTGCTTCTTCCCCGAACTTGTTGGGTATTTGTGCATCTTCCCCGAACTCGTTGGGTGTTTGTGAATATATCATTCTTGCACAGTCTTTTTCCGTATCATTCGCGTGGTGAATCATTGATGGTATAGCCGTTGGGTGCATGTGTGTGCCAGGCTTCGGTACCTTGATCGCGATTTCTCTTGGTCGGCCTTCGCTTTGATATTTCTTGATTATCGTTTGTAATATCTATATCCGGAAGATCTGTGAATGCATGAGTTCAAAGGGCCCTGTAGTCTGCTTGACTGCCATGGTGCTTGTATTTGGTGATCAGGGGCCGTATGTCGGTAGAATGCATATGTGTAGGTGCTAGTGCCATAATCATAACTCAGGAATAGTGTCTGGATTCCGGGTGGCTTTGACATCGTGGTAAGGGTACACGGCCTTGGAGAAGTGATGGTAGGTAGACTTGTAGGTGTGCTTTATGCTGTGGCTGTAGATTCGAGTATGCTGTAACTGTAGGTTCGCTGACGCTGTTGATTTGTAGGTTCGGTGGTGAGTATGCTCTCTTGTTCTGTTTGTCTGTTTCCCTTTCTCCCTTTCGAAGTGTACTTGGTACTCGGTACACGTGTAGATATACTTCGAGGTATTGTGGTGAATGTGCTTCTATGTATGGTGGTGAATACACGCGGATGTGCAGTTCTAAGTGTGTTTCGGGCGTGTTAGGGAGTGGAGTGTTGTAGTGAATATGCTTGGAGGTGTAGTAGTATGAAGTGACGATAGTCTATTCCTTGTCTCAAGCGAGCGATGTCTATCTTCCCGTCGATCCACTCAATTGTGTGGATACACACGTCTCTCTTTCTGGCCCGTGCGCTCCGCAGAGCCGCACCTTATGTCAACCCTTCCTGTCTTTCCACAGGAGGTATGGTGGTGGGAGTGCGATGGTGAATGTGCTAGTATATATCTCGAGTCTTTCTCCTCCTCTCTTATATCTGTATGGTAGGCTGAGGTGCATGTTTTCGACTTCTTATCTGGGAGGACTCAAACAAAGGTGTAGTGTATGTAACCATCGATGAATAGGATATAGTAGTGATGGCTGGCGCAGGTGGGCGTGGAGAATGGTCCACACATCAGTTCCAATTGCTTTGTTGTGCTCTTGGTCTTGACTATGATGATCTTCTGCTTGTGCTGGGCTTGGATGCATGCGGTGCACATTGAGTCGGCTTTTGTATACCCATCAATGAGAGATCGTAGGGCAGTAGGATGAATATGGGCTAGACGGCGATGCCACAGTCATGGTTCTGTGATTGTGAGAGGCTTTTGAGTTGGCTTTGGAAATTCGGTGGCAGGTGGACATTGAGGTACGGTACTGGCAGCACATGGAGAGGCGGTGTGGGGTGAGCTTGATGTAAGCTCGGTGAAGTGCGCGATAAATGGTATGGTGAACTGTGCGCTCGATGGTACTCATTCCGGTGAAATATACACTCGATGATGCTCTTTCTCTCTTCCTCTTGCTCCTTCTTGACGCGGACTTCGTAGACACTCTTGGTACTGGTTGCCTGTGATGGTGATTGATGGAGATGAAATGGAGCACTTATTGCGTCCAAATGTGGATGTGTATCCGGCTGTGTCCAATTGATTGATGGAGGGAAGAGAGAGCCGGAACGTAGGAGTGCAGAGAGTACTGACTTCGTAGTTCTGTGAAACGTTAACGAGTCCATTGTGGCTTACTGTAACCTTGTTATCATCTCCAAGCTGAATGACTATTGGCTTGACGAAGGTTCTTAATCATAAGTGTATTTGGTGATTGTAGATGAGCATGTAGCCGTGAGTGTACATAACAGTATACTTGGAAGTGTGCTTTGGTACGGTAGTGAGTGCAGTTGTCAGTGCGTGATGAGCGGGGTTGCGTATGCTGTCTGCGACGGTGGGGTAGTATCTGACTGGTAGGTGCTTGTCGCTGGGAATGGAATGGACAAAAATGACGTAGGTATTGCGATGCTTCGGTAATCGTTCTTGAAGGGTTCAGTAAACATCCTGAATGTGGACGTGGTAGCTGTGTGAAGGAGGTAGTGACGGTGATGATGTTGTTGAGTTTTAGTGTGTTATGTGCGGCTGTTGCTACAGTAACAAACAGGGATGGTAATGGGTGGTTTAGGGTTTTTGAGGCTCTTGAGCATGAAATATAGATAAAGTATTGAGAGTACAGATTGTACCGGGCGCCGGGCTCATAACCTGTTGAAAGAGTGATGATAGAGAAGCTTGATTGAATATATCTAAGAGTGCCACAAGGCAATATATAGATGAGTACAAGTGTGAATGCGTGCGTACGCATCAATCTATAGACTCTTCAGGCAGACAGTGATCTCCAGTCATAGGAGGCTCACCTCCGGCCATATGAGACTCATCTCTGGCCACAGTAGACAGAGCCCTATCATGCAATACTCTAAATACTCATGCTCTAATGCGTTGTTGATTGTGTTCAGCACGGTACTCCAACCTGATATGTTGTCAGTTGATGCTCTATCAAAGAGGAGATCTGTGCCAGGGCCTCTCTGGTCTCGGGTTCATCTTCTCTCATTATGTCCTGAATGACCTCTGTGGTTAGTTGTTCCGATGGGCTCATACTCTGGTGCCAGTACACCTGACAAAGTGCACACATTCGGTTAGGATCACATTGGCAAGTCGATGTACAATATACACAAGATTGAAATGAATTTCAGTTTTATTCACTCTAATCCACCAACATATTATAATCCACTTACAGATTGCTCTGTATCTCTCTCAGTATCGTCCTTGGTATTCATATCATGCGCACAGGAGTTGTTCTAGTTCAAATTTATGAGTGACTCTTTTGCCTTTGTTGGGATTAATGTTAGGGGTCTTCCCCTAGCAGCGGTAATGATACAATGTGGTTTGGGTAGCAGATACTAAATTGCATAACACCTATCTCCGAGAGGATCACGTTGTCTGTCAGCTTAGTTATCTTTGGTGGAATTACACTTCGGCCGCATGTCGATCAATCAGCTTTTGGGTGAACCCTCACTAGCTGATTCAACTTTGCAGATACAATTATGTTGCCATTACTGGGACGTGAAAAATCTTTAGCAGTGCTCTGGATTATTGACAACACCTAATAGGTCCAATCTAGCGGGACAATACACAGTAAAGTTTCAATTGCGAATAACACAGAACTACATATCCAGCAGACAATAACCCAAGATGCAAGTAAGTAGGGACTTACGAGCCTACTCACTCAGTGATAAGCATTCATCTGGTAACCAATGCTCCGTTTACAGAAGTGCTGAGACCTACGAATGCTGGGTCTGAGGGATTGATCACATAGGCCGAAGATATGAGGCCAGAAGCAAACCTGCATGTTGAGTCGAAATTGTTTGCATTGCAATGTCACACTCATTTTAAACATGAGTTGATCAGTCCTAATCTATGTTACCAGAGTATTGGTTGGTTGCCGATTGAATGTCTGAATCCAAGACTGACTAGCGATATTACAGTTGAGGTATTTAATAACCCATAGTTATTGTAGATTGCGATAACCACTGATAAGTCTAAGAGTCGACAGATGTTACAACAACTTCAAAACATGCAATGCGTAATGTCTAAGTTGAAGTTATGAGCTGGCATATTGTGGTATTGATGTCATGAAGTGATGAAGGCCCCACTGGGGAGCGTGATGCTTTAACAGCTATCATGCATGGACAGGATGACGTTCAGTGAATTCGTGGCACTATTCATTGATCAATACAGATGACCCCTGAGATAAGCTATGAAGAACGCTATGTGTCAAAGCAAGAAACCGATGCCAAGCTTGAGCTGAGCTATGGCCATTAAGAATCTGACATTGTCCCAGCGATGAGTGGAACAAGCTCTAGCAGCACACAGTCATAACCATACCAGCAAAGAAGACTTTAAAATATTATTTGTGTTTATGATACCGATATCTATCATTATATCAATACAAATTATCAAAAGCTTTGTAGCAGCAGCCCCACACCTCAGATGGGGATTATCTTCGGAAATAAACTCGATGAATTTCTCTGAACCTTGCCAAATCATTAGATACATTGAAAGAATGTCAGTATCTATTCGCAGCCCAGTTTCCGTGGTGGATCACAGTATCTGTTTGATTTGATCCAGCATTAAGATATCTCCTATATAATCGAAAATTCCCATCTGGAGAATGCAGTGTTGTGCAAGTATAGCAACCAACACGTGTAGCTGCAGAAACAGAGATCTCTACATCTCCAGTGAATATTTAAAGATTATCATTATCAGATGAATATGAAGTAACCAATAAGATTCAAGGAAATCCAAAATGATCAACTTCAATTGAAAACCAGTGACCGGTGAACAATCAGTATCGAGTGGACTACATCAGATGAACTCGAAAAGCAAAAATTGATCCCTTCTCATGGACGAGTACATAATGAAAGTCCAAAAACGGAACGCAGTAGAGTTGGAAAAAGGAATGTTAGCTTCACAACACAGCTTTCAAGGAAATCGACGAGATATATGTACTACCAGCATTATTCGACATGTCAACTTGATCTGGTGGCAATGTTTCCAGAAGCATCAGAAACAACCATAATTCTTTGTCCGCTGCGGATATTTGACATGTATGCATTTCAAAGGCATTTTATCTGGAGATACGTCCAGAAGAAATGATATAGTGATCAAGGGCCATGCATAAATAAATCTACTTTAAAAAAAGCACCCCCCTAACAATTACTGGGTACTTACCAAACTAATAACAACCTATGACCCTTCCCCTGCCATGCGCAAGTTGATCAGGAAAAGTTTCTCATGGTGCCCATTGTTTGTCAAACAGCGAAACCTGGATTTGCGGTCAATTCTTGTTGCTTCTCATAAATTTGTCATCCGAAATGTCATCACTCATGGTACACTTGAACTGCACTGTCAAAGTGAACGGATTTTCAGATATTTTCAGACAGTGCCTGTTCAATATAAATGTCCCTAGCACCTTCCGAAGCTTGCCATTAGCAAAGCACACTCAAAATTGCGGTTGGATGATTATTTTGTGGCATGAAAATATTCAACTAACCATTTCTGTAAAACTTGCATTCTCCAGTATAGGGAGATTCACCTTGGTGTTGTTAACTGGGTACTCCATTTCATCATCTATCACCAATCTCTTTTTGGATTCTTTTCTGGCGCTGTTTCCTGGTCTCATTAGTAATCGTTTTCGATAACATATCGAGTTACTGATTTCTTATCCGATTAGAACTATTGACATTGGCTAATGGCATGCATACATCATATATTTGAAGAATGTCAGCCACTGCTACCTCCCAGCGGCCGAATTCCATGGTATTGCATCTTTAGTCTGTTTGATGTGGCAATGGTATCTGTATTCTGTTTTTCAACATAACTGGTGACTAAAGAGATTTTCCATTTGTTCCATGTGGTGGATGACTGACCCATTCAAGTCTCATGGTTTTTGTCTGTGAAATCTGCCGTACTGAGGCTATGTGGCCTGCTACTTTCATGTATACCAAATTCTTCAGTTATCCTAAACCCAGTACCAGTATTTTCAAACGGATCATATGATAATTTGGAGAGTGATGGCAGCACTGCAATCATTTCTGGATCAGTTTACTGAACCTGGGGAAGGGTTACAATCCCCTTCAGTGGTAGGGGAATATTTTTTCTAGAGGTGTGCTGCACAGGTTGTGGTTCAGGTGAAAGCCGTTGCAATTGGAGTGGGGTGCGATTTGGGTCTGGTCAGGAGGGTGTAGGCACACTGGTGTTTCGCTGATGTGTAACGGCGGCACATGACCCAAGTCCGGGCAACGGCTATTGTATATAGTCAGCTCGCCACGAGACCTACATCTCTAGCGATAATCCTATCTATACACCGCTTTGCCATCACTCGAGTCCACGTTTGCAACCGTATACGGTAATTACCATATGTCTAGCTCTAAGGCCGAACACTGGAGTCGGTGCCCTTACGCTATTCTCACTTTTCCAGTAAACGGATATGTTTTGCTCACGGGATTTCACTAGTTTACCCCCTTTCCGGCATGCTGCATCATACAGTCCTCAATTGAGGTTACTAACAAAACAATGACATATCGAGGCATGATTACTGCAAGAACGGATATCGATCGTGTCATCATTCAACTGAGCACCTTGATGGCAGTGGAGAAGAGTTCAGAGACAAACTGTCGCACGAGACGCCTCACCACGGATGACCACAATTATCATGACTAAAGGCCGCTACTACTCTGTCCGGCTAATGAGGGAAACTGAATGCGATCGAGATATTGTGTCAAACCCCATTCCTACCAGCCAATTGAGACCGATCATCAGCCAGAGAAGCTACAATGGACGAAACCCGCCGCCGGCAATGACGACAAGCATCATGAGTACAGCATGCGACGGTATCAAAAGGAGAAATTGAATACCGTAACTACATGTCTACTGAGCGCGATCATCAGTCGGAGAACCTACAATCAATGGCGTGATCTTATCCCTGAATTGGCAATACCGAGGACAGAAGGCATGAGACCATTGCGAGTCAGCTCAGTTGCCACTACATCCCTTCAAATTGAGCAAAGTGCATTGACTTCAATAGTTGTGGACACCAACAACTCTCGCAAACTCGAAGAAGCCCGGAGGACAGCAAAAACATCAAAGGCAATTGGAACAACTCCGACAATCCCAATTCCGGGAATTTAAATTCGGTCAACTCCAATGAGCCTATCAGAGGCAGCTGTGCCAACTTCTCACCAGTGCGGTGGCTTTCAGAGGAAGTCTACGAAAGCTGAAAGGCAAACCGGCTATTGACTCACCACGGCAGCGGAGTCCAGAAAGTCTACCCTTGTACTAAATATACACAGCAACATGCGCCGAGTCAAAGCACAAATCGAATGCGGTGCAATGAGCATCTTTATATTGCCGAGCCTACTTAGGAAACTCGAGCTCCAATAAGAAGCAGCATTCACCTCCACCCTGGCCCGGTGACGATGTCTGTTGATAGCCGAAAGTCAGGTCCCTTGCTTCAGTATTGTGAATACCGTAAACCGGTTGACGAATCGGAGGTTTAAGTCATCCCAATGAAGGCATAGAATCGAGTCTTGGGCTTGCCATGGCTTGAAACCCGGAAACCGAATGCAGCAAGTCGATTGAGAGCCCTACGAACGCGAAATCGATTGCAAAGGTTGAAGATTCCCCAAGCAGATTGCACAAGTCCTCTGCCGGAACGCGGTGAGGGACCCAAACATAGTACGTTCCTCTCCAAAATTCGATCATCACTTATCTAGTAAGTGGTCGAGGCATTTGCCATATGACTTGGTGAATCTCAAGGGTTGCTGGGAGCATTGCTAGAAGGCATCATTGTAGGTGAGAGAAACCCCAGGATGCTTAATGCGCGAGCAGGAGCAGTGGCAGTAGTTAGGGCAGAAGAGAGACACAGTGACGGTGTGGGGGGAAAACGGCTCCCACCACTACAAAGCCATGCAACTGAGGGGGTACGTGACTGGGTTATGGTTATCGCGGCTCTGCATCACGCCATCGACAAGGTTGAAAAACCTTCACTGGACGGCATCCGACTCCATTCAGCCAGAGACCAATCACGTACTTATCAACATCTCATCTTTTCCTTCATTTCACTTTTGTTTCGTAGTTCTAGCCAATCAACTATCACGCTGCGGCTGCTCCCCCCCTGCGCTCGCCCAAACTAAACCTCCATTTTCGTAGCATTCCTCCGGGGCTACCGTGCGAGATCTATTGACTCGGCAGTTACGCCACACATGGTGCTCTCACTCGGAGGTCGTTTTGGAAAGTAGAGCCTGGGAAAGAAGGCTGGCAGCGAGAGACACAGAACAGCGCGACGACACAGAGGTGGATGGAATAGACGCGACTGGGCTGGAACGCCGCGTCACGGAAATCTGGGCTGCGAGCAGAGACTACAACACTGCAACAATTGAACACTATTCAAGCATGGAGGACCACTAGGCAACGACAGATCGACGAATAGGAATCATGGAGATTTCACGGCTATACATTGAGGCCATCTCGGCTGTGACCAAATACCGGAATCTGATGCCAGTACTGCGTAGTCCAGACATGCCTATCATTCTTGGCTCTGACGTGATGACATTCCTCCACAAGTATGAGATCCTCGCCGCGGTCAGCAGTACCAACCCCACCAGCTCCGATGCCATTACGATGTTCCCGTACTACTGTGTGGAACGCTCCGATGTTCGAGACACCGTTGTCATCATGCGCTAATACGTGGACCGAGACTGGGCTGCACTCAAGAAGGAGATGCTGGAAGCGTTTCAGTATACCGATAGCCGGCCCGATTCCCTTGTCTACACACGTCAATGTTTGGAGAATCTTTGTTCAGAGTTTGGTGGCCGTGACAATACGGAATGTCTTGAGTCATTGCTCCGCTCCTACAATCACATCAGCGGAGTAGTCACCCAGCCCAGCATGATGGTCGAGTGCGAGAGGACAGAGATGTTGCTCCGTGCACTTCCCAAGCGACTCTGGAGGAAGGCGATCCCTAAGCTTGTTCCCAACGGGCTCAAACCGGGTACATTCGGATACGGAAGCTCAAGGCCTGGATCGCGGCGAGAATCGTGGCCCCTGAGGCCTTGACAATGTTCGATTTTCTCGCTGCTGCTGCACCGCCCCAGACAACTTCCACTGCATCTCCGACATCGATAGCCTCTCCTGCGCCCCTCCCTCCAACGCCTTCGACCTCTGCCACGGCTCCCACATGTTCTTCAGCTTCCCCTGTTTGTTCGGCTCCGTCAGTTTCTTCGACTCCGGCAACTCCCATGACTCAGACGACTTCTCCGGCTTCCACGGCTTCCTCGGCTTCTGGCCTGGGTTCTCCGTCTCCCTTCGCGCCCACAGCGGCCGGGACTACCCCGACAATTCCCATGGTAGCTACGGTTCCCTGCACCACGGCGTTAATTACTACACACCCTTCGTCTCCTTCTCCCTCGGCTAGACCACATACCATCCGTGCTGGACCGACTGTACGACTGGGAATAATCTGTGTTGAGCCACCTCGAGGCCCGCCAGTCCGTCGACACCGTTTTGCGCAGCCCAAGCACTGACAGGAGTCTGCTCTGCCGAACCGTCAAGTGCCCGACCAGCAGCACCAACCACAGCGCACCTCAGGGTTCAATCAGGGGCCCGCCCCACCGCCGTCATATCAGGATGCGGTACAGCCATCGTAGCGATGCGATATTCCCCCATGCCATTCCTGCAGCAGTCAGCATCCCCTCCACAAGTGTGTCGATTTGCCTACCGACCTGGAGGATGGGGTTGTAAGTATGAACAACCGTGATAGACCTGTGCTTTGGCGTGCGGGACGGGAGATACCATTGGTACCCGCTGCCCGCAGTGCCCGCACGATACGAGATTTTGCATATGCAGAGCATTCAATACTGTCAACACGGCTGCCACCACCATCAGCCCAGTCGTCCCCACCACCACCACCTCCAGCACGCCCAGTCTCTCCAGCACAGCCAGTCTCTCCAGCCCCCCCAGTCTCACCAGCCCCGTCTCCTGCTCGACTGACACCTACCTCCACCCCCCTGCTATCAACGGAACAATTGACACAGCTGCTGCGCGAGGTCATGGAGAAATTCGCACAATCTCGGAAAGTCGAAGTCAAGGCGCAACCCCTTCCGAGATACACTGCCCGCGCAGCGCTCGCTGTACTACTGGAACCAACGCGGGAGCAGTCACGTTCTGAACGTAATATACTTGGTATAGCATAAGCTTGCTGACAGCGAGCGGAGACGGGAATGCAGAGTGTGCTTCACACAGAGTGCCAGGGAAGGGAAATTTCATTTTGTCGTCACCACCACTGGCATGCAGCGCACTGAGAGGAGAGAGGCAGCATTCGGACACGGAGGTGAACTTGGAGGCGGGGGATGCACTTGGAGGAGCGAAGTGGACTCGGAGGTACGAAGTGGACTTGGACGAGACGTGGAGAAGCATGCTTGGTGGACACAGGAGCGATGGTCACTTGACGAGGGTGCATTTGGAGGGCACAGGAAGCCCTTATGGAGAACACGACTGCGACAAGCGCACCCGGAGGATACAGGGGTCAAGAACATTTGACAGACACCGAGGATGCAGCTGGTGTTGAGCATCATCGCGTTAAACTGGGACGAAGGTATGAGCGCGGATGCCGAAACTTGGGAGAATCAGCACCGAGAGTAAACGGAACTTTCAGCAGCGCCTGTAAACAGGACAATCAGCACCGACTGCAACTGGGACAGAATATGAGTGGAGGAGACTGAGGAGGAAGATTGGATAGCGTGGGTTTTTGAGCCGGTTTTGGTTTGTATTCTTGATTCTTTGTCATTTCTCATTCCCTTCTGGCTTGATTAGTTTCATGGTTCGTGTTTGCTTTCGAAGTTGATTCTGAATGTCACGGATAACAGGTGTGATCTTGGTGATACGAGATGACGGCAAGGACAAGAAGGAGGATGGGGGAAGAGGAGAAGCGCGTGCTTCACACTAGGTGGCAGGGGAGGAGTTGTCGTGGGAAAACGCCTCCCACCACTACCAAGCCATGCAACTGAGGGGGTACGTGACTGGGTTAGGGTTATCGCCGCTCTGCATCACGCGATCGAAACGGTTGAAAAACCTTCGCTGCCCGGCATCAGACACCATTCAGCCAGAGACCAATCACATACCTATCATCATCTCATCTCTTTCCTTCTTCTCACCTTTGTTTCATAGTTCTAGCCAATCAACTATCTCACTGCGGCTACTCCCCCCCTATGTTCTTCAAAACAAAAACTGCATTTGTGTGGCTTCCTATAGAAGCTACCGTGCGCGATCTCCTGATCTGGGATTTCCAGCACAATATTGCGTGAATGACTGCTACAGGCTCGCCGAGACATGAAGGGAGAAACTGATCAATGTGGCTTGGTCCGATTGTGATGAACAGTCTGATCCAGCTATCCCAAGACCCCTACCCATCTCCACTCCGCCAATGCATGCTGCAATGCAGAATGCAGAAATGACTAATGAGAATAGGAACAGACATAGTTAACGTGGAGATGCTAACAGATGATTGGGTCGCATCCCCGCACAATATCAAAATTTGTCGTATCCTCGTGAGATACAAGGACTCTGTGGATGTATTCAGCAAAACTATGCCAACTCTCGCACCGCACCAATCACGGCATGCAATGGGAATATGTGTTGAAGAGGGTGAGAAGCAATGACAGGGTAACCCGGCCGTGAGGAACCACACAAATTGCGTGGATCTACAAAATCTCAGAAAGAGCAAGTGGAACCAAGGACTGGGAAAGACAGACACTGCCTGCGGCAGCACCGGTCTTCTTTGCGAACAAGGACGGCGGACTGTGGCTGTGTATGGAATAACGAGCTCTCAATCAAGCCACGGTGAAGAATCGATATCCTCTCCCACTGATCTCGCACATACTCATCAGGATCTCAAGAATCCCTATCACCTCATACAAATCAAGGAAGGCGATGAGTACACCACCGCACTTCGCACCCAGTACAGGCAGTTCGAGTACTGAGTCATGCCGTTCGGGTTGACGAATACACCCACTACCAGGCTATAATACGGATTATAGATTAGTCGTCAGCAACGCAACGACGTTCAATGAGAGCAATGACACTCCCGACAATGCCGGAATGAAGTACCAGTGTGCACTTAACGACAGGGAAGTCCATCGGCACCCAGAGAGGGGAGCTATGCGTACCGAGAGAAGACTCAACATCCGCACCTAGCATCCGGAAGATGATAAACACACCTAGAGAAGTCCCGGCCACAGCTCAACGTCAAAGACAAGGAGAACAGACCAAGTGCAGTCCAAAAATGCGAAAAGAAGTTCAAGTGTCTACAAAAAGCAAGTCGAAACACAAATCCATTCGAAACACGAAGCAGGTCAATGACCAACGAGAGTCAGAAGAATTGTCAAAGCAATTGGAAAAATGACACATAAGCAAGTGCCAAAATGCGACGAAGCATGCGAGGTCGAGCATAACCAGCCAACAGAGAACCCAAGTCGAAGACCTCCGAAGTCCAGGGACGAATGCTACCCAAAGACGCATCAGTCAACAAAGATCACCAAAAGTCTACTGGATGTTCATAGGTCTATCGAACCATGACAGCAATCAACAACCAAATTGAGTCATAAGTTGTTGATGGAGCAAAAAACTTCTACAGGGGGGATGACCGTGTTACAAATGTGTGCTACCGATAAGCCAAATACCCCCCGGCAGGCAGTCTATTGAGACACACACTGAGAAGTCGACCGAGGAGTCACCTGGGAAGTCGACCGATCAAGTCCTACCAAGAAGTCAAGAGCCACCGGAATACAGTCTACTGAGACGTGCACCGATAAGTCGACCAAGATATCTACCAAGAAGTTGACTGGCAAAGTCTACCCAGTCAACCAGCATCTTGAAGTCAATGCCACCTGCCGATGACTACCGCTTGAGATATATTCGACAAAGAACTGCACTAAGGCTGGAGAGAGTGCAGGCACGCTTCGATTTGGTAAGTATAACCATCATTAGCGATGCTCACTTGTTAGATGTCAACTAATGCGACGCAACTACACGCGATGCAATTGACATATATGATTGATGATCACAGAAGGCAACGACCGATGCCGGCAGCAGACTCTCCCATCGATGCCAAGTCATGAGCGGAAGCGCTTTACAACCGTGACGATTCCGACAATGACCTACGCCGTGATTCGAGCTCCTGGAAAGATGGTCATTGGAGCATGGGTTAGGAAGGGGAGATTTGGAGGACGGGATCACTTTTGGATGTTGTCTTGTTTCTCTCTTCTCTTCTTTGGATCTCGGCATGGTGCAAATGGCGTTGGCATGGGTTTTCAACACCAGCCAATGGAGGTGGACTTTCCCAGTGCACCGGATCGGCCGAAAGGTCACCATTGAGCTGCACTGATCGGTTCTGGGACTCATGGGTTTGTACGATTGCGTACGTAGGATGGTTGTTTCATTCTTTGTTTCTCTTTCCTTTCCGTTTCTCTTGTATGGTTGATGCAGCCCAGGAGGTCTGCGCCTGATGAGAGGGATAATGTAACGGCGGCATGTGACCCAGGTCTGGGTACAAGCTATTCTATATAGTTAGCTCGCCACGAGACTTTGATCTCTGGCAATATTCTTACCTATTCTCCTATTTTTTATCACTGGAGTCCTCGTTTGCAACCATATACCATAATTACCATACGTATGCCTATAAGGCCGAACCCTGGCGTACGTGCCCTTACATTATGATTCAATTGTAGTTGAGGAGTTATTTCTAATTGGTCAGTTGCGTCCAAATAGTCTTCTCTGGTTGAGGATAAGTTGGGCTTCCATAAGGATATTTAGTGTGATACTTGTACCTTGGCTGCCGATGAGGAGGATTTGGCAAACCTTGAGGTTGCTGGGAGTTGAGCTGGGGATGATGATCCTGCTGAGTGCCCAAGGTTTGCTGCGCGGAGTTAGGCTGGGGAGGAATCTACTGCAGTGGGTCTTCGCTATTTGGCTGGGGATGAATAAGATACAGCTAGCATTGGGCATTCTGCCTTTGTGGATCTAGTCGCATGCCCTGTGTGTTCGGCTGGCGATTCAGAAACAGAGGCGTGCCAGGGAAGTACTTCTGTTCAGGGTATGGTGGTGTGCCATACACGATTTCCTGTTGGGCATACTGTGGCCAGCCTCGTGAGATCTGCTGTTCAGTTTATGGTGGCTTGGTAGTTTCGCTGAGAAAGTAAGTACCGTGGTGTGCCTTGGGTGATTGGAGGGGGAGGGTAGAAGAGCAGCTTGCCTTGGGCGTTCTGCGGTTGGTAATACTGTGATGACAGTTGAATTGACTGTTGTTGCAGTTCGGAATGTTTGAGCATCCTGCTTTGGATCTATGGGTCCCCCCTTTATGTTGTGGAGGTGATCCTGATGATAACTTTGTACAAAAAGAGTTGGGAACACAGGTATAGTAATTGGAATCATATTCTCTAGGCTCTCTGAATACTTTATGCAATGAGCAAATGACAAGAAACAGTTGAAAGAAGGGCTTCTTAGGACTCTCAGATCTTCGAGTCTCATACCGTACGTTGTGCCATTGGGTTGTTTAAAAGCCAAAGTACAAATCTTTGTTTCTTTGACACACACTTCTGGGGTATGCTTGACATTGTTGGTATAAGAGAACATGCAGGAACTGGAACAGCCAACAACAGCAAGGCTACAGTGGGGATGAGTTCACAGTCATATTTTGTATGAGCATGACCACTTGGCTTCCTGTTAGTGGTCTGTGCATGCAATAATAACCATGATTTCTACTATGGCATACGTTATACAAACATTACACAAAGGAAAAGAATCACTGGTACACCACGAATGGGCAAAAATATTTAATCAATTGAATGCTACTCACCCCAAGAACCAATCAGCTTGATGATGGTGAGCACCAGGTGTGCTTCTAACCTCCATATTGTATGATAGTCGATGCCCAAGCATTATTTGGATAGTTGTTGGAGGTACCCCAATGATGTAGCATGCAGAGTGTATATGTGCAGTTTGTTATATATCCACCAGAACGAGTGATATGCATATATATACAAGGCCTAGTAGGATGGATGACATGATTATTCAACATGTTTGGTGGGAAAGCAGCTCGGTTGTGGTTGTTTTTGAAATAAAAATAGTGATCAGGAAAATCAAAAGGATTTGAGGTTGATACCTTGCATGCAAGGTGGTGCACTTCCGTGTTGGTGGGGCAGCTAACATTCAATGCACTACAACAAATTGGACAATGTGAATAAAGGAAATTTCTGTGGGAGAAACTTTTGGGCCAATCATGTGAACCCCCCTGAATTATCACCTCCACAATTTATTCCACAGGCATGGCAAGATCGAGTCCAAATTGTAATACGTTTTGTATCTGCATAAAGAAATTCCACCACCAGTACATACTGGACACTGACTACAATCGGTTTCACAACATTACCCCGGCTGAAGGCCTTGTGCTGGATTGAGGTATAGCACTAGTTGGCTAGAACCATCCAGCACCAGCATAGTTCAATGTCAGTAGGTGCACCTCAATCATCCTAGGATATATAATCATATACTAAGGTGAGCTGGTAGACTCTATACCAGGCATGCCACCACCCATATATTTCTATGAAAGTAAATCAATAGACCCTCAGAAGCTACATCTACCATTCAGGTCTAACCCAACGAATACTAAATATCACAGTGATGTGGTGTGAGCAGAGTCAGCTAATGCTCAGATGTGCACTGTTCCAAGAAGGAAATATCACAAACATTGTAACTACCTGGATCAATGGAACGAATGGTACACATTCGATTGTTGTTATAAGCTTCAGTAGGATCAAGTTTGGTATCAGAACTCCAAATCGTGAGTTGACCCTCACCAGCAACATAGACTTGACGACTTCTGTAGTGAGTCTTTTCAATCAGCTACTCAGTTGTGGGCATTCTTTGAATCCATAGGCTTTGGTGTAGTTGGAGAGAGTTGGCTAGCAGACAGTGTACAAACATTTAACAAGTGGTATGTTTGGGATATATTCCGGTGCATCAAATTTCTTTTGACTCATATCCGTTTCACTAAACCCTTGGATTTTGAACTGGTACCACTGGGAGATTGTGAGGGGTGTCACATATAAGGTGATATAAACACTGGTGATTGTTAGTGGGATACTCTAGAGCATATGCGCCAGGGCACAACGACCGTACCGGTTTTTTTGCCTCTAATAAATTGACCATGACAAATTTCTCTGGGGATAAACAGGCCTTGCCCTTACACATGACTATCACTAATATATGAAAAGATGTCTGCCGAAGCCCCTAGAAGTTAGACTTGATTCTGATCAAACTTATACCATGATCTCCGAAGAGTTCCAAAAACACTGATGATGCTTCGCACAATTCAATCCACCGAAATCTGTCGGTGATCCAACAACTCGAGATCAGTGTATAGGGCTAGGAATGGGTGTTTGCCGATGGTTCTCGAAGAAAGGTGCTTTCCACTGCTGGCTTCATGGTTTCGTGACAATCCTGTGTATGTGATGATTGAATATAATTCAGACGGTTCAGGCACTATTTCGAAAACACCTAACGCTCCGCGGATGAGTCATTCAGTTTCATAATCAATCTTTGACCCATGGGATCAAGCAACCTACGATGAACTTCTCAATTATACACCAATTCATGAACTAATAGCATCTGGAGTACCTTTATTTCCTAACATGTTCTGGCAATACCCTCTCTGCAATGGGTATCAGCTATGGCAAGCTGATGAAGTGCAGCAATTACTTCTGGCATTAGTTCACGATCTATTTGACTCGCATCTTAAATACTTAAAAGCCTGAAATCCCAAAAACAGATTACAGAAGTGTTTCACATCGGTACCACAGTATGCGGCACTCATATACATCCAAATCACCTCAGATTCATCACCGAGTGGCACAGGAGAGGGGAACGAGATCATTCGAATGGTTAGAACATTGGCAGTTAACTCTATGCCAAAAGTAGCAGGCACCATCGATAATGAAACGAATGCAGTCGAGAATTCATCCATCCCAGATGTCATTGACACTGTGCAGCCATCATGCAACATCTCCCTATTCATAACCCAATGAAGCCACTCTGATCAATTCACAGGTGCACTTGATGATGTGCCCAAATGATTCTCCAGGTTGAAAGGTATTGGCTGAAATCCGGAATATTTTTACACCGCGAGTGGCAATGTCACGCATGAACTCCAGGGAAGAAACAGAGAAAATATGTCAGTAAAGAATTTTCCAGATCGGAGCTGTAGTCAAAGCAGAAGTGTATATGACCCACAACAGTAATGCAGCTATATTCAATCAGTTTCAAGCACGTCTGTATTACACTAACATTGATGACAGAGATTTGATTGCAGAAAGTCTGGAATGAGTGATACACCCGATGACTGCGGCACAGCAGCATTGGTTCGACAGGATCATTTCTATCTGAATGGCTTAATTTGAAACTTGGTGGGTGTAACATGACATTCATCAGCTTCAAAAACCCCTTGCACATCCAATAGTGCACTTTAGTTACCCCAGTATGCGTCTGGTCCACAATGTATCACAGTCGATTCAGGGAATCGGTGCCGGAGACAATTTCTCAACCAATATGCCAGATCAGTTACATATTTTCAATGTGAAAGAGGGCTACTGCTCCTGCAAAACAGTGAATAATACTTGACGAATTGTAAAATACAATAACCGACCCAGTGGCCTTGACTATACTAAATAAGGTCTGCATGAGCATGAACTTCAAGGCTGGTACGATGTTGATTAGGATAAAGGACGAAGTTATTTGAGAGAATCTTTCATATTGATAAACATATTTCATAGTCAAGCTTACGTAGGACTAGACATTCAATCTCTTATTAGCAGTTGCAAAACAATGACATACCACACCAGCCCCCAGACTACAGCTCCAAAAAGAACAATCTGAGCCAATATTCCATGCAGTACGGAAGAATATATAACTTGAGGAACACACACTTCCGTGCACAGTGTATGTGTGTCAATCAAAAATTCCTTTTCAGCTGTAGCTAGCTATTTCAAAATTCCCAATCTTGGAAAGTTATTTCAGACACAAATTGAAGAAGATTGGGGAACAGCAATTACTGGTTTTGTGTTGGGTTACAATCTCAAGGCACTGATGGATGAAGGTTAAATCAATCTACAGAATGGTCTATCCTGTATCGCCAGCAGTTCTACTCTTCTGTAACCATTGAGCAAATGGAGTTTGATATTACAATTAAACAAACTAATGCTGATGAGGCCAAAGTTCGAAAATCATATAGTGTTTGGGTTCAACATGCGGAAAGTGAGCATAAACACAATGATGATAACACTGAAGGCCGAGTTCGATTCTTTCCGATCTTATATTATACCTTTACACCACCAAACATGATTCTATATGTTGGGGAACACCTACCTGAAGGGAAAATACTATTTACTTTCTCCAAATGATGTAAAAGGAGAGAAGAATGGGTATTACATGGTTGACCTCAAGCGTATGTGGTGGTTATAGCAACAACATACCAATACCAGGGGGGCAGGGGTGACAAGATTGATGGCTTCATTCAGGACGTGAAACAGACTAATGAAATGTACATCGTTCTGGTTGAAGCAACTGTAGGGCATCCACATTTGGTCAGAGCAGCTGATGAACTACTAAGCAGTAGTAATAACTGTTGAGATAATACAAGCATATAGTTAGTGAACAACCAGGGAACCTGGATTTGTACTGGACAGTATACTGAGAGTTCCCAGATGTCTTTTGGGACACCTGAATTCAGAGTTTGGATGGATTCGGTGGTTTGTGATGTGGGCCATTGGTTGCAATGACAATGTGTACAGCGATATGGCATTTGTAGTCTACCAATATGAATGACTGTTAGAGAGTGCAAAACCCATTGAATCCAAACAATGAGTTGCACTTCGATCTATGGTAGTTGAATGAATTCTCAGACGCCCTGTGAAGCTTGTTGAGCACTGGTGATGGAAGAATCAACATAGGTTTCTGGTTTGATTGGAGGATTTGGAGGAAGCTCAAATAAGGTACCGAATTTGAGCCCTTTCATCTGTAACCTGCCGGAGTATGTTGCCCATGCCTAGGGTGTCTCCCGGAGGGTTGGAAACATCTAATGATTCCACCAGTCCACACGGAGGTAGTCTAGGGTAAGGTTCAGTACAGTCTGGTCCAACCAGAATGTGTGGCTGGACCGGGCCCCAGACCGGCAATGTTGGTCTGCATTGGCTTGATCTGAACCTGTCCCAACTGGATAATAATTATCAACTTCAAACTAGATCTGCAAAAGTCAAAAGTTAGTGTCTAATCCCTGCACCCCTAACTCATACACCACACCCAGATGATCAGCTGCCAAGGCCCAGTATGAGGCTGACAAATGCAATAAGCACTTGGGTTACAGACTGACAAGCAGAGCCGGCAATAGGACATCAGCAAAATGAATTTTCGATGCTGGAAGTCTCCAGGAGTGTCTGAGAAGATGTGGAGTGTAAACTGAGATGCATCAATGTCAGGGGTGAATCAGACCCTAGGAGGGCATTCCGGCCAGCCTTCGGAGGAACTGAGATCTCTGATGACTGGTACAGATGTACCATGGGAGTGATTGAGATAAGTTTGGGAATATATTGGAGCACTGGAGAGAACTTGGAGTGAACCTGGGAGCACCTGGGTGCGGCTGCGACAACACTGGGTGCGCCGGCGACCAGTGTGGGTTCGCCAGAGACAAGTTAGGGTGCTCCAGCGACAGGTCTGGGTGCACCAAAAACAAGTTTCGAAGCGCCGGCGACAAGTCTAGGAGCACCTCGAATCACAGTACAACTATCAGGGGAAAACATTTTCTTCTTTGGGAACGCTGCTTATGCGCCTGGAAATCCTAGCTACGACTTATCATTCAACGATTGGTAAAACTCATTTATTCAGTCTGTATTCTCATCTATGTAACAATGTGTCAATGTATCTGTAGGTCAGGAAAAACAGATTTTGTCACATGTGATCTACTGCAGGATATATGGCCTACTGTAACCTCCCATAACACCAATAACACCATATAACAAAAAACACGGCAAAGCTGTTTTCAGTCATGCATGATAATACACCTGTAATTTACTGATACCTTAAATCAGGTATTACTGTAATGCAACTGTAGCGCATGTATCATATACTGCAATTTATGGATAATACTATATATTCAAGAGTTACTTATTTATTTACTAGTCTGACATGTGCACACTCTGACTATCATAACTCCAACAAGCTCACTCCCACATCTCTGACATGCTCTTTCTAACAACTCTGACAGACTCGCTCCCACTCCAACTCTGAAATACTTGCTCTCACTCTAACTCTGACATGCTGACTTCCACCACTGATCTGCTCGCTCACACAACTCTGTCATATTCAATTTCAAATCTGACATATGATTGGTTTCACTGCTGACATGCTCACTCTCACCTCTCTGCCTATGTGGCTTCACTGGGAGCAAGGTGGTAGTGGTGGATCTGGCTTCGCTGGGAGCAAGCTGGTAGTGGTGGAATACTCACTCTCACCTCTGACATTCGGGCGTTACTGGTAGCTGTGGAATCATCACTGTCACCTCTCTTACAATCTGTCCTCGCTGGGAGCAAGCTGTTAGCAGTGGATCTGGTTTCGCTAGTAGCAGTGGATCTGGCTTGGCTGGAAGCGTTGGATCTGGCTTGGCTGGGAGGAAGCTGGTAGCGGTGGAACGCTCACTCTCACAACTGACAATCTGGCTTCGCTGGGAGCACGCTGTTAGCGGTGGATCTGGCTTCGCTGGGAGCACGCTGGTAGCAGTGGAATTCTCACTCTCACCACTCTGACAATCTGGCTTCGCAGGGGGCCGGGTGGTAGGGGTGGATCTGGCTTCGCTGGGAGAGGTAAATGTAGCTTCGCAGGAAGCAGTTGATCAGGGTTTGCCAGGGGCAAGCTGGTATGGTTGCATTGGGCTTCACTGGTAGGGGTGAAAGTGGCTTCGTGGAGGGCCAGCTGGTAGAGGTGGATCATGCTTTGCTGGTGGGAAGGTATAACCTGATTTTGTGGAACAATTATTGAAGAGTAAAATACCCTATGCTGGTGATTGTAATGATGGTGACAGTGATGGCAGTGATGGTGATGGTGGTGATGGTGATGGTGGTGAAGGTGATGGTGGTGATGGAGATGGTGTTGATGGTGATGGTGTTGATGGTGATGGTGTTGATGGTGATGGCGGTGATGGTGATAATGGTGGTGGAGATGAGGATTGCAAAAAGAGAGTTGATGGAATGCATGCAGTATGAGTAATTTGCATCATTCTGTAAGTCAATATTTCATATTGTAACACCCGCATATAATTGTCATAACTCAACTCTAATAGGCAAAGGACAGGGAAGGGAGTCATAATCTATAGAAAGCAACCATGACACAGTGGGTACAGGGATGATATATGTTGCTTACAGTTGAACCAAAGGTTTTCCCAACATATAGCACCCATCACACACGGTATATCTGCACTCGCTGCAGCCAGTGTTGGAGAGCAATTTGAAGTGCCCCTGGAAATGTCAATCGACTTCACTCAGAGATCGATTCTGACGCCGGAATGGAGCGAGTTTGGCGATGCACTTGCCGGCGGCAATTGAACAGGTTTGGAAATACACTTGGAGACCCCGATGAAATGAACTCAAAGATGCGCTCTGAGATCACGATGGAGGGACTTTAGAGATCCACATCGTGGCTGTGAATGAGGAAGTTGGGGGATATGCACTTTGAGGCCATCATGGAGCGACATGGGTGATGCACTTGGAGGCCATGATCTTTCGAACTTGGAGTCCGTAATGGAGCGAGTGTAGGGGTTCCTTAGAAGGCCGTCATCGAGCGAGTTTGGAGTTGCACTTTGAAGCTGTAATCAAGCGAGATTGGACCATTACTTTGAGGCTGTCGATGGATGGCACTCCGGGTGCTGGAACACTGTTCTTCAGTTGGTAAACTCGTAACTGTGGGAATGTGACAAGATGACTTTACCTTTAAGCTTTCAGGAAGAGATGGCTGATGTCGTTGGATCTTGTTGGGAGGTATGCCAGAAGCCAGAGCTCCATTCGGGGGTACACTCCTACTCATGAGAATGAAGCGAAGACTAACACTCTTGGGTGGAAGCTTTACTTGGTGTATGCTGTACTATCGCTGTATGGCACAATCAGTGTGTGATAAACTGTGTGTCTGCTGTACCGTTGTCAACTGATGATTATTGGATGGGGAGATCGGGACGGATAACTTAACATTTTATGCGGCGATGATATTTGACTTGTGGATAGGGTTAGCAACGGGTCCGGGTTTGGACCGCAATAACGGGTCGGTTCGGTTCCAGAACCGTCCAAAAACCCGACCCACAGACTCTTGGTGGGCCAAATCCGGACCCGTACCCGTCAACGCGCAGGGTTCGCCGGGTTTGGCGAGACCCGTCGGTTCCAATCTCCGGTTCTGCGTTTCGGGTTTCATATTTATGGTTGCATTCAGATATGCGACTGTTAATCGTGAAATATTGACCATGGTACGTCACGGTTCGTTTTCGACGTATTGGCCGCCTTGATGTGCAAAACAAGAATACTCAAGCGCCCAACTACATCCTGAAAATGAGAGTCAACAGAGAGTCAACGATATTTGGTCTTGCATCTTCGGTAATATGAGTGCTGCGTGATCACAAACATCCATAAAGAAGGATAAGACAGCCTTTATAGGCATATATGTACGGGATATTATAGCCACATCCCCCGGGACAGTAACAACTTATTTCATTTACAGAGCTACCACTAAGTATTCTTGAGCCTTTTAGAGTATAATAACAGTCAAAACGATATATACAGACAATAACCGCCACATCACGCTGTGATTAACCATGATGGAAGGCCAACAATCGTTGACACTCTGTTGACACTCATTTTGAAAATGGGGCAGGAAGCGTTTCACTTTCACTTTTGCCTATAAAGGCAGTCAATAATCAGT